>OGPE01002597.1_pt1 | contig 10023 bp, 8 predicted proteins | sample 1552881 | NCBI WGS metagenome assembly OGPE01 (sample SAMEA2580236, study PRJEB22360) | human gut metagenome | biome: human gut; feature: human-associated habitat; material: faeces | place: Denmark | collected 2008/2010 | reverse complement strand
ACATATCGTTTGAAGTATTTGCCGAAGAACGATGTGTTGGCAAAATTGAGTGAATTAGAAATCTCTTGGATAGAAAGATGGGTGGACTTTAATTGTGATTTGGCATCCATGATGACCATGTGTGAAATGATTTCTGCACATGTATTTCCTGTGACTTTCTTAACTGTTGTACACAGATGGATATTTGAGATCTTAAGCTTCTCGGCATACCATGCTACATTTCGAGTATGATTGTAATTCTGCATTACTAGTTGAGTGAAATTTTTGTAGATTAATTCACCTTTAGATAAATATTCTTTGGTGTTTTGTAGTTGGGTGTTATACATGGCAGCTATCCCTGCGTGTATATTGTTGTACAGGTGCGGAGTAATGCTTTTACGGGTTGATTCATTGAAAAAGGCGTATAATTTTATCAAGAATTGAAAGTATTCCGCTAATAATTTGGTTCCTTCCGGTTTTAATGAAATGACAGGTCTTCCTATCGTTATAAATAAAGTATTGATAGATGAAGGGGTTAAATTGGCTTGTTCTATGTATTTTGATGAGAATCCTCCGAAATAAAGTATGGGTTCTCCGCTTACACTGTGTATTTGAAGAATGCTTCCCGGCATGATAGTAGCAAAATCGTTAGCCCGTACCGTGATACGGTTTAGATTGACTGAAGCCTCAATTTCTCCATCCATACATAATACGAATATTTCCGATTTCAACCGACAGGGAAAGTTTGTATATAAATTGAGCAATTCTTTGTTAACTCCTGTACCTATAAGCCATTCTTCTGGTAAGTCTATTTTGGGTAATTCTTCCATATATCGTACTTCTTACTTTATTACAAAGATATGTAGATTTAGGGAAATAGATTCTCTTTTTTTCTTATATTATAATTTTGACTTGAAAAATGGTACATTACAAGGGGGTTTGAGTATATTTCTTTAAAAATAGAACAGAAACAAGAAAAATAGACCTTGCGGAGATGTGGAAATAGTAGTTACTTTGCAGCTGTGAAATTTTGGCTTCTATGCGATGGTATATCGCGTATTTGCTTTTATTAATTAAAAAGAGAATTTAGAAATGAAAAAGAAATTATTTTATTATCTGTTTGCAGTATTGTGTACTGCGACATTGTTTACGTCTTGTAGTGACGATGATGATAATGGAAAGAATGGTGATGATCAGACAGAAGTTACTGATATTAGTGGTAACTATAAAGGTAATTTGGTAGTATCCATTGATGGAAGTGCAGCTGATCCTGTCTCTCAAGTGATATCTATTGCTAAATCAGGTGATCAAACATCACAAGTCATATTGTCTTTGAAAAAATTTTCATTTGCAGGTCAATTGGTAGGTGATATTGAAGTGCCTTGTACTGTGGAAGAAAAAGATGGAGTACAATCTTTTAGTGGTCAGAAAGATCTGAAGTTTACTACAGAGTTTGGTCAATTGTTAGGAACACTTCCTACGTCAGTAAGTGGAACAGTGAAAGACGGAAAAGTTAGTATGAAAATTGGTGTAACTGTTGCAGCTTTGGGCCAAACAGTGGATGTTGCTTTTGAAGGAGATAAGATGACTGGTAATGAAAGCAGTGAAGCGAAGATTTCAGATTTTGTGATTGATAGTGAGTTTGTTACAGAACAACCTGTCATTGATGATGAAAATGGAACTATAGCTTTTAAAGTTAATGATGCTACAACTAATGATGATTTAAAGGCATTGATTCCTACGTTTCAAGTTTCTGATAAAGCTACAGTTTCTCCTGTCAGTGGTATAGCACAAGATTTTTCAGGTGGTAAATCTGTGGAATATATTGTGATGGCAGAGGATGGGACTACAAAGGTATATACAGTTTCTATTGTAGGGAAAAATAATATATTGAAATATTCATTTGAAGAATGGGGTGAACAAGCAGACAAAACTAATCCTGATAAAATGAAATGGTCTTCTCCTCTTCCTCTTGATGAATTGGCTACGGCTAATAATGGTGTTGCATATCTTAAAGCTTTTGATTTTACTAATAAGTACAATTTGTCTTATGGTACATTGGAAGAAAAAGAAGCTGGTTATAAAGGTACTGCAGCTAAGTTGATAACTCAATATACAAAGGGTGCAGGTTTTGGTATGGCACCTGCTATAACGCCGGGTTCTTTATTTACTGGTAGGTTTGAATTTCAAGCCGTTACTAATCCTAAGGAACAATTGAAGTTGACCAAGTTTGGTATTTCTTATACTAAAAAGCCTCTTTATTTTAAGGGAGCCTTTAAGTATAAAGCTGGGGACAATTTTGTAGATGGTTCTGATAAAAATGATGTAAAAGAAAATACAGGTGATAAAGATCAATGTGGAATTTATGCTTTATTGTATGAAGCTACAAATGAAAAAGAAGAAGAAGTTATACTGGATGGGAATACGATAACTAATTCGGAATATCGTGTAGCTATTGCGCAAATAAAAGATGGTTCGGATACAGAAGACAAATGGGTCGAATTTAATGAAGCATTTACTTATTTTGAAGGTAAGGTTTATGATTCATCAAAAAAATATAAAATGGCTATTGTTTGCTCATCAAGTAAAGCTGGAGACTCATTTAAAGGTGCGGTTAATAGTACATTATTTGTTGACGAACTAGAAATCATCGGAGAATAATATTATTAATATATTGAGTGTTCCTCTTAGAAAAAATATTTATCCCCGTTACAAATTTGAATTGTAGCGGGGATATTTTTAGTAGAATACTTCTTGGTACATAAGAATCCTATATTAAAAACGGCTGTAATGTGCACTGCATTGTGCCTGTTCTATATCTGTTACTCTTTTAGAACGCATATCCAAACCCAATATTCAAGTAGATAGGATACATTGCAAATGTTATTGTATCAAAGTCTTTCTTAAAGATATCGTTTAGTCCCCATGTTAAATCCGCATAGACATTAAGGTGTTTGAAAGCTTTCCACTCACCGCCTAATTGAGCTCCCCATTGAAATTTGCGTAAGTTGTCTGAAAAATCATAAGTTGCAATACTTTCACCGTTGAAGTCGACACGCTGGCCTGTTTCATCAGGCGTGCGTAGATGACCTTCATATACATGTCCGGAGAAGTTGCCTTCAGTCATATAAGAAACATAAGGACCAAGTGATACTTTCCAACGGTCACTTATCTTATAATTAGCCAATACAGGAATGGTGAGATATGAATTTTTCACTTTTGTTTTTACGCCACCAGTCCAAAGACCTTGTAGCTCGCCACCATTAGTATTGATGATCTTCATTCCGTAATTTTTTACGGTAGCTTCGGTAGTCATCGTTTTATTCTCAAGCCGTATACCTGCGGTCATTCCCCATTTTTTGTCTTTGCCGAACCATTTTGTGGTATTTCCCTCAATAGCAATAGCTATGTTTGGCGCATAGCTATCAATACTACGTATTTCTTTAGGTAGGGGAAGAGGAGAAGTACCTCCAATGCTCAATCCGGCTTTGATACTATACTCCCATCCATGTAAATATGAGTAGATAAGAGCTTTGTTACGTTCGTTTTGGGCATATGCAACATGTGAAAAAAGTATTGCGAGGAATACAATCCCTACTACTTTATTATATATTGTTTTCTTCATTATCTTATCAATTGGTTGGGTTTATTATTGATTTGCGGGGTATTCACTCGGGTTAGAAGTGCAGACAATCTCTACTTGGTCTATATGAAGCGTACTACCTACTGCTCCCTCAAATTTTGCACCGTCTACACTGGAAGAGAATACGATGCCAAGTTTGTAGATACCTTTCTCTAGTTTATCAGGATCAATAGATTTGCTATTCTTTGGTTCGAAATTAAAACTGAATTGTTGCCAACTATCTGTTTCAGGAAGTGCGTCAAGATTTCGTGCCAAGGCTACAATATTGGGTGAAGTGAGTGAAGTAGAGCCATCAAGGAATTGTACATTATCATCTGTTTCATATAATACACCGTAGATGTCACATTTATCTTTCTTTCCTTCTACGATTTCTCCCTTTGATGAGAAGTTGGTACCGGCTTTATATTTGTACCATCCTTCCAACTTGAGTGGATAGTAGAAGAATGGGAAACCAAAGTGGGTGGCTTTCATTGCGTTGTTTAAGGCCTGTCCCACTTCAAATGAGCCAACGAATAAGTTACCTGCAGCAATATACATTTTTACCATACTTCCAAAGCTACCTGTGTCTTTCGTTGTCAGTTTTACACATTTGCCGCCATTAACTCCTCCGTTTACTTGTACCGTGGGGTAGTCTTCTGGTGTTTTTGCCATTTTTGTTAATTCGAATCCAGGGTTTCCACTAGCTAGCTCTAGTCGACGGATAATATTTTCAGAAGATTTATCTTCATAGAATTTGTGATAAGGAGCATCTGAACTTAGCGTCTCGAAATCGTATACTAAAGGCATTTCTGTCTGCCAAAGTTTGATTGTATAGGTCGCAGAAAAAGCACCATCTTCTGATGTAACTTTAAATTCTCTAGGGTTTTCGTCATTAAAGTTATAGACGTTAGCTTCGTCTCCGGTTAACTGCCGTACCGGCTTTATAGAAGCTCCAGTAGGGAGGTCGAAATTGATGTTTGTTTTGGATGGGTCAGCAGCTTTTGATACATACAACTGAATGGTGAAGTCATTTCGATCAATCAAGTACTGTTGGATATGGTTTCCACTGCATCCATCTATAGCTGCTTCAACATTTTGAGCTTCATCCTGAATGCAGGAAGCAACTGCCAGACATAATATCATTCCGGCGAATAAATTTTTTAGTTTCATCAGTCTGTTATAAATATTAAGGGGTTATACAGGGGACAAAGATAGTTAAAATAGTTGAGTGGCTATTTCTGTAGAATGTTAAAAGAAAAATCAGAGTTGTCGGTAATGATATATAAAAGAGGCTGTCCGCTTCTTTTCGGAAGCCCTCTTTCTTAAAGCGAGAGGAAAGGAACTATTAAATATCTAATTAATAGATCCTTATGTTTAGAATTTTATCCTCTCTAAGTTTCATGTCATTTCGTTGTATTAGCCTGTTTTTATATTTGCGCATCAAAGAAGGATTGATACCTTCTTGTTATAATCAGCTTGTACTGTTGCTTCATTTCTTTAGGCAAGAAAGAAATATCTATGAACTCTAACCATTTTTCGGCAACTTTGGTAAATTTAGAAAATAGGTTGTCTATGATCTTTTTCTCTAAACTGCAACTATTCATGGCAACTTCAAAATCAGAACGCTTGATTTTGCGTCTTTTTCCATTAAGTGTCAAAGCCAATTCTTCAGTGTCCTCCGGCATGAGGAGTGCCGTAGAGATCATGTCATATCCCGGGGTCAGTGAATAATAGCCTTTACGCTGACTATAAAGTGAAAAGTTTTTCAGATGCATATCCGCATTTCCGGTCAGCCATGAGAAAACGACTTGTTCCCAGAAATTTATTACGTCAAGTTTTGGCACAGAGGAATATTGCATAATTATCTTTGCTATCTTTTCATAAGAACCCTTATATTTATACTCTGTGAGGCGTTCCGAGAGCTGGCACATATCCTCCATTGGCAACTTTTCACCCTTTGCGGTTCTATCTATGCGTTTAGTGATATAGGCCAATTCGCCATCGGCAAAACGAATCAATGAATGAGGGACAACGTTCACTTTAGCCAATTCGGCAAGATGCATCGTTAAATCCTCAACTTCAGGCATGTATTTAAATTGTTCCGTTTGCGGTTTGAGAATATAACGTCCCCATAAACCAACGATAGTAAAGCGTTGCGGTTGGTTGGGGGACGATGATATATCGAGAGACAATTTTGCTTGCACTCCTGTAAGTGTGGTTTGTGAGCGTATGACTTGTTCGGCAAGTTGCTTAATATCCGCTTTTGTATAAGGTAGGAGAGGAACTGTTTTGCTCCCAAATATTTTCTTTCCGCATTGAGGGTGAAAATCAGTTTCTCCCTCGCCAAGTTCCTGATAACAATATAGGCATCTGCTCATCATTATTCTTTATTTAAGATGGGAATCACACTAACTGCACCGATGCAATCTTTGCAACAGGCAAGCAGTAGTGACATACGGTCACGTCGATTTATCTTCCAACTTTTTTCAGCAATATCTAAAAGCCAGCCTTCAGGAATAAGACCGTCAAAGAATGGGAATAATATTAGACTTGTATATGGCTTTTCCGAGATTGGCAGTGTGAGGCTGATAGATTCCGCATCGCTGGATTTAATGTAGGCTGTATCATATTGAAAGGTATAGCCATTTTCATCTTCTGTAAGCAATCCTGCCAACTGGTCTTGGTTGTATATGAGTGCTTGTCTCATAGCTTGTTGAATTTACTTATTGGTACAACACCCACTTCCGTTCCAAAGAGACTAAGCACTTGATTTACTTTATCAAGACGCAAAGTCTGTTTCCCCTGTTCGAGTTCGCGTACAAAACGTAACCCGACTCCTGATTTTTCGGACAGCTCTACTTGGGTCAAGTTATGTTCTTTACGCATTTGCTTGACGTATTCTGATAATGATTTATCGTTCATATTATACCCTTTTGGGTACAAAGATAATGTAAATTTTCTATTTTACACCCTTTAGGGTATAAATTTAGTTGTAGATTTATGAATTATACCTTATGGGGTATAAGAAAACAGGTACTCTTTCTTTGGGAAGAAGGAGTACCTGTAGAGGAAAGTGATAGCAGATTATTCTTTCAAAGCCTCTTGTAAGTCAATACCCAGCGCTTTGGCAACTCCTGTTCCATATGCAGGATCGGCTTTGTAGCAGTTGCGCACATGACGTTGTTTGATAAACAATTCGGAGTCTCCCATGGCGCGAGCTGTATTTTCGAACAATAATTGTTGTTCTTCAGCTGGCATCAGTCGGAATAAGTCACCCGGTTGGCTATAATAGTCGTCATCATATTCCCGTTCATTGTAGTTGTAAACTTCACCGGTAACTTTAAGAGGCGGTTCTTTCATAGTAGGAGAATCCTGCCATTCGCCGTAACTGTTCGGTTCATATCCTTTGGTAGCACCGTAATTACCGTCTACGCGCATAGCACCGTCACGATGATAGGCGTGGAAAGGACAACGAGGTTTGTTGACCGGAATTTGTTCTGCATTCACCCCTAGACGATAACGTTGTGCGTCGCCATAAGAGAATAAACGACCTTGTAACATTTTGTCGGGAGACAGACCGATACCGTCTACAATATTCATCGGGTTGAAAGCAGCTTGTTCCACTTCAGCAAAATAATTTTCCGGGTTGCGGTTCAGTTCAAGGACACCAACATCTTGTAGAGGGAAATCTTTGTGCGGCCATACTTTAGTCAGGTCAAACGGGTTGATACGATAGTTGTCCGCTTCTTCCTCCGTCATTAACTGAATCTGGAATAACCATTTCGGATAATCGCCCTTTTCGATGCTCTCGAAGAGATCACGTTGATGAGATTCGCGATCTTTAGCAACTATTGCTTCTGCTTCCTGGTCTGTCAGATTCTTGATACCCTGCAAGGTACGCAGATGGAATTTAACCCAAATACGTTGATTTTCTGCATTGATAAAACTATAAGTATGACTGCCGAATCCGTGCATGTGGCGATATGAATAAGGAATACCACGCGGACTCATAGTGATAGTAACTTGATGTAATGCTTCCGGTAAAAGCGTCCAGAAGTCCCAGTTACTGTTCGGGCTACGCATATTTGTTTTCGGATCTCGTTTGATGGCATGATTCAGATCCGGAAATTTAAGCGGATCACGTAAGAAGAATACAGGAGTGTTGTTACCCACCAAATCCCAGTTACCTTCTTCCGTATAGAATTTCATAGCAAAACCACGGATGTCACGTTCTGCATCAGCAGCTCCACGTTCTCCGGCTACGGTGGAGAAACGGACAAAACATTCTGTTTGTTTTCCGACTTTACTGAAAATAGCAGCACGGGTGTACTTTGTAATGTCATGGGTGACAGTAAACGTACCGTAAGCTCCCGAACCTTTAGCGTGCATACGTCTTTCAGGAATTACTTCACGATCAAAATGGGCAAGTTTCTCTATAAGCCAGGGATCTTGTAACATTACAGGTCCGCGTTGACCTGCGGTTTGCGAGTTTTGATTGTCAGCGATAGGACGACCGTTCGCTGCAGTAAGTTTTTTCTTTTCCATAAATAGATTTTTTAGTCGGATACAAGTATAAGCAGACTGTTTCCTTTTATTCTTTCATCCGGGGTTTATAATATATAACAAAGATAGGCTTCTTTTGCTCGCTTGTCAAACAGATAATTTCTATCTAAAGATAGAGAATAACTATGAATTGTGTGTGTATTGTCTGCTATTTATTTTTCTACAAAGATTATTGTGCTGACACCCGGGGGGCGTACATCTTTTTATTGCATAAAAAAACTCCCGCACTTCCTTCACGGAAGACGGGAGCTTTTAAATAAACTATAGCTTATATATCTTTTGCTGATTATACGATACCTTGTGCCATCATTGCTTTAGCAACCTTCATGAATCCGGCTACGTTAGCACCCTTCACATAGTTTACGTATCCGTCAGCTTCTGTACCGTACTGAACGCAAGCTTCGTGGATATTCTTCATGATACTCTTCAGCTTTTCGTCTACTTCTTCAGCGCTCCAGCTTAATTTGATAGAGTTTTGAGTCATTTCAAGACCTGATACTGATACACCACCGGCGTTAGCAGCTTTACCCGGAGCGTAAAGGATTTTTGCATCCTGGAATACTTTGATAGCTTCTGGAGTAGAAGGCATGTTAGCTCCTTCAGATACAGCGATACAACCGTTTGCTACCAACTGACGAGCGTGGTCACCGTTCAATTCATTTTGAGTAGCAGAAGGAAGAGCGATATCACATTTTTCACCCCAAGGTTTAGCTCCTTCTACATATTTGCAACCATATTTTTCTGCGTATTCACGGATACGGCCACGGTACAGATTCTTCAGTTCCATGATATAATCCAGTTTTTCGCGGTCGATACCGTCCGGATCGTAGATATAACCGTCAGAGTCAGAGCAAGTAACTACTTTACCACCCAGTTCGATTACTTTTTCGATTGTATATTGAGCAACGTTACCAGAACCAGAAACCAGACAAACTTTACCTTTCAAGTCAGTTCCTTTTCTCTTCAACATTTCCATCAGGAAGTAGATGTTACCGTAACCTGTAGCTTCCGGACGAATCAGTGAACCACCGAATTCGCGGCCTTTACCTGTAAATGTTCCGGTAAATTCATGAGCCAGTTTTTTATACATACCGAACATGAAACCTACTTCGCGGCCACCAACACCGATGTCACCAGCAGGAACGTCAGTTTCAGGACCGATGTGACGCCACAGTTCCAGCATGAATGCCTGTACGAAACGCATTACTTCAGCGTTTGACTTACCACGTGGAGAGAAGTCGGAACCACCCTTACCACCACCCATAGGCAGCGTAGTCAGAGAGTTTTTGAAAGTCTGCTCGAAACCTAAGAATTTCAATCCGCCCAAAGTTACCGACGGGTGGAAACGTAAACCTCCTTTGTACGGTCCGATAGCACTATTGAATTGAACGCGGTAGCCGCGGTTGATTTGTACTTCACCTTTGTCGTCGATCCATGGAACACGGAACATGATTACTCTTTCAGGTTCTACCATTTTTTCGAGGATCTTATTGGCCTTGTATTTCGGGTTTGCCTGATAGGTATCCCATACAGTTTCAATAACTTCTTCTACAGCCTGGTGGAACTCTGCTTCACCTACTGTTTTTGCCTTTAAGGCTTCCATGAATTCTTTAATTTCTGGTCTCATGTGTATAATTTTTAGTATGAGTTAATTCAAACGTTTTCGGATGTCAAAATTATCTAATTATTTACGATATCAAAACTTTTTGCAGTTAATTTTTTATTAACAAACCTTGATTTTGCTTTCGGATTGATAGTTGGAGATATATCCCTGCTGATAATCTGTTACTAAAACTGAAATTAGTACTTCGGCGGGCCCTCTCGGAGTGATAAAATTACCGGAGAGAATACTTTTTGCC
>OGPE01002590.1_pt1 | contig 10040 bp, 9 predicted proteins | sample 1552881 | NCBI WGS metagenome assembly OGPE01 (sample SAMEA2580236, study PRJEB22360) | human gut metagenome | biome: human gut; feature: human-associated habitat; material: faeces | place: Denmark | collected 2008/2010 | reverse complement strand
AAGCCGGTCCACCACGACAGCAATCGTATGTTTGATATTCTTATCCAGTTTTATCTCTTCAGACAGTTCGTACATATTGCCATCGATCTGCACCCGTACATAACCGCTTCGCTTTGCCTGATCCAGTACCTTTTCATGACGTCCTTTTCTTCCTCGCACAACCGGTGCCAGCAGCTGGATCCTGGTACGTTCCGGCAATTCCATAATCTGATCCACCATCTGATCCACCGACTGTTTTGCGATAACCTTCCCACACTTCGGGCAGTGCGGGACACCGATTCTCGCATACAACAGACGAAAGTAATCGTAGATCTCCGTCACCGTTCCCACCGTAGAACGAGGGTTTCTGTTTGTAGACTTCTGATCAATAGAAATTGCCGGTGAAAGTCCCTCGATACTTTCCACGTTCGGTTTTTCCATCTGCCCCAGAAACTGACGGGCATAGGAAGAAAGACTTTCCATATATCGCCGCTGTCCTTCTGCATAGATGGTATCAAAAGCCAGTGAACTTTTTCCTGATCCGGACAATCCTGTCAGAACAACAAATTCATCTCTCGGAATATCCACATCCAGATTTTTCAGATTATTTTCATTGGCTCCACGAATCTTTATATATTGTTTTCCGGTCTTACGCACTGCCATTGTAGTTTTCTCCTTCTGTTTTCCATGTGCTCCGCATAATCATACACCTGTAGATTCCGGGAGCGATCTGACTCCTTTACATCCTGTTCCCTTTAACCTGCTCCGCACATTTTCTATGATTTTTCCACATGTATCAGAACAGATGTTCTTTTAATTGTACGATATTTTTTATTCACTGTCAATCTGCCGTTTTTATTTTCCGCCTCTTTATTCATCCAGCAGAAAATCTGCCATGATCGGATTGCTGACACTGATTCCGGCTCTTGTCAGAGCAATCCTGTCTCCTTCTCTTTTCAACAATCCCATCCTGCTGTATTTTTCCAGCACCGGTCCGTATACTTCTTCTACGGATCTTCCGAAATTTTTCCTGAATTCGTTCCGTGATACACCACAAAGCAGCCTCAGACCCAGAATCATGGTTTCTTCCATCTGATCCTCTACTGTCAGTGTTTCCCGGTCCCGTCGGATCGATTCCGGATTTCCGTTGAATGCCCCATACACACTCAGGTCTCTCAGATTGATAAAACGCTGATTTTGAAACAGAGATGCACTTCCCACACCAAATCCCAGATATTCTTTTCGTGTCCAGTATCCCAGGTTATGCCGGCATTCTTTTCCTTTTTTGGCATAATTAGAGATTTCATACTGATGATATCCATATGCCTGTAAAATCTCCCATGTCCGCTCATACATCCGCCGTTCTTCCTCCTCGTCAGGAAGTTCCAGTTTTTTCTCTGCAAAAGGGGTTCCCTCTTCGATAATCAGGCTGTAGGCCGAGATATGCTCCGGTTCCATTCCTGCGATCACCTCCAGACTCTTCTCCCAGGAAGTCAGATTCTGTCTGGGCAGACCGGACATCAGATCCACATTCAGATTGGCAAATCCCGCTTCTCTCGCCATTTGAAAACTTTCCTGAAACTGTGCCAAGGTATGAATCCGTCCCAACAGTTTCAGTTCCGTATCGTCTGTAGACTGACAGCCAAGACTCAGCCGGTTGATTCCCGCTCTGTGATATCCTGCAAGATTGATTGCTGTCAGCGTTCCCGGATTGGCTTCCATCGAGATCTCTGCATCTTTTTTCAGACAATATGTGTCCCTTACCACCTCCATCAGTTCCTCCATCCAGTCCCCCGGAAGAAGAGAGGGTGTACCACCGCCAATATAAACAGATATAACTTCATATTCTTTTGCCTGAGGTCCCACCGCCGCAAGTTCCCGCAGCATGGCATCCAGATATACCCGCCGGCTCTTCTCATCGGCAGGTCCGGATAAGAAATCACAGTATTCACATTTTCGGATACAAAACGGAATATGTAAATATAATTCCAATTCTTTTTTCATCTTACTCTTCCTCAACTTTGGCTCGTTCAATTTCCCTGTAACGTAAAAAACTGCAGGCAAAACGTTGATCCCGCCGCAGTTTTTTTGCATATTTATTGTAGTACCTTCTGCATATTCTTTTTGATTTTTTCCGTCAGATATGCATATTGCAGCAGTTCATCCTCACTGAAACTCTGGTAGCGTGTTTCATCGTACTCCCGCTGTACATTAACAAGTGCTTCTTCCACCTGCGCGGCTTCCGGCAGCATCCAGACGGTGATTCTGCGATCCTGAGGTTTTTTCTCTCTGCTTTCCTGTATACGGATATACCCTTTTGCCATCAGCTTCTGCAGATGCAGCGACAGACTTCTTCTGGTCATATTGGTATAATCACTTAACTCTCTTCTGCTGACCGGCTGTTTCAGATGGCTGAGATAAAGAAGCAGACGGATCTCCGGAAAAGTAAGATCAAACTGGCTTGCCACCGGTTCAAGATACCTGTCAAAAAGTTTCCGGCTCCGGTATTCATCCATCAACACTCCTTCTCCTTCTACGGCTTCCAGGTACAGACTGCTTCGCTCTTCCCCAAGCTTCTGAGAACTTGGCAGAATCGTCGGTGCAACCATACCGTCTCCCGCCGCATCGATCAGAAAACGATATACCTGCAGACGGTTTTTCTCGTATTCCTCTTCATCCAAAACATTTTTGTAAAAATCCTTATAGTAGGTAAATACTGTCAGCTTCATCTTGATCGTTTTCGACAGATTCATTCCCTGGCTTGCCAGAGAACCTTTCGTCTTCACATAATAATAAATCGGTGTATGCAATGCATAGAATCTTCTGGCATGTCGGATATACTCCAGATTGAACATAAAATCCTCACACCAGCTGATCTCCGGATTCATCTGCAGGTGATGTTTCATGATAATATCCCGCCGGTACAGCTTGTTCCACAGTACACCGTAATAAAAATCTGCTGGTTTTTCCATCATGCAGCCCACAAACGCTTCCTGATCCATCACGCCATCGATTTCGATATCTCCTTTATGAGACAGCCTCTCCCCGATCACCCGATAAAAATCAGCAATCACAAGATCCGCCTGTTCCTCTTTTGCCGCCCTCACCAGAAGTTTCGTCGCATCCGGTGTGATCCAGTCATCACAGTCCAGAAACTGCAGATACTCCCCGTGTGCCTGAGCAATCGCCATATTTCTGCTCTCAGACACACCGGAATTCTCCTTGTGGATCACCAGGACCCTGTCATCCGCAGCAGCGTACCGTTCACAGATTTCCCTGGTTTTATCGCTGCTGCCGTCATTGATCAGAAACAGTTCAAAATCTTTATATTCCTGTTTCAACACACTGTCCACGCATCGTTCCAGTGTTTTTTCTCCATTATAAACCGGAACGATAATACTTACTGCAGGTTTCATAGTTTTTAATCCTCATCCAGCTTCAGTACACTCATAAATGCTTTCTGTGGGATTTCTACATTTCCCACCTGACGCATTCGTTTCTTTCCTTCCTTCTGTTTTTCCAGAAGTTTCTTCTTACGGGAAATATCACCACCATAACATTTTGCCAGTACATCTTTTCGCATTGCGCGAACAGTCTCTCTGGCAATGATTTTTCCGCCTACCGCTGCCTGAATCGGAATCTCAAACAACTGTCTCGGAATTTCTTCTTTCAGTTTCTCGCACATTTTTCTGCCGCGCTCATAAGCTGATCCCTCAAATACAATAAAGGAAAGTGCATCCACTTCTTCTTTATTGACCAGAATATCCAGTTTTACCAGTTCGCTTCTCTCATAGCCGATCATCTCATAATCAAAAGACGCATATCCTCTGGAACGGGATTTTAATGCATCAAAGAAATCATAGATAATCTCATTCAACGGCATATGATACGTCAGCAGCGCTCTGGTTGTCTCCATATATTCCATTCCCTGATACTGTCCACGCCGCTCCTGACAAAGATCCATGATCGGTCCGATGAATTCTGTCGTTACCATGATCTCTGCTTTTACCATCGGCTCTTCCATATATTCAATAGTTGACGGATCCGGCAGATTGGACGGGTTTGTCAGATCCATTACTTCACCGTTGGTCTTGTGTACTTTATAGATAACACCCGGTGCTGTTGTCACCAGATCCAGATTATATTCTCTCTCCAGACGTTCCTGGATGATCTCCAGATGCAGCAGTCCGAGGAATCCACAGCGGAAACCAAATCCGAGGGCTATAGATGTCTCCGGTTCATACTGCAGCGAGGCATCATTTAACTGCAGTTTTTCCAGTGCATCACGAAGATCTCCGTACTTTGCTCCGTCTGCCGGATAGACACCGCAGTATACCATCGGGTTAACCTTTTTGTAGCCCGGCAGCGGTTCGCTGCACGGTCTGCTGTTATCAGTTACGGTATCACCGACACGGGTATCTTTTACATTTTTGATACTTGCGGTAAAATATCCTACCATACCGGCGGATAACTCCTCACACGGAATAAACTGTCCGGCTCCAAAATAACCGACTTCCACCACATCTTCCACAGCACCGGTCGCCATCATGCGAACAGTTGTTCCTTTTCGGATCTTTCCTTCTTTGATCCTGCAGAATACGATAACACCTTTATAGGAATCGTACACGGAATCAAAAATCAGTGCCTGCAGTGGTGCTTGCGGATCTCCGGTCGGTGCCGGAACTTTTTCTACAATCTGTTCAAGAACCTCTTCTACGTTCAGTCCGGTCTTTGCGGAAATCTGTGGGGCATCCTGTGCCTCGATACCGATCACATCTTCGATCTCGTTGATAACACGCTCCGGCTCCGCACTTGGCAGATCGATCTTATTGATCACCGGCATAACATCCAGGTCATGATCCAGTGCCAGATATACATTTGCCAGTGTCTGGGCTTCGATTCCCTGTGCCGCATCCACCACAAGGATCGCACCATCACAGGCTGCGAGGCTTCTGGAAACCTCATAGTTAAAGTCTACATGCCCGGGAGTGTCGATCAGGTTGAAAATATATTCTTCCCCGTCTTTTGCCTTATATACGGTTCTCACGGTCTGTGCCTTGATAGTAATTCCTCTCTCACGTTCCAGATCCATATTATCCAGTACCTGGGACTGCATCTCTCTTTCTGTCAGCAGACCGGTCATCTCAATGATCCGGTCTGCCAGGGTAGATTTTCCGTGATCAATATGGGCTATAATACAGAAATTACGAATTTTACTTTGATCAAAATCTGCCACTTTAGTACCTCCGATTTCTTTCTTTATACTCAGGTGTTTGTCACTGTTGAACTTTTTCTTCTTTTGGTGCCATCTACCTGATTCTCTGATTGCATCGGGTATCCGGACACTCTGTAATTTTACATTGCCTTTTATTATAGCATAGTTTTTACTGTCCCTTCAATACTTTATCCAGAATCACACTGAAGGGTTCCATCGCATTCATCGCCTCTTCCACCGTATTGGTCTGTGCGCCCACTTCCAGGAGAATCGAGCGCGGCCGCACATGAAGATTATACCGATATCCTTTGAGATAAATACACCGTGTCAACTGTGGATAGTACCGCGCCGCCTGATAAGACAGCTGAAACGAAAATGAGAGATTATCTTCGATATAAGGATTGGGAAGTGTATCCAGATTCCCGTTTTTTACCGTTCTGCTGAGTCCGTTAAAATACATGATCTGCGCTGTCGGTTTTCCGTTGATTTCCGTCACCAGATGCTTTCCTTCCGGTACTCCATCCCTGTGCAGATCGATCACCACCTGAATCGTAGGATTTTCCTCCAACACCTGCCCGATCACCGGAAGTGCATAGTTATATGCCTTGCTCCGGTCCAGCTGACCTTCCATCAGATCGAAAGTATCCTTTCTGTGGATCACCTGATATCCATAAATGTCCCGCAGAATACTCTCGAGATAATTTCCCACACCGACCACGCTTGTTGCCTCATCTCCCTCGATAGAATCGGCAAATCCTTCCTGCGAATGAGTATGGTAAATAAGGATCTGCGGAACGCTGCTGTCTTCTTCCAGTGTCAGCGAATCTCCCAAAAATGTACTGGCATTGATCTGTGACCCGTCCACTGTTGTGTTCGGGTCTACCACAAAGAAATTGTTCAGCAGATAGCGAAAATCACTGAGCCGCTCCATGGAAAGGTCTATCTTTGGTGTCGACTCTACTGCTGTAGTCCACGCCGGAAGCTGTGCAGTTGCTGTGCCTGCATTCTCTGTTGTCTGTGGCTCATTCTCATCTGTTTTTCTCTCCTGTTGCTCTTCTTCATTCCCGTTTTTTTCCTGTTCTCCCTCCTGTTGGCTACTCATATCATTCTCTTCATTTTCCCTGGCCGTCTCGTTCTCCCGGGTCACTGCCTGACTCTGGTTTTCTCCCAACAGCCGGTCAGCGATCGTATTGCCATTGGCATGGATCATCTCATAACAGGTACTTTCATCCTCAATCACCGGATGTTGTTCTTCTTCCTGATGCTCTTTCAGATACATGCCCAGCGGATACCAGTTTTCGATCTTTGTCCACAATTTTGTTATCAGCGGAGTAGTAGTCCCCTCCTCATAAAATATCCCCGGCATATACCACAAATACGCTTCCCGCTCTGTCTCCATACAGATATCCCCGTGCCGCGAGATATCCGCCAAGGCAGACACACAATCCCCACACCGTTGCTTTTACAATCTGTTCTGATCTTCTCATCTTTCCCTCTATGATCTTTCCTGACTTTCACCATACATATTTTTTTCAGATAAATATATATTACATTCGCATAATTAAGAAAAAACAGGCATTCCTTCACGACCTGTCCTAAAATGTGTTCTTACTTTTACTTCTGATTTTCCTGGAGTACATACTTGTATTATATGAATTCCCCTGCTTCTTATGCCTCCATCGCGATATTGATGCCCTCTGAGATCGTATAACTGAGCCTTTTGACTGTCTCATCCACATCTTTGGGCGTAACAAACATTCTGTGCAGCCGCGGCGTGATCAGTTCCTGCAAAAACTCTTCCATCTCCGCCTCTTCCAGATTTTCCAGCAGATGAGCGATGGCATCATGAACAATCGTGGCGCCGTCTACTACAGTCGGCACACCGATACCGATCACCGGTATCCCAAGTGTTTCTTCATTCAATCCGCATCTGTGATTACAGACACCAGATCCCGGATTAATTCCCGTATCCGTTATCTGAATCGTACAGTTTAATCTCCGTACACTGCGTGCCGCCAGTGCATCGATGGCGATCACTGCATCCGGATCCGTCTCCCGGATCACACCACGGATGATCTCCATTGTTTCCATCCCTGTCTGTGCCATAACACCGGGAACCAGACTGCTGATCTGATGTGCTTTTCTCTTTCCCATACCTGCCTTTCCATATTCTTTAATAATGTGTCTGGTGATCTTCAGATTCTGAATCACCTGTGGCCCCAGTGCATCCGGTGTGATCTCCCGGTTGCCCAGTCCTACCACCAGAATGGATTTCTCTTTTTCCAGATGAAGAAGTTCTTTCAGATGGTGTGCAAGTGCCTGAGAAATCTCCCGGTGATAATCCTCATCCGGCACGATCAGATTCGGGGCTTCCATGGTAATATACGTACCTTTCGGCTTTTCCATCGCTTTCGCTCCCTGCTCCGTCTGAATCCGCACCACCGTTGTATTCAGGTCCAGAGCCTCCTCATATTTCTCCTGAATCGCCACACCCTTAATCTCCACATTGTCCTTCTCATACTTCTCCTTACTCTCCACTGCAAGATCCGTTCGTATCCCAAAATTCCCGGACATCGTTGTCACCTTTCCTTTCTGAACACATTTTCCTGCCTGCGTTCTTTTCTCCTTTTAGATTTCCCTTTTCCTTTCAATTTATCCCTGAAAATCATTACTGTTCGCTCCGTTCACAATAACTGGTTTAAAATACATTCCAAAATGCCTTTTTTTCGGAAAAACCATTGACAAACCACGATAAATGGCATAAACTGTATGGGTATTTTGAGATTAGCCTGTCCGTGTCTGGGCTGATGAATATGATAAATGATTGAATAATTTATTGGAGGTTATGGAAAATGGCAAACATTAAATCCGCTAAAAAAAGAGTTATCGTAAACAGAACAAAAGCTGAAAGAAATAAAGCTATCCGTTCTGAAGTTAAAACATCTATCAAAAAAGTAGAAGCAGCAGTTGCAGCAAAAGATCTGGCAGCAGCTCAGGCAGCTCTGAAAGTAGCTACCGCTACAATCGAAAGCGCTTGCTCTAAAGGTGTATACCACAAAAACAACGCAGCAAGAAAAGTTTCCCGCGTATCCAAAGCAGTTAACTCTATTGCTTAATTCTAATTGATAGAATAAATAAAGAATTTAAAAAGAACAGTCATCCCGTCAGTGACTGTTCTTTTTTGTTGCTCTGTATCCGAAGGGAACTGCCAGTGGTAACTTCTGCAGGTATTCGAAAATCCCGGAAACTGTCCATTTCAGACAGCTCCGGGATTTTTGATCACACCGGATTCTTCCGCGCATATTTTACAATTAGAAGTTCCACACTCAGCACATCGCTCAGCCTTCCGGTTTTCACCTCTTCCTCTGTCTGAGTAAAATCTTCCACCGCCTGACGAAGCTGAGCTGTTGTGTATCTTCCGGTACAGCCGGTATAATTTCGAACCACAAAACTCTGCAGTCCCATCCTTGATGCAATCATTTTCTGATCGCATCCAAGCCGCTGCAGTTCTTTCACCTGTAACAGAAGATTAAACTGTCTTGCCAGCAAAAAAAGAATCCTCATCGGTGGCTCCTTCAGCGCCAGCAGATCATAATACAGATCCAGTGCTTTCTTCTGGTTCTGCTCTGCCACCGCCTGTACCATTGCAAAGATCCGGTTATTGATCTGCGTAGTACATACCGCATCGATATCTTCCCCTGTGATCACAGATCGATCCATGGTATAACATAACAGTTTTTCCAGTTCTTTTTCGATATTACTCATATCCGTACCAGTTTTCGACAGAAAATGCTCCATATCTCTCTGAGTGATCTGTTTTCCCTCCCGTTTCATGATACCAAGCACCCAGCGCATCAGTGTTTTCTCATCCTGCACCGCAAAATCCACCACCCTGCCGATCTGCTTGACTGATTTAAACATTTTGCTTCGCTTATCCACCTCGTCTTCCACAAACAGAAGATACAGATAATCCGGAAGATTGTTCAGATATTCTGCCAGTTCCGGGCACTGATTTTTGAAAAATCCGGTATTCTCCAGCAAAATGATCCGTCGATCAGAAAAAAACGGCATGGTTTCTCCAAGTGAGATTACTTCTTTCACATCAATTCCCTTTCCTTCGAATCTGGATTCATTCATCGTATCTCCATCCGGATTCCATGCCTGAAGCAACTTGTTGCGATACTGTTTTTTCAGATAACCTTCTTCCCCGAAAAAGAGATATGCCTGCTTATACTCCTGATTTTTTATATCTTCCAATACACTTTTCATCAAATCTTCTAACCTTTCACCCAATTTTCCTCATCTGGATTTATTATACTGTTTTTTTCCTGTTTCGGCAACCGGCATCATCAGCAAAACTCCGGTATGGTTACTGCTCAGTTACTGTTCACTCCGTGCCCAGCAACACGCTCTAGATATTCTGTTACCAGAATCTCCCTCCCCCTCTTTCTTATCGTAATCGCACCACTCCTCATCGTATACCGGATCTCACATCCGGTTTTTTTTAACCGTTCTACCGTGTCCGGTGACGGATGTCCGTACCTGTTTTTCATTGCACAGGAAATTACCGCTAACGACGGTTGTACCTGTTCCAGAAACTCCCGGCAGGTGGATGTAGCTGAACCGTGATGTCCTACCTGCAGGATCTCGCAGGCAGGCAGATTCTGCAGCAATTCCCTCTCTTTCTCCTCCGGAAGATCTCCGGTAAACATCGCCCGGACTCCCTCCCATTTCCAGAAAAGTACCAGCGAACCCGCATTGGGTTCTGCAATCTTTTCCTGTTCTTTCGGGTAAAGAACCACGGCTTTCGCCCTTCCGATTTTCAACCCAACTCCTCTTCCATACA
>OGPE01002587.1_pt1 | contig 10047 bp, 8 predicted proteins | sample 1552881 | NCBI WGS metagenome assembly OGPE01 (sample SAMEA2580236, study PRJEB22360) | human gut metagenome | biome: human gut; feature: human-associated habitat; material: faeces | place: Denmark | collected 2008/2010 | reverse complement strand
TAGTCTAGGCGGACTGGATCGTGGGGGTAGGCGTTGAGAATCTCGACGCCGTTCTCGGTCACCAGGGCCAGGTCCTCGATGCGGACACCGGTGCGGCCAAACCGAAACGAGGTACTGTTTTGCTGATCGTACAAGCCATTCTGAGCATTGCGGCCTTCCTACAGCTCTGTCGCACCCAGATGCTGCCCGCGCTGTATCTGGTCATCATTGCGGCGCTGCTGGTGTTGTTCTGGCTGCTGGTCAAGCGCTGCCAGGAGTACAGCGCCCCCCGCAAGGTATCCCGGGTGTTCTCGGTGTTCCTGTGCGCCTTTCTGGCGCTGGGCTGTGTCTGGGCGCAGCAGGGCCTGAGTGCACTGGATAACGTGACCTCCGGCCTTGTCACCGGCACCGAGGCCAACAAGATCACCAAGGAGCCCTTTGTGGTCTACCTGAGCGGCGTGGACAACCGCGGCGAACTGACCGAAAAGGCCCGCAGCGATGTGAACATCCTTGCCGTGGTCAACCCCTCCACCAAACGGGTGGCGCTCATCAACACTCCCCGCGATTACTACGTTGATCTGGCGGGTACCAGCAGCAAGGACAAGCTGACTCATGCCGGTCTGTACGGCGTGGAGACCAGCATGGCAACCCTGGGCAACCTGTACGGGGTCAATGTGGACCAATACCTCCGCATCAACTTTGCGGGCTTCATCAGCATCATCGATGCCGTGGGAGGCGTGGATGTCTACTCCGATCAGGCGTTCACCTCGGTGGGCAGCCCCGGCTACTATGACCCCACCACCTTTGCCGAGGGCTGGAACCATCTGGACGGCAAGAGCGCTCTGGCCTTTGCCCGTGAGCGCCACGCCTTTGCCTCCGGCGATATCCAGCGCGGCATCAACCAGATGAAAGTCATCGATGCCATGATGAACAAGATCAAATCTCCCACCGTGCTGATGAGCTTCTCCAAGCTGATGGATGCTGTGTCCGACTGCTTTGTGACCAGCCTTTCTCAGGAGCAGATCTCCGCACTGGTGCGGATGCAGCTGGCAAGCCTGTCTGACTGGGACATCCAGAGCTATGCCGTGACCGGCACCAGCGGCAAGAGCTCCCAGTGCTACTCCGCAAAGGGTCAGAGCCTCTATGTGATGAAGCCGGATGAGAACTCCGTCAACCAGGCCAAGGAGCTGATTGCATCCGTTCTGGGCGGTGAAGGCACCGTGAGCGATACCCAGCAGACCCCCGAAAAGACCGAGGTATTCACCCCCACGGCTGACCCCAACGCGGGCACCTCTGTGGAGGAATCGCCCGACAGCGTCATTGTGGAGGAACCTGTCGAGAGCGTGCCTGCGGAACAGCCTGCCGATGAGCAGCCCGCAGAACCCACCCCCGAAGCGCCTGCCGAGAGCGAGGCTTCCACCGAAGCACCTGCTGAGAGTGAAGCCAGCAGTGAATCCACCGGCGGAGCAGAAACACCTTCTATCTCCTTGCCCACACAGGAGCAGGTGGAATCTGCTGCCAACTCCCTGCATCAGGCCGCTTCCACCGTGCTGGATGCCCTGTTCGGTTCCAGCAGCAGCGGAGAATAAAACAGGATAAAACAGCACAAGCCCCGGGCCTTGCAAAAGGTCCGGGGCTTGTTGTCTGCTGATCTTACAGGGAAGCGCGATTACTCAGCGTCGCCCAGCTCAAAGGTCTTGACAGAGACAGTGCCGTTGCGGCCAGCCTTGTCGGTACGCAGATACTGGCGGGTGGTCTCGCCGTTGCTGGTCACGTCAGCAACATAGATCTGCTCGGCCTCGGCCTCGATGGGGAACTCCTCGGCCATGCCCTTCATGGGCAGAGCGCTCAGGTCTGCGTAAGCGTCCTTCACCTTCCACAGCTTCATGGTGTCGCCGTTGGACAGGGTGAACTCGCCGTAGCAGTCAGCGGAGTAGGTGGTGCCGTTCACATCCAGATCCTCGGTGCTGACAACGCTGGCGGCAGCGGTCTCGCTCTCGGCAGCTTCGCTGGAAGCGGCCACAGAGGAAGCAGCCTCGCTGGAAGCAGCGGAGGATGCGGTGGAGGATGCGGTGGAAGATGCACTATTGGAGCAGCCAGTCATGGCAACAGCCAGCACAGCAGCGGTCAGTGCCAGACCCAGAGTACGATTGATTCTCATGTGATAGTCTCCTTCTATTCTGAAACCATATCAATTCCTGCGCCCGGCGTAAACCTTGTACGCACCGGGCGTGCACGTGCTAGTCTACCACAATTGACTATATTGTTCAAGACTTTACACAAAAAATAGCCCTCTCGGTCACGCTGTCGCATGACTGAGAGGGCCGATATTACTTCAGGATCTCCTGCAGCACGCTGTGGCCGTCCAGGCTGGAAGCATCCACGCCCAGATATTCACACACGGTCTGTGCAATGGTGCCAAAGCAGAGCCGGGTGCCCAAATCCACACCGGGCTTCACGCCCTTGCCGCAGACCAGATACGGCACATACTCGCGGGTATGGTCGGTGGTCTTGGTGTAGGAGGGGTCGCAGCCGTGGTCGGCGGTGATCATCAGCAGGTCACCCTCCCGCATCCCGGGGATGAAGTCGGCCAGGAAGCGGTCAAATTCGGTGGCGGCGGCGGCATAGCCGGGCACGTCGCGGCGGTGGCCGTAGAGCATATCAAAATCCACCAGATTCACAAAGGCCAGACCCTCGAAATCCCGGGTCTGCAATGCCTTGGTGAAGGCGATGCCATTGGTGTTGCCGGTGGTCTTGATCTTTTCGGTCACGCCCTGTCCGTCAAAGATATCAAAGATCTTGCCCACGGCGATGACATCCCTGCCGGCCTCCTTCAGCAGGTCGAGCATGGTGGCACGGGGCGGCTTCAGGCTCAGGTCGTGGCGGTTGGTGGTGCGGTAGAAGGTCTCGGCGCTGCTGCCCAGGAAGGGCCGGGCGATGACACGGCCCACGCCGTACGCGCCCTTCAGCATCTCACGGGCGATCTCGCAGTAGCGGTAAAGCTCGTGCACGGGCACCAGCTCCTCGTGGGCAGCCACCTGGAACACGCTGTCGGCGCTGGTGTAGACGATGAGGGCATTTTCCTTCATGGCCTGCTCGCCGTAGTCCTTCAGCACCTCGGTGCCGGAATAGGGCAGATTGCAGAGGACTTTGTGGCCGGTTTTTGCCTCAAACTCCTGAATGAGCTCCTCCGGGAAGCCGTTGGGGAAGGTGGGCAGCGGGTTCGGGCTGACCACACCGGCGATTTCCCAGTGGCCGATGGTGGTATCCTTGCCCATGCTCTGCTCCTGCAGGCGGGCAAAGGCACCGGCGGGCGCGTCGGTCTTTTCGCCCGCAGTCACACCGTCAATGTTGAACAGGCCCAGCTTTTTCAGGTTGGGGCAGTTGAAATTGGGATGCCCTGCAATGGCTCCCAGCGTGTTGGTGCCCTCGTCGCCAAAGGCGGCTGCATCCGGCTCCGCGCCGATGCCAAAGCTGTCCAGTACGATCAAAAATACACGCTTTTCCATATGTTTTCACTCCATTTTCCTCCGGGGCTGCCCCGGAACAGTCGCACTTTTGCTTACCTTCATTATAAGCAAATCCCGCCGGTTATGCAAGCGCTTTGTGGTGGAAAGTTTTTTGTTCAAACCTGATGAAATCTTAGCAGTTTCTTTGCAAAGATTTTTCTTGCGCTATTGTATCCAAGAGCTTATAATGTATAATGGTATGGTTTGTTGAAACAGCCATATTGGCGTATACTGCCGCCGCGGGCGCAAAGCAATCACTGCCCGCCAGAGAGCAGCCAGCTTGGGCTGCTGCGTCAAGATAGAGAGCATTATAGCGTGAACGTTGGAGGTATTTTATGAGAAAAACGAAGATCATCTGCACCCTGGGCCCTTCTACCGATAAGGGCGATGTCCTGCGCGACCTGATTGCAAACGGCATGAACGTGGCCCGTTTCAACTTCTCCCACGGTTCCTACGAGGAGCACGGCGGCCGTCTGGCAAAGCTGAAAGCGCTGCGTGAGGAGCTGGGCAAGCCCGTTGCCGCCCTGCTGGACACCAAGGGCCCCGAGATCCGTCTGAAGGAGTTCAAGAACGGTGTGGAGATGCTGGAAGCCGGCCAGACCTTTACCCTGACCACCCGCGAGGTGGAAGGCACCAAGGAGATCTGCTCCGTCACTTACAAGGATCTGCCCCAGGACGTGCAGCCCGGCGGCACCATCATGCTGGACGACGGCCTGATCATGCTGCACATTGAGCAGGTCACCGACACCGACATCATCTGCACCGTGCTGAACAGCGGCAAGATCAAGACCAAAAAGGGTGTCAATGTGCCCGGCGTGCATCTGTCCATGCCCTACCTGAGCCAGAAGGACCGCGAGGACATCATCTTTGGCGTGCAGAACGGCTTTGACTTCATCGCTGCTTCCTTTGTGCGCACCGCACAGGATGTGTACGACATCCGCAACCTGCTGAATGAGTACGATTCCAACATCCGTATCATTGCCAAAATCGAGAACCGCGAGGGTGTAAACAACATCGACAGCATCCTCTCCGCAGCCGATGCCGTCATGGTGGCCCGTGGTGACCTGGGCGTTGAGATCGACTTCACCGAGCTGCCCGGCATCCAGAAGGACATCATCGACCGCTCCTTCTCCTTCGGCAAGCCCATCGTCACTGCCACCCAGATGCTGGACAGCATGATGGTCAACCCCCGCCCCACCCGTGCCGAGATCTCCGACGTGGCAAATGCCATCTACGATGGCACCTCCGCCATCATGCTGTCTGGTGAGACCGCTGCCGGTGACTACCCCGTGGAGGCCCTCAAGACCATGTCCGCCATTGCAGAGCGCACCGAGAACGAGGAGCACTACCGCGCCCAGCGCCACGCCGAGATCCAGATCAGCGTCAGCGATGCAACCGCTCATGCTGCCTGCCTGACCGCCAAGGACGTGAACGCTGCTGCCATCGTCACCGTGTCCGAATCCGGCAACACTGCCCGCCTGCTGAGCAAGTACCGCCCCAAGCAGCCCATCATTGCCTGCGTTATGGACGAGCAGGTGCAGCGTCAGCTCTCCCTGAGCTGGGGCATCACTTCCCTGCTGATGGGCCCCGCCCACAGCACCGATGAGCTGATCGAGATGTCCACCGCTCTGGCCGAGAAGAACGGCTACCTGCACAACGGCGAGCTGGCCGTTGTGACCGCAGGCGTGCCTGTGGGCGTTTCCGGCACCACCAACATGATCAAGATCCACATGGTGGGCAACTGCCTGGCCACCGGTGTGGGCGTGGGCCGCGGCAAGACCGATCTGGTCTCCGCCAGCGGCAAGGCCTGCGTCTGCCGCACTCTGGAGGAGGTCAAGGCAAAGTTCCGCCCCGGCATGGTGCTGGTCGTTCCCTCCACCACCAACGAGATGCTGGGCTATGTCCGCGATGCCGCCGCTCTGGTGGTCGAGGAGCCCGGCCTGAACAGCCACGCTGCCATCGTGGGCAACTCCCTGCTCAAGCCCACCATCGTGGGTGCTGCAGGTGCCTGCAGCCACATCCGCGACGGCCTGGATATCGCTGTGGATTGTGCCCACGGCAGCGTCCAGCGCCTGCAGGCCTGATCCTGAAGGAGAACATCATGGAACGCATTGCAAGCTTCTGTGTCGATCACACCAAGCTGGACCGGGGCATGTACCTGAGCCGCCAGGATGGTGATGTGCTGACCTGGGACATCCGGATGAAGAAGCCCAATCAGGGCGATTATCTGACCACCGGTGCCGCCCACACGCTGGAGCACCTGTTTGCCACCTACGCCCGCAACAGCGCGGTGAAGGACGGCGTGATCTACGTTGGCCCCATGGGCTGCCGCACCGGCTTCTACCTGCTCACCCGCGGGCTAACCCCAGCACAGGCACTGGAGTTGACCGTGGATTCCTTCCGCTTCATGGCCGCCTTTGAGGGGGATATCCCCGGTGCCAGCGAGGTGGAATGCGGCAACTACCGCGATATGGATCTGCCCGCCGCCAAGGCCGAGGCAGCCGCCATGCTGCCGGTGCTGGAAGCACTGACCGCTGACCAGCTGCACTACTAAGCGATACAGCAAAAGACCTCCCCATGCAGGCAGCACCTGCACGGGGAGGTCTTTTTACGTTTCAGGAAAGCTCTTTTGCGGAGTGCTTACTCCACGATGATGCTCTTGCCGGTCATCTCAGCGGGGACAGGCAGGCCGATATAGGGCAGCATGGTGGGGGCGATATCTGCCAGGCAGCCGCCCTCGCGCAGCTTCACATCGCCGCAGCCAACGGCCACAAAAGGCACCACATTGGTGGTGTGGGCGGTGAAGGGAGTGCCGTCCGGGTTCATCATCTTCTCGGCGTTGCCGTGGTCAGCCGTGATAAAGGCGCAGCCGCCTGCGTTCAGCACAGCGGTGACCACCTGATCCACAGCGGTATCCACAGCCTCAACGGCCTTGACAGCGGCATCGAACACGCCGGTGTGGCCGACCATGTCGCAGTTGGCAAAGTTCAGGATGACCACATCATACTTACCGCTCTCGATGCGCTTGACGCACTCAGCAGCCACCTCAGGGGCGCTCATCTGGGGCTGCAGGTCGTAGGTGGCAACCTTCGGGCTGGGGATGACGCAGCGGTCCTCACCCTCGTAGGGAGCCTCCACACCGCCGTTGAAGAAGAAGGTGACGTGTGCATACTTCTCGGTCTCGGCAATGCGCAGCTGGGTCTTGCCGTTCTCGGACAGGTACTGGCCCAGAACATTCTTCAGCTCCACGGGAGGATAGGCGACCTCGCAGTTGGGCATGGTGGCATCGTACTCGGCCATGCAGACATAGTTGACCTGCTTGCGGCCGCCGCGGCGCTCAAAGCCCTTGAAGTCGTCATCGCAGAAGATGCGGGTCATCTGGCGGGCACGGTCGGGACGGAAGTTCATAAAGATGACGGTATCGCCATCCTGCACGCGGCCGCCCTCGCAGGTGACGCAGGGCAGAACAAACTCGTCGGTCTTATCGGCAGCATAGGATGCCTCAATGGCCTCGGCAGCGTTGGCAGCGTGGTTGCCCTCACCGTAGACGAATGCGGCGTAAGCCTTCTCCTCGCGGTCCCAGTTGTTGTCGCGGTCCATGGCGTAGTAACGGCCGGAAACGCTGGCGATCTTGCCAACGCCCAGCTCATCCAGCTTGGCCTGCAGGTCAGCCAGGAAGCCCTTGCCGGCGTGGGGGTCGGTATCACGGCCATCGGTGATGCAGTGCAGGTAGACTTCCTTTGCGCCCATGTGCTTTGCCATTTCCAGCACGCCGAACCAGTGGTCAGCGTGGCTGTGGACACCGCCGGTGCCCACCAGGCCCATCAGGTGGATGGCCTTGCCTGCCTCAATGGCAGCCTTCATGTTCTTGACCAGCACGGGGTTCTTGAACATCTCACCGTCCCGGATAGATTTGGTGATGAGGGTCAGCTGCTGATAAACGATGCGGCCAGCGCCCATGTTGGTGTGGCCCACCTCAGAGTTGCCCATCTGGCCATCGGGCAGGCCGACAGCCATGCCGGAGGCATCGATGGTGGTCATGGGATATTTTGCCATCAGGGCATCCAGATGGGGGGTCTTTGCGGCGACCACAGCATTGCCGTAGGTCTCGTTGGGCACCCAGCCAAAGCCATCCATGATGCACAGAAGTACAGGTTTCTTGGACATAACGTTGAATCTCCTTTGATTTAGAACAAATAGCGCCCGGCACAGCGCTGGAAAAACGGCGCAGCCGGGCGCTGGGAAAACAGGTCAGAGGACTTTCTCAGCCGTTGGAAGCGGCATTGACGATAACAGCAAAATCAGGAGCCTTCAGAGATGCGCCGCCGATCAGGCCGCCGTCCACATCCTTCTTGCTCAGCAGCTCCTCGCAGTTCTTGGCGTTCATGCTGCCGCCGTACTGGACCGTGACAGCCTCGGCCACAGCCTCGCCGTACACTTCGCCGATGACCTTGCGGATCTGAGCGCAGACCTCCTCGGCCTGGTCAGTGGTCGCGGTCTTGCCGGTGCCGATGGCCCAGATGGGCTCGTAGGCAATGACCACGTTTGCCATCTGCTCGGCGGTCACGTCGCGCAGGGCGATCTTGGTCTGCATCCGCACCAGCTCCTCGGTCACGCCCTCCTCGCGCTGCTGCAGGCTCTCGCCCACGCAGATGATGACCTTCAGGCCCGCATTCAGGGCAGCCAGAGCGCGCTTGTTCACGGTCTGGTCGGTCTCTGCAAAGTACTGGCGGCGCTCGGAGTGGCCGACGATGACGTACTCCACGCCCAGATCCACCAGCATATCGGCGCTGATCTCGCCAGTGAACGCACCGGACTTCTCAAAGTGGACATTCTCAGCACCCACATGGATGTTGGTACCCTTGGTCTTTTCCACAGCGGTGACCAGATCGGTGTAGGGGGTGCAGATAACGACCTCACAGGAAGCATCCTTGACGGCGGGGATCAGCTCGTCCACCAGCTTGGCTGCCTCAGTGGCGGTCTTGTTCATCTTCCAGTTGCCTGCAATGATTGCCTTACGCTTTGCCTTATCCATTCTAACGATCTCCTTATCACAAAATACCTCCCCGCCGCCTTCGGTGCCGCCTCTCCCGGCAGGAGAGGCAGGATAAACGACATCTCCTGCCTCCCGGATGGGGAGCTGGCGAGCGTCGGCAAGCCTGAGAGATCTTATTACCCAAAATAAAAAGTGCGGCGGCGTATATGCCGCCGCACCTCAGTGATGCTGGTTCAGATGCTTATGCGTTCTGGATCACAGCGATACCAGGCAGCTCCTTGCCCTCCAGATACTCCAGAGAAGCGCCGCCGCCGGTAGAGATGTGGGTCATCTTGTCGCCCAGGCCCATCTGCTGCACAGCTGCTGCGCTGTCGCCGCCGCCGATCACGGTGGTAGCATCGCTCTCAGCCATAGCCTTGGCAACAGCCAGAGTACCAGCTGCCAGGGTGGGGTTCTCGAACACGCCCATGGGGCCGTTCCACACCACGGTCTTGGATGCCTTGACAGCATCGGCAAACAGCTTCATGGTCTCGGGGCCGATGTCGCAGCCCTCCATGTCAGCAGGGATGGCAGTGACAGGCACCACAGTGACATCCACAGGAGCGTCGATGGGATCGGGGAAGTCCTTGATGCAGGCTGCATCCACGGGCAGCAGCAGCTTTACGCCCTTCTCCTTGGCCTTGGCCATCATTTCCTTGCAGTAATCCAGCTTGGTATCGTCGCACAGGCTCTTGCCGACTTCGTAGCCCTGAGCCTTGACGAAGGTGTAAGCCATGCCGCCGCCGATGATCAGGAGATCGCATGTGACGACCTGCATTTCGATGTCTGACAACTGTTTCGGATGGAAAGGGTGCATCCGGCTGGCTGCAATATTGGCCATAGTGGTTCTCCTGAAGACGATCTCTGAATGTGGTATCCATCTAGAAGATAAGATACGGGCATACCGTCCTCTGTTCTATCAGTCAGGGAATAGTTTTTAGGGCGGCGTTACTTTTTCCTGCCCGCAGCCAGCACCGACTTCACGATGATGAAAAAGGTCATGAGCATCAGGACGACCGCCACCGGCCTCGTCAGGAACATGTACGGATCCTGCTCCGAGGCGATGATTACCTGTTGGAGCGAGGTTTCCCAGATCGGGGCGAGGATGAAGCCGATGATCAGGCAGATGAAGGAATAGTCGAACTTGCGCATGAAATAGGCCAGCAGCGAGAAACAGAGCATCAGCGTCACGTCGAAGACGGCGTATTGGGCGAGATAGGCCCCCATCACGCATGTGAAGATAATGATCGGGTATAGGATGACCGAGGGAATCTGCACCACCTTGCAGAACAGGCGCAGGCCGAGCCGCCCCACACCGAGCAGGAACAGGTTGGCGATGATCAGGCTCCCGTAGATGGCGTAGATGAACTGGGCGTTCTGCTCAAACATGAGCGGGCCGGGGATCATGCCGTGGACGACGAACGCGCCGATGAGCAGCGCCGCCGCCATGTTGCCGGGGATGCCGAGGGTGAAGAGCGGGATGAGGCTGGACGCGACCACCGCACTGTTGGCGGATTCGGAAGC
>OGPE01002586.1_pt1 | contig 10048 bp, 5 predicted proteins | sample 1552881 | NCBI WGS metagenome assembly OGPE01 (sample SAMEA2580236, study PRJEB22360) | human gut metagenome | biome: human gut; feature: human-associated habitat; material: faeces | place: Denmark | collected 2008/2010 | reverse complement strand
GATGCGGCGTGCGCCGGCACCATCGATTGCCATACGCATTCGGTCGGATTGTTTCTTTCGGGCGTCCGGATTTTTCAGAAGTGCAGTCAGCTTTTCCACTGCGTCATCATAGAAGGTTTCGTTGTCACGGATGTCGCCCGCCCATGGAATCAGGTTTGCATCGTCAAAGGCTTTGACACCGGGAAGCTGATTATCCGCCATACTGAAGCTTACAGACGGGACGCCGACGGCACAGAGTTCATAAAGCGTCGTGCCGCCTGCGGAAAATGCGAGATCGCAGGTGGACATGAGTGCAGCCATATCGGAAACCTGTTCATGCAGGACAATGCGGCTGTCTTTTCCTGCCATGACGGCAAGCTCTGCGCGGTGGACATGCATGGGACCTGTCAGGACGTGGAAGGAAACATCCTTCCAGTCGTCCGATGCGCAGAGACGTTTTAACATACTGCCTGCGATATGGAAGGGATCGGTGCCGCCGGTGGAAAGAAATAGGTCTTTTACCTGCTCCCAGAGATGGTAGGGCTGATCTGCAAACTGCTCCCGGAGGGGAGTGTAGGCGCATCCGGTCAGAACACAGTCCGCTTTGGTGTAAAAACTTTCATCAACACAGAAATCATAGTTGATCACGAGGGAAGCCGGGCAGTCGAATGCCTGCAGATCGTCCAGATAGGCAACTTTGCAGATCTGGCGCAGGATATCGAGATATTCCGGTGTTGCAAAATAAGAATCCACCAGCAGGCAGGCAACGTTGTGGGAAGAAAGGATCCCCTGCATGGTCTGGATTTCCCGATCGAGGCTTCTGTAATCGGTGCGCAGCTCCAGGATCGGAAAGCTGTGGTCAGCGATTTCGTCAGGAGAATACATTTTTTGTAAAATGGAAGCCGAGGTATCATCGGAGACGAGAAAAGCCACCGCTGCACCCCGTTTCTTCAGGGCACGGGCGATGGATAGACAGCGCATCAGATGTCCGGTCGCAATTGTTTCATTTCCGTCTGTGCGGATATAGACTAACGGATGAGATTCCATGACAGCGGCGTCCCCTTTCCGATCGGACAGGAAGCCTTCCTGCCGAGAATTTCCTCATAATACATTGTGTGCAGTCCGATGCCGGGGCGGATGCAGCGGATATTCTGCTCTGTGAAAACTTCGCCCTCTGCCATGTCCTGTGCCACGAAGATGGAACGGGAGCCTGCCCGTTCTTTTTCCTGCTTGGGGGTAAGGCGGTATTCGGAAGAGCCGAGTGCCTTTTCCAGAATACGGATCTGCGAAACCATTTCCTTAAATTCCTGGGGCTCCATGGAAAATGCGCCATCCGGACCGCCGTCGCTGCGTTTTAAGGTCAGGTGCTTTTCCACCATCCGCGCGCCGAGGGAAACGGCGCCTGCAGCGACAGCCCCGCCCATCGTGTGGTCGGAGAGGCCGGTCAGGCAGCCAAAGGTCTGAGACAGCGTCGGAATCATGCGCAGATTGACGTCCTCGTAGGGCGTCGGGTAAGCGGAAACGCATTTTAACAAAATCACGTCCTCATTGCCCTCTTCACGGCAGACGTTCATGGCGCGCTCGATGTCCTCGAGATGTGCGACGCCGGTGGCAAAGATGACGGGCTTGTGGAGCTTTGCCACCCGACGGATTAACGGAATATCATTTATCTCATAAGATGCAATTTTATAAGCGGGAGCGTCGAGTTCTTCGAGAAAATCGACGGCGGTTGCGTCAAAAGGGGAGGAAAAGCAGAGCAGTCCGCATTTTTTTGCCTCCTCCATCAGACCGGCATGCCATTCCCCCGGCGTATAAGCCTGCTTGTAAAGGTCGTATTCTTTGATGCCGTCCCAGAGACCGCCTTTATTGATAAAGCAGTCCGCGTCGCTGTCGACGGTCATGGTGTCGGCAGTGTAGGTCTGCAGCTTGATCGCGTCCGCGCCGGCTTCCTTTGCAGCGTGGATGATTTCAATCGCACGGTCGTAGTCCTGCAAATGGTTCGCAGACATTTCTGCAACGATAAAGACAGGGGCGTCTGCGGCGATTCTGCGCCCGCCCAGATAAATTTCCTGATTCATATTGTTATTCTTTCTCCATCATTTTCTGATATTTGACTTCTGCAATCGCCCAGTCCTCTTCGGTGTCGATATCCTGAACCTCCAGTTCGGGTAAAAGCAGGGGAACCATGCCGGGAGTATCTGTCGTTTCTTCCCGGAAAAAAGCTTCCGTCCGGCAGGCATAGAACTGTCCGCAGTCGTGGTAAAGCGTTTCGAGATCCTGGCTGCGCGCAGTCGCGTACTGGGGCCATTTGTAGCCGATGTGACCGTTTTCATCTACGGCGAGGCTGCGCAGAACCGGATACGGAAAAGTCGTTACCGGCATGACGGACTCGGCGTCTTTTAAAAGCTCCATCGCGGTGCTGAGTTTTTTGGGGGTAATAAACGGCGCGGTGGGGTAGATACAGCAGAATGTGTCAAACTCCCTGCCGGCAGCCCTGTAGCATTCGAGTACCTCGCGGATGACGTCGTCGGTAGAGGCGTAATCGTTTGCGGTCTGGGCGCTTCGAAGAAACGGGACGGACGCCCCGGCACCTTTTGCAAGTTCGGCGATTTCGGGATCATCTGTAGAAACCATCACCTCGTCAAAAATGCCAGCCTGCAAAGCGGCTTCGATGGAATATAAAAGAATCGGTTTTCCGAGAAACGGACGGATATTTTTACGCGGAATCCGCTTGCTGCCTCCGCGCGCTGTAATAATGGCAAGTGCTGACATGGCAAAACCTCCTGTTTCCTGTCAAAAATCGGATTGTGCAGTGTCCGGGGAAAAAGAAATCGCCGCAGACATCGCGTCGTAAGTAGTATAACAATCCGGGGAATATTATTCAAGCACAGTTCACACGGGATTCCCAGCACATCGGAGAAGATGCATTCCGCCACTTTGAAGCGCATTGTCTTGCAATGGCAGACAAAAGTATGGTAGAATATAACGACTATGCAATGGAGTCAACTGGTTTAATTGGGATGGTTTCATCAGGTTTCCCGGAAATTGCCGGAGAAAGAAACGAAAATGAAAAAGAGAAAGCCAAAAGAGCGGATTTATGTCTGCCATACTTATTATCATGTATATGTTGCCTGTTTAAAGGAACTGACGCTTCCAAGGGCAATGCGCGGAAAGGCGGATCTGGTGCTGAGCACGATGTCGAACGACTTTGGCAGCCTGAAGGAGCGTGCAGAAAAAAGCGGTCTGTTTGAAGCTGTTTTTATGTTCGAGGAAAAGGAAGAGCATGCGTTCCCGCAGCTGGCACGCTATCATGAGGATCATGGAAATCTGGTGTTTAACCTGTTTTCCAGAATGATTTTTACGAAATTATACGGAAAGCTGCAGCAGCCCTATGTGCCGGTGGATTTTAAAAAGTATCAGGACATCTATGTGTTCTGCGATTCCGATCCGATCGGATATTATCTGAATTATAAGAAAATCCACTATCATGCGGTGGAGGATGGTCTGGATTGTATCTGCTATTACGATACCGCGCGCTATGACAACCGAGGGCATTTCGGACTGAAAGCCTTTCTTGCGGCGCATAACCTGATTTTTATCCAGAACGGATACAGTAAATATTGCGTGGATATGGAGGTCAACAATACGTCAATCCTGAAATATCCCTGCTCCAAATATATCGAACAGCCTCGGGAAGCGATGGTGCGCAGGCTGACGCAGGACGACAAAAATACGATTCTGCGGATTTTTATGGAGGATCTGGATACGCTGATGACGCAGCTTACGACCGGCGCGCATCATGAGCACAAGGTGCTGGTGCTGACGGAGCCATTATGCGAGCTGCCGGTGCGCGAGCAGATTTTCCGGGATATCGTAGCAAAATACGGAAAGGATGCGCAGGTGATTTTAAAACCGCATCCCAGAGATGTTTTAGACTATCATAAGCTGTTCCCGGACGATATTGTGCTGGATGGAAAGTTCCCGATGGAAATCCTGAATTTCATCGAGGGACTGGAATTCGACCAGGTAGTTTCCGTGTATACCGTGCCGGATTCGATTCATTTTGCAAAGGAAAAGGTTTTTCTGGGGGATGACTTTATGGATCTGTACGAGGATCCTCAAAAACACCGCTTTAATGAGCAGATTTTTTAAGAAGCAGTTTTGGAATAGGGCTGCAGGAACGAAAGGAACGCTTTCATGAAAAAAATTTACCGTAAAATGATGGTTCTGATGAACCGGAAGCAGAAGCTGAAAATGGTTCAGATTCTGTTTATGATGGTGATCGGTGCGATTCTGGAAACCGTCAGCATCGGTCTTGTGGTACCGGCGATTCAGATGATTATGGACCCGAGCTGCGTGGAGGGCGACAGCCTCCTGGCGCAGATTTACCGATGGACAGGCTTTCAGAAACCGGGATATTTCACGGCGCTGATTTTGGTGCTGATTATTCTGGGCTTTGTGTTAAAAAACGTCTTTCTGTATTTTCAGAATGTGGTGCAGCTGCGTTTTGTATACACGAACCAGTTTGAAACCTCTCAGCGTATGATGATCAATTTCATGAAGCGCCCCTATGAATATTATCTGAATGCGGATACCTCTGTCATCCAGCGTATGATCACGTCGGATGTCAATAACATGTACGGTCTGATCCTGGCGCTGCTGCAGCTGATGAGTGAAGTGATTATTTTTGTCCTGCTGGCGGTTACGCTGACTGCGATGGCTCCGCAGATGATCCTGACGATAGCGGCACTTCTGATCGTGACGCTGCTTGTGATCAAGCAGTTTTTAAAGCCGATTATGCGTCAGGCGGGCATCGAGAACCAGGATTATTACAGCGGTCTGTACAAATGGATTGAAGAATCCGTTATGGGCATCAAGGAAATCAAAATTGCCAATAAAGAAAATTATTTCATCCGGGAATACGGTAAATGCGGTCACGGCTATGTGAGCGCAGTGCAGAAATACAATATTTTTAACGCGACGCCCCGTCTGCTGATCGAGACGGTCTGCATGGCAGGACTGATCCTGTACCTGATTTTCATGATCCTGTCCGGCGAGGATGTCACCAGCATGGTGAGCCAGCTGGGCGCATTCGGCGTGGCTGCCATGCGGCTTCTGCCCTCTGCAAACCGGATCAACAACTATCTGACGCAGATTTCCTATTTCGAGCCCTTCTTTATGGGCGTGTCCGACAATCTGCAGGAGGAAATCAACGACAAAAACGTGGTTTACGATGAAGCTGCCTATCGGAGAAACAAGCCGGTGGATAAGCTGCCTCTACAGGATAAAATTGTACTGGATGATATTGTATACAAATATCCGAATTCCGAGGTGCTGATCTTCGACCATGCGCATATGGAGATTCCTGCCGGAAAATCCGTCGGCATTGTGGGGACATCCGGCGCAGGCAAGACAACGATTGTGGATATTATGCTGGGGCTGCTGTCGATTCAGGAGGGACATATCCTGGCGGACGGCGTGGAGGTTCGGGATCATTACGAATCCTGGCTGAAAAATATCGGCTACATTCCCCAGACGATTTTCATGATCGATTCCACCATCCGCAAAAATGTGGCATTCGGTTACGCGGATGAAGACATCGACGATGCAAAGGTCTGGGAGGCACTCAAAAAAGCCCGTCTGGATGAGTTTGTCCGCAGCCTTCCCGAAGGACTGGATACCAGCATTGGCGAGCGTGGCATCCGGATTTCCGGCGGTCAGCGTCAGAGAATCGGAATTGCGAGAGCGTTGTTTGAAGATCCGGAGGTTCTGGTTTTGGATGAAGCGACCAGCGCACTGGATAACGATACAGAGGCTGCGATCATGGAATCCATCAACAGCCTGCATGGTCATAAGACATTGATTATTATTGCACATCGTTTGCAGACGATCGAAAAATGCGATATTGTTTACCGCGTAGAGCACGGGGAGATCGAACGGGAACGCTGATGCGCGACGAACACGGACGATGCGGAAGCAAAACGTAGTCCCGGAGAGACGATTTACGCGGCGGGAGTACAGCACTGCGCACTTTTGGAACACACCGCGCGCCCGGAAAGGAGGAGACATGGGAAAGCCCGGACGTCAGGCAAATTTTGAGCTGCTTCGGATCATCGCCATGTTCATGGTTGTGATCCTGCACTGGAACACGAACAGCGGATTGCTTTTGGATGTCGGAAGCCCTGTGACGGGCGCCGGGGTCTGGTCCCTTGTGACAGAATCAGTCTGCATTGTCGCAGTCAACGTTTATGTGCTGATCAGCGGATATTTTCTTTCCTCCTGTACCTTTTCCTTCCGGCGTGTGGCGCAGGTGCTGGTTCAGACGTTGTTTTATACGGTGCTGATTCCTCCGGTTCTGGCACTTGTCGGTGTCCTTTCGTGGTCGGAGGTTCTCAATCCCTACCACATCTGGAACAGTATTTTTCCGGTGCAGTCCGGACATTACTGGTTCGTGAGCGCTTATGTGGTGCTGTGCCTGTTGTCCCCTTTTTTCAACGCAGGGCTGGAAACTTTTTCCCAAAAGCGGATGCAGCAGTTGCTGGGGGTGCTTTTGTTCTTTTTCTGCATCGGAAAATCCTTCAGCCCGCTGCAGTTTGCCTTGGATCGTTTCGGATATGACTTCGGATGGTTTGCAGTGTTGTACCTGACCGGTGGCTATTTGAAAAAATACGGGATGCCGCGTTTGGACAGCTTTTCCAAAAATATTGCGCTGTATGCAGGCTGCACGCTGGGAACATTTTTACTGGAGCTTTTGCTGCTTCCTTTGGCAGGACGACTGACGGGACTGACCTATTATGCGTCCGTTCCGTTTCACTATAATGCACTGTTTGCCTATCTTGCGGCGGTGGGGCTGTTTGGCGCGTTTGCTGTCCTGAAGGTAAAAGAAGGGCGTTTTGCAGACCTGGTGCGGTTCTGGAGCCCTGCGGTATTCGGGGTTTATCTGATTCATCAGCAGACGGATATTGCACAGCGCTGGTTTTCATGGGTCAACGCCCTGACCGGACGACTTGGGGAGTTCTGGAACATCGTTCCGGGTGAGACGGGCGTAACTGCAGGACGGATGCTTCTTGTGCTTTTGGTGCAGTCCGTCATCGTTTTTGTGATCTGCATCGGAATCGAGCGGCTGCGGCTGTGGGTGTTTGATAGAATTGGAAAAAGCTTAGGCAGGTCTGCTGCAAAGTAGGAAAAGGTTTTTTTGGAGGAAAAAAGAGAGCGTGAAAGAAAAAGCAAAACAATTGGGAACAATTTTGTTTCCGGTGATACTGTTTTTGTATCCGCTGTTAAAAATTACACAGGGAATCGAACTGACGGACACCTGCTATGGTCTGGTAAATTACCGCTTTTTCCCGCATGCGGGGCAGGAGTGGACGGTTGCGACCTATCTTGCAAATGTGCTCGGGGCGTTTTTGATGCGCCTGCCCTTTGGGGACAGCCTGGTGGGAATGCGTTTTTATACGGGACTTTTCGTCAGCGCCATGGCGCTTTTGGCGTATTTTTTCCTGAAAGGCAAAATGCCGTCCTGGATCGTGTTCCTGGGCGAATTCGCGGCAATCAGCCTGTGCTGGATTCCGACGACGAGCCTGTATAATTACCTGACGTTTTTCCTGTTTTTGTGCGGAACGGTGCTTTTATACCGCGGACTGATCTGGCAGAATCGCAAATGGATGGCATTTGCTGGCGTGTGTCTGGGCGCTTCTGTGCTGACGCGCCTGCCTAACATCGTAGAATGTGCGCTGATTATCGCGGTATTTTATTATGGCATTTTGAAAAAGAAAAAAGCGGCGGAGATCTGGAAAGATGTCGCTGCCTGTGTGATCGGCTTTGTGGCGGCGTTTCTTGTCGGTTTTCTTGCAATCAGCCTGCAGTTTAGGTTTGATGCATATCCGAAGATGCTTGTCGGGCTTGCCGGATATTCCGGAACGGATGAGACGTATTCATCCCTTTCTATGATTACTTCTGTTGTATCTGCTTATGTAGAAGCGTTTAAATGGGTGTTGATTTTGGGGATCGCAGCGCTTTTAGGTACGGTTTTATTTTTCCTTTTCCCCGGAAAATTCGAAAAAGGCAAGATGGTGCTGTATCTATGCATGCTTCCGGTGCTGCTGCGGTTTTTATGGGGACGCGGCATGTTCAACCTGCAGTACGCCTTTTACTGGAGCGTATTTGAGTGGTGTATGGTGCTTTTATATGTGGCAATCGGGCTGTGTATCTGGACCCTTGCCGATCCGCTGGTATTTCGGAGGGATAAGCTGTTGTCGTTGATGGTGCTTTTGGTCATTTTGATCACGCCGATCGGAAGCAACAACGAAACATATCCGAATATGAATAACCTGTTTTTGGTTGCTCCGGTGACCTTCTGGATGGGCTACCGGCTTTTGTTAAAGCTGCGCCGCCTGCCGTATAGCTTTGCGTGCCGGGCGATGCTGGTGTGCGTGGCGGTTGTTTTTCTGATACAGAGCACGGGTTTTGGCGTGCGTGCGGTTTTTCGGGACAGCATCGAGGGACAAAAGCGGGATACCCGGGTTGTAAACTGCACAAAGCTTTCCGGTGCAAAAACGAATCGGGCAAATGCAGAGCAGCTGCAGGATGTTGTGGATTATTACGCAGAGCATGCGGATGAATTGGAGGAAAACAGCAGGCTTTTGACGTTTGGCGATGTGCCGGGCTTTTGCTGGCTGTTCGATCTGCCCTCGGCGCTGTCCCACGACTGGCCGGATATGAATACTTACCCGGCAGAGACGATGCGGACAGATTTGGAAGCGCTGTCCCAGGCGGGAGAAAAGCCGCTGGTGATCCTCTGTCCCGGAAAGGTGGACGCAGAGGATGCACAGGAAGCGCAGAAATGGGAACTGCTGCAGGAGTTTCTGGTGCAGAATGCCTATGAAATGAAGCTGGATAATGGAACCTATCAGATTTATGAATAAAGATAAAAGCAGCGCAGTGCGGTCAAAAAAACGGACTGCAAAACCGCTTTTGGGAAAGAAGGAATCAGCCATGGAAGAAAAGAAGCTTCCCTTTACCGGACGGGAAAAAATCCGGTTCAATGTACCTCCGTTTACGGGACGGGAATACGAATATGTGCGCCAGGCAGTGGAAAATCAGAAGATCTGCGGAGACGGGGAATTTACCAAAAAGGCAAGTCATTGGTTTGAAGAAAAAACCGGAACGGCGAAGTGCCTGATGACGACTTCCTGTACCCATGCGACGGAGCTTGCCGCGATTCTGGCGGATATCAAACCGGGGGATGAAATTATTATGCCGTCTTACACATTTGTTTCCACGGCAAATGCGTTTGTGCTGCGGGGCGGCGTGCCTGTTTTTGTGGATATTCGTCCGGATACCATGAATATTGACGAGAAGCTGATCGAACAGGCAATCACAGATAAGACCCGCGCGATCGTTCCGGTCCATTATGCAGGAGTTGCCTGTGAGATGGACACGATCATGAAGATTGCCCGAAAGTACGGACTGAAGGTAGTGGAGGATGCTGCCCAGGGTGTGGATGCATTCTACAAGGGAAAGGCACTTGGAACTATTGGTGATTTTGGATGTTACAGTTTCCATGAGACTAAGAATTAAACCATGGGAGAGGGCGGAGCTCTGCTTTACAATGATGACAGATATCAGGAGAAAGCAGAAATCCTCCGGGAAAAGGGAACAGACAGAAGCAAGTTCTTCCGTGGACAGGTGGATAAATACCGCTGGATGGATTATGGTTCCTCCTATCTGCCAAGTGAATTGAACGCAGCGTATCTCTTTGCCCAGCTTGAGGAAAGGGAGAAGATTTATAATAAACGTATGGAAATTTATGAGTATTACCACAGAAATCTGGCACATCTGGCAGCAGAGGGAAAAATAGAGCAGCCATTTGTGCCAGAGGAATGTATTCATAATGCACATATGTATTATATTAAGGTACATGATATGGAGGTCCGTACAAGACTGATCAGGTATCTGAGAGAAAAGGGAATCTGCTCCGTGTTTCATTATGTACCGCTGCATTCTGCACCTGCAGGCATAAAATACGGAAGATTCGCCGGAGAAGATGTTTATACAACAAAAGAAAGTG
>OGPE01002574.1_pt1 | contig 10094 bp, 8 predicted proteins | sample 1552881 | NCBI WGS metagenome assembly OGPE01 (sample SAMEA2580236, study PRJEB22360) | human gut metagenome | biome: human gut; feature: human-associated habitat; material: faeces | place: Denmark | collected 2008/2010 | reverse complement strand
CTCGACGAGGGCAAGCCGATGCCCGAATATTTCAAGAAACACCCGATCTATTACGCCGGTCCGGCCAAGACGCCGAAAGGAATGCCTTCGGGCAGCTTCGGACCCACGACGGCAGGCCGTATGGATCCTTACGTGGATCTGTTCCAGGAGCACGGCGGCTCGCTGATCATGCTGGCCAAGGGCAACCGCTCGCAACAGGTGACGGACGCTTGCCGAAAACACGGCGGATTCTACCTCGGTTCGATCGGCGGTCCGGCGGCTGTGCTGGCCAAAGATTCGATCAAATCGGTCGAAGTGGTCGATTTCCCGGAACTGGGTATGGAAGCCGTCCGCAAGATCTACGTCGAAAACTTCCCGGCCTTCATCCTCGTGGACGACAAAGGCAACGATTTTTTCGCGCAGCTCAAACACTAAACGCTCCGCCCCGGCCGTTATAGGGGCAACCAAGGAAACAGACAGTCAATGAAAGGTTTTTTCTGTAAAATAACCCTCGCATTATGTTTCGTAATCTTCGTCGGCTCCGCAGCAAGAGCCGACGAGGTTACTTTCAGCGCCAACGCCCCGATGGTCGTCACGGCAGGCGAAAGTTTCCGGGTGGAGTTCTCGCTCAACGCCACGCCCGACGACGATTCGTTCGAAGCGCCGGATTTCGGGGCGTTCGACGTACTGGCCGGCCCGGCGATCTCCCAGGGACACTCGATTCAGATCATCAACGGCGCGATGACCAAAAACGTCAATTATACGATCACCTACGTATTGTTGGCGCAGGACGCGGGCAACATCACGATCGGTCCGGCTTCGATCAAGGTCGATAAAAAAAGATACAAGACCCAGCCTCTGCCAATCGAGATCTCCGACAAGCCGTCGGCAGGCAGCGCCCAGGCTTCGCAGGGAAATTCAGGCTCTTCGGATAAAAGTATCGAGGAGGAAGCCCAGGGACAGATCGCCAAAGACGATCTGTTGCTGCGCGTCCACATATCGAAACAGTCGGTCTTCAAAGGCGAACCCCTGCTGGCGACCTTCAAGCTCTACCGCCGGGTGGCGATCGTGGGCTACGAAGACATTAAATTCCCCTCCTTCAACGGCTTCTGGACACAGGACATCGACGTTTCGAACGCCATGTGGCAGCGTGAAACCCTGAACGGCAAGGTCTATGAATCGACAGTCGTAAAAGAGTGTCTGCTCTACCCGCAGCAGGCGGGTACGCTCGTGATCGAACCCGCAACGATCACCGCCATTGCACAGGTTATCGTACAGAGCCGCCGCAACATCGATCCGTTCTTCGGCGGCGGGCACGAAGTCTATAATCTGCGGCGCAAGTTGCAGACGCCCCGCGTGAACATCACGGTCAAAGAGCTCCCTGCGGGCGCTCCGGCCAGCTTTACGGGCGCCGTCGGCAAATTCTCCATGGAGGCATCGCTCTCCGCAGACCAACTGGCGGCCAACTCGGCCGGGACCTTCACGGTGAAAATCACGGGACAGGGCAACCTGCCTTTCATCCAGGCTCCGAAACTGACGCTGCCCGCCTCGTTCGAGCAATACAACGTCAAAACCACCGAATCCATCCAAACGGCGACTGCGGGAACCTCCGGCTACCGGCAATTCGAATATCCGTTCATCGCGCGCGCCGAAGGGACGTACCGTATCGATTCGATCCTTTTCACCTACTTCAATCCCGACCGCCGGGAATATGTGACCCTCTCCTCGCAAAGCTTCCCGCTGCAAATCACACCGGATGCCAACGGCGGAGAGAGCTACATGATCAAAGGACTCTCCAAGGAGGACGTTCAGATGCTGGGACAGGACATCCGTTTCATCCGCCTGGGCAAGGCACGCCTCCAGCCGATGCGCGAGCCATTCTTCCTGAGCGGACTCTATATCGGACTGCTGGCTGCGATTCTCGTCCTTTTCGCCGGAACTTACATCGCGCTGCGCAAGCAGATCCGCGACAGCCAGAATGCGGCTCTGATCCGGGGCCGGCGGGCCAACAAAGTGGCCATTCAGCGTTTCAGGATAGCCAAGAACTATATGGAAGAGCACAACCAGCACGCCTTCTACGAAGAGATGCTGAAGGCTTTATGGGGGTATATGAGCGATAAATTCAATATCCCGGTAGCCAATCTCACCAAGGAAAATGTCCGCGAGGAGCTCCACAAGCGCGGAGCCGCGCCGGAAGACACCCAGCTTTTCTCGGAACTCATCACCCGCTGCGACGAAGCCCAATATTCGCCGGTGGCTTCGGCCCGTATGAGCGACGTATATCGGGACGGCCTCGAACTGATTTCCCGCATCGAATCGATCATCAAACGCTAAAAGCCATGAAACGATATATTCTCTTTCTCCTCGCCACGCTGTTGAGCGCGGCGGTTTCGGGGCAGACTGCCGCCCGAACCGATTCGCTGGCTCAACACCCGCAATCGGAGCAAACCGCCTCGGCAGCTTACGCATCCGATCCCGACAAGTTGTGGGATCAGGCCAACACGGCTTACATCAACAACGACTTTCCTACGGCAATTTCGCTTTACGAAACAATTCTGTCGAGCGGCAGGCAATCGGGCAAACTCTACTATAACCTGGCAAATGCCTATTTCAAGGAGCAGGAAATCGGTCGGGCGATCCTCAACTACAACCGGGCGCTGAGGCTCAATCCCGGGAACGAAGACATACGCTACAACCTGCAAGTCGCCGAGAAAATGACCAAAGACCACATCGACGCCGTCCCCGAATTTTTCGTCAAGACCTGGTTGTCGAATCTGCGCAACCTTTTGAGCAGCACGACATGGGCCGTCCTCTCGCTGGTCTTCCTGGCAGCAATGCTCGGCTCAGCGCTTTTCTACCTGCTCTCCCGTCGTCTGGTACGACGCAAGATAGGATTCTACGGCACCGCAACAGCCTTTCTGCTGCTGGTACTGACCCTCTGCTTCGCAGCCATCGACCGCCGGGAGGCGATCGACCGCACATCGGCCGTCGTACTGCGGGATGCCGTCGCCGTCAAAAGCTCTCCCAATCAGAACTCAACCGATCTCTTCATTCTGCACGAAGGCACCAAAGTAGAAATTTCGGACCGTCTGAACGGCTGGTGCGAAATCACCATCGCCGACGGCAAAAAGGGCTGGATGGAGTGCTCGACGTTCGAAACCATCTAAAAAACCGGATCCGCCCCTGCGAATCCAAAAATTTCCAAGAACGTGTCCAGACTGCTTCAAGACGTGACCGGAGAACTGTCGAAACTCCCAGGCATCGGACGCCGCACGGCGTTGCGCCTGGCGATCCACCTGCTGCGCATGGAACCCGATTCGGTAAGCGACATGACACGCAGCATCGACCGATTCCGCCGCGACATCAAATACTGCAAATTGTGCAACAACCTCTCGGATGAAGAAATCTGTCCGATCTGCGCCGACCGGGAGCGCGACCATACGACCGTCTGTGTCGTAGAACAGGTCGCCGACGTACTCTCGATCGAAAATACCCGCCAGTACCGTGGACTCTATCACGTATTGGGCGGTGTAATCTCTCCGATGCAGGGCATCGCCCCTTCGGACCTGAAGATCGACCTGCTGATCGAGCGGATCGCCCAGGGGACAATCCGGGAAGTGATCCTCGCCATCTCGACCTCGGTCGAAGGCGAAACAACCCTGTTCTATCTGCTCAACCGGCTGCGCCAATACCCGCAGGTGAAAGTCACGTCGATCGCCCGGGGGATCGGCTTCGGCGACGAACTGGAATACGTGGATGAACTGACGATTACTCACGCACTGATGAACCGGCGGGAAATCGAATAGGAAACTCGCGCCCGGAAAATCCGCACCTCCGCCAAATACAAAGCAACCGCGAATATCCGAAACGAATATTCGCGGTTGTTTTTCCACCGGGCCGACATTTCACCGCTGATCGACGAAATGAAGCTTATCGGTATCGAATCCCTGTTTTTCGACCTGTTCCAGAATCCGGGCCAGCACCTGCGTAGATAATCGAGGTCGGCGAGCGAGAATCCATAAATATTTGGCCGATCGGCCGCTTACGACGACCCACTGCCGCTCGGCAGCGGAATCGCATGCCGACATCGTATAGTCGCTATAAAAAAACCAACAAGACGAAACCCGCAGGCATTCGTAATCGGCAGACAACCGACCTTTTGCACTCGAAATCCGGTCCCGGCCCGTTCTGCCGTCCTTGCCCCGATAGACGATTCGCATTTTACTTTCCGACAATAATCGGTAAACCACCCGGGATCCGACCGTCCCCTCCTGAAACGGATGATCGAAACGAGCGATCTCGTACCACTCGCCGACATACAAATCGGGATTCGCCCACGGTCCACTGCCGACAGCGGCAACGACCGGTCCCCGACCGTACGCGGCGCCCGCCACAAGCGACATCGCCGCAAACAGCATATATTCGATTTTCACCCTGGTCATAACGAGGGTGTATCGCATATTCTATACCGGATTACGTCTATTGCAAAGATTCCTGCAAACTTTTCAGCGTGCGGTAAATTCCCTCGGCATCATAACCGCACTGGGCATACAGTTGCGCGGGCGTTCCATGTTCGACAAAACGATCCGGAATACCCAGGTTCACGACCTTCGGCAGATAGCCGTGCTCGCAGAAGAACGCGACGACGGCTTCTCCCACGCCGCCGCGCAAGGCTCCGTCCTCGACGGTCACCACACAACGGAACTTACGTCCGACCTCGTGCAGCAACTCCTGGTCGAGCGGCTTGGCGAAACGCAGGTCGTAATGGGCCACCCGAATCCCGTCCGCCTCCATACGCGCAATGGCCTCGGAAGCAAAATTGCCGACCGTGCCGATCGTAAGGACCGCAATCCGCTCCCCGTCCTTCAGGCAACGCCCCCGACCGATTTCCATCGCTGCGAACGGCTCATCGCGCCAGGCGACGCCCGCTCCGTTACCGCGCGGATAGCGGATGGCGAAAGGCCGACCGGCCTCGAGCGCCGTAAACATCATGTTCCGAAGCTCCAGTTCGTTCATCGGCGCAGCCACCGTCAGATTGGGAACCGTACCGAAATAGGCCAGATCGAAAGCGCCGTGATGCGTCGCTCCGTCCTCACCCACCAGACCGCCCCGGTCAAGGCACATGACCACTGGAAGGCGCTGAATCGCCACGTCATGAATCACATTGTCATAAGCCCGCTGCATGAAACTCGAATAGATGTTGCAGAAAGGCACCATGCCCGCAGCCGCCAGTCCGGCGGAGAAAGTCACGGCATGTCCTTCGGCGATACCGACGTCGAAACAACGCTCCGGCATCTCTTTCATCAGAATATTCATCGAACTGCCCGACGGCATGGCAGGCGTTATCCCCACGATCCGCTCGTCGGCACGGGCCAGATCGAGCAGCGTCTGTCCGAAAACATCCTGATATCGGGCCACCTCGGTCTTGCTGACGATCCGCTCGCCCGTTTCCGGATTGAATTTGCCCGGAGCGTGCCATACCGGCTTATTGCACTCGGCAGGCTTATAGCCCTTTCCTTTTACGGTCATCACATGCAGCAGCTTGGGACCCTCGATGCGCCGCAAGGCCGCCAGCGCCCGCACCAGTTCCGGCAGATTATGCCCGTCGATCGGACCGAAATAGCGGAAATTCAGACTTTCGAACAGATTGCTGTTCTTCAACAGCCCTTGCTTGACGGCATTGCCCGCTTTCTGACAAAACCGCAAAACAGCCGGCGTATGGGACAAAATCCGCCACAAACGGCGTTTGATAGCGTTGTAGCGCCTCGACGTCGAAATCTTGACCAGGTAGTTCTTCAAAGCCCCGGTAGCCTGGTCGATGGCCATGTTGTTATCGTTGAGAATGACCAGCAGGTTGGTCTGCTTGCTCGCTCCGGCGTTGTTCAACCCTTCGAACGCCAGACCGCCCGTCATCGAACCGTCGCCGATCACGGCCACCACCTGCCGCTGCTCGCCCTTGAGTTCCGCAGCTTTGGCCATACCGAACGCCGCCGAAATCGACACGGAGGCATGTCCGCCGCCGAAAGCGTCGTAAGGACTCTCGGACATACGCGGGAAGCCGCTGATACCGCCCAGCTTACGATTGGTCCGAAACGCCTCGCGGCGCCCGGTAATGATTTTATGGGCATAGGTCTGATGCCCCACGTCCCACACGATTTTATCGTCAGGAGTATTGAATACGTAGTGCAGAGCGACGGCAAGCTCCACCGCTCCCAGGCTCGAAGCCAGGTGTCCCGGATTGGACGAACATTGCTCGATGATGTACTGACGCAGTTCGTCGCAATACTGACGCAAGTCAGAGCCCGACAACTTCTTCAAGTCATCGGGCGAATCAATCCGATCGAGCCATTTATATTCCGAATGCATCATGGATAGGCAAAGATAGCATTAAAAAACGACATTTTTTCGAAATTTTTCCTATCTTCGCATTATCAAATTCCGCTCCGCTTATGAAATACAACAGAATACTCCTGAAACTCAGCGGCGAATCCCTGCAAGGGACTCAAAAATACGGTCTTTCGACCGACGTGCTCCACAGCTATGCGGAGCAAATCAAAGCCGTCGTCGGAACGGGAGTTCAGGTAGGCATCGTCATCGGCGGCGGCAACATCTTCCGGGGACTTCAGGGCGCCCGCAAGGGGTTCGACCGCGTGAAAGGCGACCAGATGGGGATGCTGGCCACGATTATCAACTCGCTGGCCCTGCAGTCGGTCGCCTCGCCAAGGTACTCGCACATCAGGCCGATACTCGAGACCGGCCAGGACATGACCGGCGGGCTGACGGAAACATCCGATGACGGTGCCGGCGGCTGGGTGCGTGGTGGCGACTACTACGCGAACATGGGCAGGTGAGCGCGATGATCATCGATTCCGAGACCAAACGCAAACTGCGCGAGATGAACGCCGCCGAACTGCTCGACGCGTTCGAACGGCTCGACGAACGGACCGTCATGCCCCTGAACCATGCCGAGGTGGTCGGCCTCGCGGTCGACAACGCGTACGGCGGATACACCGACGCGAAGATCCAACGCCTGGTCAAACGGGCGGGACTGCGCTACCCGCAGGCCGACCTGCGCACCATCGACCTCGCCGAGGAGCGCGGGCTCGACCGCGGCGTGCTCGCCGGACTCGACGCCGGCAACTACCTCGGACAGCGTCTGAACGTCGCGTTCCAGGGAGCCACCGGATCGGGCAAGTCGTTCCTGCTATGCGCGTTGGTGAAATCCGCGTGCAGGGGACGCTACCGGGCCTGCTACATACGGATGCCCGACCTCGCGGAACAGGTCGCGGCCGCGGCCCTCAAACCGGGAGGTCCGGCCAAGCTCGTGCGCAAATACTCCACGTACACGCTGCTCGCGATCGACGAATGGCTCGTGGACAAGCCCGACGAGCAGTTCAGGCGCTTCCTGCTTGAGCTCATGGAACTGCGCTACGACAACGCCAGCACCGCGTTCGCGACCCAGCTGGCCACCAAGGAATGGCACAGCCGTCTCGGCGGCGACACCATCGCCGACACGATTCTCGACCGCATCGTGCACAACACGGTATGGATCGACACCGGCGAGTTCAACATGAGGCAACGGCACGGACAATCCATGCTCGAATCCTGACCAAAGGGGGTCAGTGGCCTTGAACCGGTCCGCCACTGGCCTTCTTTGGCAATAACGGTGGCCTTGAAAGGGAATAATCAGTGGCCTTGAAAGCTGCAAATATTCACTTGACCGCGCGGGTGGCACGGCCTTTCGTGCGCGCGGACAGGCTCTTCTTCCAGCTGGGTTTTCTCATCCCGTATTTCATGGCGACCTCTTTTCGGACGGTTATGTATCGCTCAACATTGCATACGCATCGGCTGGATAAACTCAAAGATGAACATAGATGAACATCAAGTACAGTCAAGCAATTACTTACTGGCAGCTTCTTTGAGAGCGTCCTGCAGTTCAGGATCAACGGCGAATAAATACAATCCATGCACACCGCGTTTGAGCAGAACATTCAGTTCATTACGCAGATTGGATTGCGCGTAGCTGATTGAGCCGTTCCTCTTACTCACTGCACGTTTATTACAACTTGCCTTTTCGTTAAAAACGATTTTCCCTTCGCGATAGGTAACCGACGGTCCAATGATGACACCTACATAATTAAGATCAAACCCCTGAATAGAGAACGTTGATCCTACTTCATTAAGCGTATGCGGACTTTCCGCCCAGACAGCATCTAGGGAAAGACCCTTATCCCCTACCTTGATTTCGTAATTCCATGGATGACAGAAATAATCAGCTCTTCCATCAGGATTAATCGCATCGTATCCTCTCTGCATTCCCGGAGCCGCTCCCATGCGCCATACTCCCTGTGCATCGCGATGCATCTCAACATTCCAAAGACCATCGGGACTGGAATCGTTGATTTTGCCGCCCTTATACTCCCAATCATACGTAGCAACCACACGAGAAAGCCCGCATCCGTCAACGCCTGAAGCCTTTAGATATGCCCTCTCCTTTATGGCTTTAAACAGTTCAACCGGCGAATCGAATACTCTGATTTCAAATGGCTCGCGGACATATTCGCCTGTTTTTCTATCCTTCTCCCCAATGTCTTGAGGAATACGACCTATTCTCTTACCATCAGCGAAATCATCAATCCATCGAATCGTCGCATCATCCGCAGCAATGCGAAATTGCCTATGCAAGCATATGCGACTTAGCAAATAGTGATCACCCCACATATTCAATGGCACAAATCGCTCCAACTGCCCGCTATAGCCAGCAGCAGTTTTTTGCACGTCGCTTTCTGCTTGCTGCGGAAAGAGCATGTCCTGATCCTCTTCGCTCCAACGCTGCGAAGTTTGCAAAATCTGATTCGGGTCGAATACCGCAATAACCACTTTCGCACGACGCAATAAATCGTGCAGCATGTTCTTGCCCGAGTATCCTTGGTCACCCTGCGTCAACAGCAGATGAGCTTCATCAACAAGCACTACATCGGCTTTGCCTCGGGGCTTGTCCGCAATAGCTCGATTACTTGTTGTTTTCTCACTAAATCGATTGATGAATTGACTCGGTTTAAGAGCCACCTCGCCAAAATGTTTCTGCAAACCTAATTTGCTTGCAATTTGGTTATAAACGTGCATTTGCTGGTTATGGTTGACAAGGATATATGCTTTTCTGCGATCTTCCCTACTGATTTTTAGTGATGAATCGGTTTCCAGAATATCTTCATCATCTTCGTCATTGATGCGCCCATTGATATCCATTTCTGTTGCTATGCGATAAAACAGGTGACTTAGCAAAACCGTCTTTCCAGTACCCGCAACGCCTTGCACGAAAATCAGTCTCGATAAACCGGAATCGGCTGAATCACCAGAGCCGGCAAGAGCTTCAGAAAGCGCGTCCATAATCGATTCCTCCGCAGCTATCTGATCATCACTCAATTGGTGAAAAGGCGATGCTTTAAAAAGTGCAGAATCGCGAATAATCTCCTCAGCCGGAAATAGTTCCGGATCCTGTCGGTTCAGTTCCATCCAGATGTCCGAGAAAATCTGGTTGAATTCATCCTGTGTATAGTAGTCGCCTTGCGCATTGGTGCGACGATTGTTCAAATTCTTGACTGCATCAGAGCCAAGAAGATAATGCATCAGCCGGTTCTCCACATCCAAAGTCAGAGATTTGTTGAAATGCGGATTGCCAATGACATACTGCCACACAGAACGAGCGTCGCTCTGCAAATTTTCTTGAAATTCCTTCCAATCAACTCTCGTTTTGGGATCTTCCCTCAGATGCTGCATTGTTCTACTACGAATATTATTCGTCTCTCCCACATACACCGTATATTCGGGACGTAAAGTATGCTGATTCCTCTTCTTTGAATGAACCACATACACCGTTGGATAATCGAAAATATAGTGCAAAGTCTCACGCTCAACAGCAGATAATGTCTCGTATCCCAATTGCTCGACAAAGGCTTTCTCTATTTCTGCTTTGTCATCAATGCTCTGATACGGCAAATCTATAATGATTGGCTTTGGAAGCGCGCTCTTCGTCATATGCTCATTATGCACCCGAGAGAGGCCTTCAGAAAAGATTCGACATACACTTACGTATTATGATTTCCGATTCAAGC
>OGPE01002568.1_pt1 | contig 10119 bp, 9 predicted proteins | sample 1552881 | NCBI WGS metagenome assembly OGPE01 (sample SAMEA2580236, study PRJEB22360) | human gut metagenome | biome: human gut; feature: human-associated habitat; material: faeces | place: Denmark | collected 2008/2010 | reverse complement strand
TGACACAAACTCGACATGCGCAAAAAGCGTGCGCAGAAATGAGCGGAAAAAATGAGTAAATACAGGGAAAAGGCAGCAGCCCTGGCTGCACAGATGAATCTGGAAGAAAAAGTAGGACAGACGCTTTACACCGCTCCGGCGGTGGAGCGCCTTGGCATTCCATCCTATAACTGGTGGAATGAAGCGTTGCACGGAGTTGCGAGAGCGGGAACAGCGACGGTATTTCCGCAGGCGATCGGCATGGCGGCGACATTTGATGAGGAGCTGTTAAAGCAGGTCGGCGATGTGATCGCAACCGAGGCGCGTGCAAAATATAATGCACAGCAGAAAGCGGGCGACCACGATATTTACAAAGGACTGACGTTCTGGGCACCGAATGTGAATCTGTTCCGCGATCCCCGCTGGGGCAGAGGACAGGAAACCTACGGAGAAGATCCATATCTGACTTCCCGTCTGGCGGTCGGCTTTATTAAAGGTCTGCAGGGCGAAGACCCGGATCATTTAAAGGCTGCGGCGTGCGCGAAGCATTTTGCGGTGCATTCCGGACCGGAGGGCATCCGGCATGAGTTCAACGCAGTCGTATCGAAGCAGGATCTGTATGAAACCTATTTGCCGGCATTCAAGGCATGTGTGCAGGAAGCGAAGGTAGAAGCCGTGATGGGCGCCTATAACCGGACAAATGGCGAGCCCTGCTGCGGAAGCAAGACGCTTTTGCAGGATATCCTGAGAAAAGAGTGGGGATTTAAGGGTCACGTTGTCAGTGACTGCGGCGCGATTGCGGATTTCCACGAAAACCATAAAATTACCAAGACGCCGCTGGAATCCGCGACGATGGCGATGAACAATGGCTGTGACTTAAACTGCGGCTGCGTTTTTCCGAATTTGAGAGATGCGGTGCGCGGTGGCTATGTGGATGAAGCGCGTCTGGATGAAGCGGTGACAAACCTGATGGAATGTCGGATGAAGCTGGGAATCCTTGGCGATGAGAGACAGGAAGAACTGGATAAAATCGGTTACGATCAGGTAGATCTTGCTTCCAGCAAGGCACTGAACCAGACCGTTTCCAGAAAAAGCCTTGTCCTTCTGAAAAATGAGGACAATTTCCTTCCTCTTGACAAGAGCAAACTTCATACGATCGGCGTGATCGGTCCGAATGCGGATTCCAGAAAAGCGCTGGTGGGCAACTATGAAGGAACTGCATCCCGCTATATCACAGTGCTGGAAGGCATTGAGGATTATGTCGGGGATGATGTAAAGGTTTATTATTCCGAAGCCTGCGACCTCTGGAAGGACAGAACCAGTGGACTGGCACAGGCGGACGACCGGATTTCCGAAGCAAAAGCAGTCTGCGAGGTCAGCGATGTGATTATCGCGGTGATGGGACTGGATTCCAGCATCGAGGGAGAGCAGGGGGACGCCGGCAACGAATTTGCAAGCGGCGATAAAAAAGACCTGCTGTTCCCCGGTCTGCAGCGTGAGGTGCTTGAGGTCGCATATAGCAGCGGAAAGCCCGTGATCCTGGTATCCATGACCGGCTCTGCAATGGCGCTGGAATGGGAGGATGCGCACTGCAAGGCAATTCTGCAGGCATGGTATCCCGGCGCGGCAGGCGGAAAAGCTGTCGCAGAGGCGATTTTCGGAGAATACAGCCCGGAGGGCAAGCTGCCGGTAACGTTCTACCGCACCTCTGAGGAACTGCCGGAATTCACTGACTATGCGATGAAGGGACGCACCTATCGCTACATGGAAAAGGAAGCGCTTTATCCCTTCGGCTTCGGACTTTCTTATACCTCCTTTGAACAGGGAAAGACGAGCGCAGACCGTATGGAAATCGAGGCAGGTGGACAGCTTCGAATCAAAACTTCCGTAAAAAATACCGGAAAATTTGCAGGCGGACAGACCATTCAGGTTTATGTCAAAGCGCTTCGGGACAATACACCGAACGCACAGCTCAAGGGCTTGAAGAAGCTTTCCCTGCAGCCCGGCGAGGAAAAAGAAGTGGAAATCGTGCTGGCTGACAAGGCGTTTGCTCTGTACGACGAGGACGCACACTTTATGCTGGAAGAAGGAGATTACGAGGTTTCCGTCGGCATGCAGCAGCCGGATCGCAGAAGCAGCGAGCTGACCGGACAGACCTGCAGCGTGCTGAAGGTACACTGCAGCGAGACAAAGGAGCTGTAAGGCAGCAATACGAACAAAAACAATAGAATGCACGCTCTGCGAGCATTCTATTGTCATGAACTACAGGACGCCCTGCACTGCAGGACGTCCTGTTTTGGATACAGAAAAAGAAATTTGCCTGACAGCCGGCAAAGCAGTGTCTTTTGGTTGTAATCGCGCGGACGAACAGGTACAATAGAGGGACAGCTAAAGGAAAGAGAAACAGAAGAAAGGAGCGCTGTATGAAGCGAAATATAAGCCGTAAGGCGGAAGAAGCTTATCTGGCGGAAACTCTGAGGGTCGTGCGTGACAACGTGCGGGAATATGGACAGGAAGTTGCGAAGATGCAGGAGGATATCGATGAAATGCTTGAGCATTATCATGATAACGATGCGGAAGTCCTGACGATCCTGAACAATACCGTAACCATGCACACCCATATGAAGCGGGCACTGGAGCGCAATGAAAAGGCGCTGAAAAAGCCCTACTTCGGGCGAATTGTTTTTCATGACGAGGCATTAAATAAAGAAGAATCCCTCTATATCGGACGGGGCGGCATCGCAAAGGATACCACCCACCAAATGGTGACGGACTGGCGTGCACCGGTGGCCAATGCCTATTATGAAAACGGATTGGGAAAATGCAGCTACCCCGTACCGGATGGTCAGCAAATGGAGATCGAGCTTTTGCTCAAACGGACGTATGAGATCGAGGATGCAAAGCTGATCGACTATTATGATTCGGAAGTCGTGGCAAACGATGAGCTTCTGACGCGGTATCTTGCAAAAAATAAAAAGGCGGTTTTGGGGGAGATCATTGCGACGATCCAGCAGGAGCAGAACGAAATTATCCGGAAATCGCCCTATCACAGCATGATCGTGCAGGGTGTGGCAGGCTCTGGCAAAACCACGGTGGCGATGCACCGGATTTCCTATATTTTATACAATTATGAAGAACGGTTTCAGCCGGAGGATTTTTATATCGTCGGCAGCAACCGGATTTTGCTGGACTATATCACGGGTGTCCTGCCGGATCTGGATGTGTATGGCATCCGACAGATGACGATGGAGCAGCTGTTTGTACGCCTTTTATATGAGGACTGGGACGAAACCTACCGCATCTGCCCGGTGCGCGATGCCGGGAAAGACGGTGCGGTGCGAGGAACCCTTGCGTGGTTTGAAAAGCTGCAGAAGTTTTGCAGCAGAGTGGAGTGGAACACGATCCCGAGGATGACGGTGTTGTTTAACCGGAAGCAGTTTGTAGAGGGGCTTCGGGACGGTCGTGTCGGTGTGTTCGATGAGAGCGGCGGCAAAAATGACCCGAAAGATATGGTCGTTTTGATGACAGGCGAGGCAATTGAACGTTATATCCGTCAGAATCCGTCCGTGTCCGCGCAGGGCAAGGTACTGATGCTGCAGGAGCGTTTGATGGGAAAAGTGGAGGATGAATTTTTAGGAAAGGGCATCAGCTATACCTTAGAAGAAAAAAAGGCAATCCGCCGCTCAATGCGTAAAAGGTTCGGCGCAAGGCAATGGAAAAAATCCGTTTATGAGATGTATCATGATTTCCTGACAGAGCAGAAACAGCAGGGCGTCTGCGTCGAAGAACCGCAGGAGGAGCTGGATGTGTACGACCTGGCGGCACTTGCCTATCTGTATCGCAGAATGCGGGAAACGGAGGTCATCAGCGAGGCGCATCATATTGTTGTGGATGAAGCGCAGGATTTCGGTGTTATGGTCTATGCAGTTTTAAAAGAATGCGTCAGAAGCTGCACTTACACGGTCATGGGGGATGTATCCCAGAATATCCGCATGGATTACGGTATCAGCGACTGGGAAGGGGTGAAAAACATCCTGCTGACCGGAGAACGGGATAACTTTTGCGTACTGAGAAAAAGCTATCGAAATACCGTGGAAATTGCAAATTTTGCATCGGACATCCTGGCGCACGGAGAGTTCCCAGGGTATGGGGCAGAGCCGGTCATCCGGCATGGCGAAGCGGTTGGCATCCGACAGACAGCAGGAAGGGATCTGTACCGGGAAGCGGCAAAAATCTGCAAAGGATGGCAGGCAGACGGCTTTGATACGATCGCGGTGATCTGCCGGGATCAGAAGCAGGCGCAGGAGACGGCAGAGCTTCTGCAAAAAGAGCTGCCGGTCATGCCCTGGGATCCGGAAAAGGCGTCGTTTGAAAAAGGAATCATGGTATTTCCGGTGGAATATACCAAGGGATTGGAATTCGACGCGGTTTTGATGCTCAACCCGGATCGGGAGTCCTATCCGATAGACGATGGACACGCGAAGCTTTTGTATGTCGCGGCGACAAGAGCACTGCACCGGCTGGAGGTTCTGCACACCGGCAACCTCACCGGGCTGATCGCAGACCCGATTCCGAAAAAGAACAAAAAGCGAGTATCCGGCGCGAAGAAAAAGGTCGTCATCGTGCAGAATCCGTCCGGCGGACAGGAAGCACCGTTGCCATATGGAACGGATGCGATGCAGGAAAGTGCGGACGCACGCCGCGCAGGCGGAAAAACACAGGGCAGTGCCCGTCCGGCGGCAGCTGCACCCCGACCGACATCTGCTGGTGCCGGCTGGACGTCGCGCCCGAAGCCGGTTATTTCCGGTCAGCCGCAGAAAGCCCTCCATCCGCTGGCGTCGCTGTACGGGAGCAACAGCCAGACTGCACAGGGATCTGGCAGAGCTGTAGACAATAGACAATCTGCACAGGCAGCTGGCAGAACGGTGAACGGCACGGTACAGCCGCGTGTCACAGGCGATATGCATGCCCGCACAGCATCCGGTGTCCTTTCGTTCGGTGAACTTCCAGATACCGCGAAGCTGCGGGCGGCGGGACATGCGAAGATCGACCATTCGATTCGCTGGGTACAGCGTAAGGAGGACGGTCTGTATTTGCAGAGCCGTTATGGAGTGACCCGTTTGAGCCCTGTCGGCAGCGGAATTCTGCGCGTCACTTTTTCACGGGGCGAGATGCCGCCGGTGCATCCTGCAATCGCCGTTACCCGGGTGGAGAAAAACTGGCAGATGCGCGAAAAACCGACGCTTGTGGAGATGCGAACGCCGGAAATGTATGTGATTGCGGACAAAAAGACAGGTGCGCTGCGGTTTCTGGATAAGGACAGCGAAATCTTGCTGGAAGAAAGTAGACAGGATCGCTGCCTGATCGAAAATGCGCCAAACGGTGGGCGCAGCAGGCTGTTTTTTGACTGGAAAAAAGGAGAAGGGCTCTATGCAGCAGGTGCGCTCGGTAAAGGCGGAATCCATCTGGAAAAGACGGCGCGGTGCATCTCCCATGGAGTCGAAAACGAACTTCCATATCTGATTTCCGACCGAGGCTATGGCATTTTGTTGGCATCGTCCAAAGAAGTGATCTTCTGCAGCCTGCCCGTATATGGAAGCCAGATTTGTCTGGAAGGTACGCAGCAGCCGGATTATTATATTATTGTAGGGAAAAAATTAGAGACGCTGTTGAAGGCCTGCGCATATCTGTGCGGAAAGCTGTGAGAAAAAGCGTGTCTGAGGAATGGAGAAGCTATGAACATACTGGATATTGTTGGACCTGTGATGGTAGGACCATCCAGCTCTCACACGGCGGGGGCGGTGCGGATCGGTCAGACGGTGGGAAAGCTTTTGGGAGAACGGGTCGTGAATGCAAAGATCGGGCTGCACGGCTCTTTTCTGGCAACAGGGCGCGGACATGGAACAGACCGCGCGATTGTGGCGGGACTGTTGGGGTTGGCAGTGGATGACCCACGGATTCCGGAAAGCTTCGCAGAAGCAAAAAAGGCAGGGCTTTCGTTTTCCTTTGAAGGAATCAGCCTTATGAATGCGCATCCGAATTCCGTTCGGCTGGAGGTGACCGGAGAGAGCGGGCGAAAGCTGGAAGTGATCGGTGCATCGATCGGCGGCGGGCGGATCAGAATCTGCGAGATCGATGGACTGACTGCAAATTTTTCCGGGGAAGCTCCGACACTGGTTGTATACAACCAGGACAAGCCGGGCTGTATCGTAAAAGTAACGTCGCGTCTGGGTGAAGCAGGGATCAATATCGCGACGATGCAGGTGTACCGGGACGAACGCGGCGGACATGCCGTTATGGTAATCGAAGTGGATCAGGAAGTACCGCGGGAGCGGATTGCAGCACTGGAGCAGGAAGAGGGTATTGAAAAAGTAATCTACCTGTGTCTGGAAGAATAGGAGCAAAGATATGTATCGTTCATTGAAAGAGATCTGCAAGAAAGCTGCAGCGACAGGCTGCAGTTTCTGGGAGCTGATCCAAAAAGATGACTGTCGGGAGCGGCAGATTGCACAGGAGGAATCCTTTGTGCAGCTGCAGCGCATGTACCAGGCGATGAAAGAGGCGGATCAGGACTATGACGGAACCCTGCATTCCCGCAGCGGGCTGGTGGGCACGGACGGCGGCAAGCTGGAGCACTATGTGGAGCAGGAAGAGCCGATCTGCGGCGATTTTCTTGGGCGCGTGATGGAAAAGGCGGTCAAAATGGGAGAGTCCAACGCCTGTATGAAACGAATTGTCGCAGCGCCTACGGCGGGTGCGTGTGGCGTTGTGCCGGCAGTTTTTCTGAGCATGCAGGAAAAATATCATTATACGGATGAAGAAATGACAAAAGCGCTGTATGTGGCGGCCGGCATTGGCGGGGTAATCGCATCCCGGGCGTTTATCGCGGGCGCGCAGGGCGGTTGTCAGGCGGAAATCGGTTCGGCATCGGCAATGGCAGGAGGAGGTGGGGGGCCTTTTGGGGGCGGGGCTTCGCGGCAAGGGCGGCTCTGCAGAGGCAGTGGCGCACGCTGCAGCGATGGCACTGAAAAATCTGCTGGGTCTGGTATGCGATCCGGTAGCAGGTTTGGTAGAAGTACCCTGCGTAAAACGAAACGTATCCGGCGCGGTTGTCGCCCTTTCGGCGGCAGACATGGCGCTTGCCGGAGTGCGCAGCAGAATTCCTCCTGACGAGGTGATTGACGCGATGCGGGAGGTCGGAATTTCGATGCCGGCATGTCTTCGGGAAACCGGAGAGGGCGGTCTTGCCGCGACGCCGGAGGGAATTAAAATGCGGGATCGCATCATGGACTGAGTATGCGCTGAAAAAACGTCCGTGTATCTGAAAATGCACACTTTCGGAAGGCAAGATTTGTTGTAAACTATGGCTGTTTATGGTACACTTTTTCTATCTGAAACGTTTTGGTCCGATGGGAGAGGGAAGGACATGGTTGGAGTTTGTCAGCGCCAGAACATGATGTTGTCTGGATGCGCTAAGACGCCAACAGACGTTTAACGAACGTGAAAATGACAGGAGAGAAAGCAGGAATGAAACAGAACAAAGAAGATTTTCTGACGGGTGTAGGAGCAGTAGATGCAGAGCATGTGGTTCTGCTGGATCTGACAGACCAGGTGGGTGCGCTTTTGGCAGATGAAAACATGCTGTTTAAATGTGCGGATATTCGACAGCTTTTAAAGCGGCTGGAGGATTACACGACGATGCACTTTACACATGAAGAGCAGCTGATGGAAAAGATGGGCTATGGCGGAATCGAAGAACAGAAGAAACAGCATCGGATGTTCGTGCAGAAGCTGGAAGAGTTTACCGATCGGGTATCGAAGCTTTCGCTCGGTACGCAGGACGCCATGATTCAGGATCTGTTTGAGTATCTGCAGCAGTGGCTGCAGGATCATATCAAAGTTGAGGATATGAAATATGCCAGATTTGCAATGGAAAAAACTAAAGGAGATTGTTGATCAGAGCGATAACATCGTTTTCTTTGGCGGTGCGGGCGTGTCCACGGAGAGCGGAATCCCGGATTTTCGCAGTACGGACGGTCTGTACCATCAGGAATACCGTTATCCGCCCGAGACGATTTTGAGCCATACCTTTTTTCGGCAGAATCCGGAAGAATTTTACCGGTTTTACCGTGCCAAGATGCTGGCGCCGCACGCAAAACCAAACGCTGCGCATAAAAAGCTTGCCCAGTGGGAAAAAGAAGGCAAACTAAAAGCGGTCATCACGCAGAATATTGATGGATTGCATCAGGCTGCCGGCAGCAAAACAGTGTTGGAGCTGCACGGAAGTACGCTCCGCAATTATTGCATGAAGTGCGGGCGGTTTTACGATCAGAATGCAATTCTGGAAAGCACAGGGGTTCCGCACTGCGAATGCGGCGGCGTGATCAAACCGGATGTCGTACTCTATGAAGAAAGCCTGGATCAGAAAGTGCTGAAAGAAGCGGTTTCTTTTATCAGCCATGCGGATGTGCTGATTGTCGGAGGAACCTCATTGGTCGTTTATCCGGCGGCGGGGCTGATTGATTACTACCGTAGCGATAAACTGGTTTTGATTAACCGGACGCCTACGGCGCGGGATTCGGCAGCGGATCTGGTCGTTACAGGCAGCATAGGGGAGATTTTTGATTCCCTGTAAAACGGGATCTTATAAGGAGATTTTCATGGATATTCAGGTCGGAGATGTGGTGACGCTGAAAAAACAGCATCCCTGTGGCAGCCGGGAATGGGAAGTCCTGCGGATCGGAGCGGATTTTCGGCTCAAATGTGCAGGCTGCGGTCACCAGATTATGATCGCACGCAGACTGGTTGAAAAAAATCTGCGTGATATTAAAAGAAAAGCTTGAAAACAATATGATTTCATGGTATTATAGATACCCGTGATATATATTCCTTGCTCCTTTTATTGGAAAGGGGCCAGAGACCAAAAGGAGGTAATTAGCATGAACAAGTACGAATTAGCTGTGGTTGTCAGTGCGAAAATCGAAGATGAAGAAAGAGCTGCGGTTGTTGACAAGTGCAAGGCGCTGATCGAAAGATTTGGCGGCACCATCACCAACGTTGATGACTGGGGCAAGAAGAGACTCGCTTACGAGATCCAGAAGATGAAAGAAGGCTTCTATTACTTCATCCAGTTCGAGGCTGAATCTTCTGCACCTGCAGAGATCGAAAGCCGTATTCGCATCATGGACAACGTATTGAGATACTTAGTTGTCAAGAATGAGACGAAGTAAGAAAGAGAGTCAATATGAATAAAGTTATTCTTATGGGCCGTCTTACCAGGGATCCCGAGGTTCGGTATTCCCAGGGAGACAACGCTATGGCGATCGCCAGATATACACTGGCTGTGGATCGGAGATTTAACCGCAATAATAACGATGAGAATTCCGCAGACTTTATCGGATGCGTTGCATTCGGCAAGAGCGCAGAGTTCGCAGAGCGGTATCTCCATAAGGGAACCAAAATTGTGGCGACCGGCAGAATCCAGACTGGTAGCTATGTCAATAAGGATGGCGTCAAAGTGTATACGACTGATGTTGTTGTAGAAGATCAGGAGTTTGCAGAAAGCAAGAACAGTGCAGCCAGTAACGATGGGGGTTACAATGGCGGCGGTTATAACAGTGCACCTGCAAGACCCCAGCCTGCTGCAGCGACAGACGGCTTCATGAACATTCCGGATGGAATCGACGAGGAGCTGCCGTTCAACTAAGCAAAATTTTTGTTTCACAAAAATTTTGCGCTACATCTCGAGCACGAAGTGTTTGAGATGTTTCCCGTTTTAATTTTCCGCTCGCGGAAAATTGCGCTGCTTCTCGGATGCAAAGCATTTGAGAAGTTTCTATATTCAAACAGGAGGTAAACCATCATGGCATTCAATAAATCTGAAAGACCTGACGCTCCCGCACGGAGAAGAGGCGGCATGCGCAGAAGAAAGAAAGTTTGCGTATTCTGTGGTAAGGACAATGTGATCGATTACAAGGATACCAATAAGTTAAAGAGATACGTTTCCGAGAGAGGTAAGATTCTTCCCAGAAGAATTACCGGCAACTGCGCAAAGCATCAGAGAGCTCTGACTGTTGCAATCAAGAGAGCACGTCATCTGGCACTTATGCCTTACGTTGCTGAATAAATCATCAGACATTT
>OGPE01002547.1_pt1 | contig 10170 bp, 9 predicted proteins | sample 1552881 | NCBI WGS metagenome assembly OGPE01 (sample SAMEA2580236, study PRJEB22360) | human gut metagenome | biome: human gut; feature: human-associated habitat; material: faeces | place: Denmark | collected 2008/2010 | reverse complement strand
TCATTCTGAATTACTCTTATGAGATAAGGTCGTAAAATCATTTCTTCTTTGCGAAATACGGTTTCATAATACGCTTCCATAACATTTAATATTCTGTCACGCTCTTTCCTGGTCATTTCATTACCAGTTGTTTCCTTTACCCAATGATTCCACTGGTATATATTCTTTTTTCGAAAATAACGAATCATTTCAATAATTTCCATTTGTCGGATCTCACTCCATTTTTCCGAATCAATAATTAAAATCCATTCATTTGTCAAAGTTTTGAGATTACGGATTTCTTTTACCAGTTCTGGTAAACACTGTTCTTTTGACTGCACCCATTTTTGTCTGGATACATGATGCTCTGGATTGGAAAGTACGTGCATCGAAAAGAAAAATTCCCACACAGGCAGATAAGACACAACAACTTTTATATCTTCTTCACTAAACATATCTAAAATCATATTGTTACACCTTTTTCAATCAACCGATCAGTTAATCAAATCCTTTTTCCTTTTTGATGTAGGCATTATAGGGATGAAGGTCAGGTTTGTCAATGTTTAATTTGATTTTTCGCTCTGTAATTTCAAAATATTAAAAGGTGCTAATCCAGCAAAAAACTAAATTAGCACCTAATATCAAAATATTGTTTATCTTACACCTAAATCAGATTCATTTTTTCAATTTCTTTTTCCTGTGAATTTATCTTTATTGGCTTCACATCCAGAACTTTTTCACAGTAATGTTATAACCGACCATACTCTCACCAGTCCAAGCAAAATCGCCACTCCCCCAATTACAAAACAGATCAGACTCAGAAAATGACTTCCTCCACCTGTTATGTCTTTTAAAGTTTCCGTCACATCCTTCGGATTCTCCGGATCATAATATCCCGGATATTCCTTTCCGACAGGATACTGATCGATCGAGCTTCCCAGGCGTGTGTGATATTCATATCTCTGACCATTTACCATATACTCATAAATCGGGGTATAGCTGGTAACATATATGATTTCACCTGATTCATTAGAATCCCTTTCCTCCCGTTCATGCTTCTCCACACCGATCACACGCAGCGTGGTGCGTCCTGAATAGCGCTGCCGATATTTGGCATTTTCAGCATTTGCTTTCTTCCACAGCTTTTTCCCAAACCAGATCAGTAAAACACCAAAAAGTAGTGGAATTGCTGCTATACTAAAAGAATACACATAGAAATTTACCATAGTATTCCTCCTCTTTTTGAAACCATGTCCTAAACACTTTGTTAGCTTAAGTATAGCACAAATGGGGATGTGTTCCGTATTCGTATCCTTTTATTTATTCAATCCCCATTACTTCTCCTAGTGCAAGCACCGCATTTCTTACGCATTCCGGACATTCACAGAGTACCTTTCCTGTGCCGACGCCCTTCAACTCCCTGCAGATCGTTGCTCCGCATTTTTGCTGAAACTTTGCAAGGATTTCTTTGGAATAACGAGGCGTTCCGGCTCCGTCTGTCAGGATTCCAGCGGTCATCACAGCTCCAATGAGTGCCCCGCAGGTTGCTTCCAGACATCCCATTCCAGCTGCATAGCCTGCAGTTAATTTCATCAGTGTCTCATCGTCCAATGAAAGCTTATCTTCAAATACTTTTACCACTGCCTGGGAACAGTTGCATGCTCCGGCAGCTTTTAAATCTGCAGCTTTTGCTGCGCGTTCTTCGATTGTCATATTCAGTACCTCTCTTATTTTATTCAATCTGGTAAAATTTTTTCAAAGGCTTCGCCTCAGTCTTAGCTGCTCTCTGAAAAAATTCCGGTATATTCTCCATATACCTGTAAATATACACAGGGAACAGACTGATGCCTGTTCCCTGCCTGTTAATTCCTATTATAACATAAATCTGTTAGAATCCCATCCACTTTTTCAGAATACCAGGACACATTCTTTTAAATTTGATACATTCTGAATCCTAGATCATCTCTAAAAATGCAGCAATTCGTGTATCCAGCTGTCCGATATCTGCCTGAGAATAATCGGTCTCTACATGGATATACGGAAGTCCTTTAGATTTTACAAATTTCTCAATGCTCTTTGCCTCAATATTGTAAGTATGACATGCCTGAAGTGTCATTTCTACTACACCCTCGATATTATACTCTTCAAGGAGTCTTCCCATCAGTTCAATACGGTTGTTATCTGGTGTCATAACGGAACATCCGATTGCAAGATATCTCTCTGCAATTGCTTTGTAGATGTCCTCTGCATCTTCATCGATGAGACGGTCAACAGATTTTGCACCTCCACAGTTTTCATAGACTACAACATTTCCACCGTGTTCTTCGATGGCTTTTACAACCTTCATCGGTGCACCGCTGCTTGGACATCCGGTTAAAAGGATGCGTTTCTTTCTCTCTGGTTTTTCCCCTTCTTCGTATTCTTTCATCAGCTTTTCACGAAGAGCATCAATTTCTGTCGGCATCTTTTCTTTGTCGAATTTGAACTGGCTTCCATAGAGAACACCGAACAGCTGGGAACCGTTCATCGGAGCCGGATCATTTTTCATAACTTCGTAGAATTTCTTCAGTGCAATACGTCCCTGGTTGGATACATGAACAGCATGGCGCACTTTTTCTTCTGTGATCTCTACATTAAATGTCTTTTCCAGATATTCTTTGAAACGGATGATCTCTTTTGTCCACAGTTCCAGGGAATCTTCTCTCTGTGAGTTTGGAAGTTCCATGATATAGACATTTTTGAATTCTTTCATCAGTTCGTACATCTTTTTCTTTCCATCACAGGTTGTCTCTCCGACTACCACGTCTGAGAAATAGAAGAATGGACATTTGTCAGATACGGCAAAACCGTAACTTGCCTTTACCATCGGGCACAGATTCTTCGGCAGATCCTTTTCTGCGATCGGGATCGTTTCATCGGATGTAGAGCAAAGTCCTACGGTAACTGCTCCCATAGCCATTGCGATTTCCTGTGGGAAGTAGGTACAATACGCACCTACAACCGGAATTCCCTTGTCCTTTACTTCTTTCATTACCAGGAAAGATCTCTGTCTCTGCTCTGCAAATTCTTCAAAAATCTCCGGCAGCTCTTTTACTAATTCCATTTTTATTTTCCTCCTTTATTGTATGCATTTTAAGCATTGAATACATATTTATCCAGACGGTCAAATGCTTCTTTCACTCTGGATGTCGGCAGTGCAAGGTTCATACGGATATACCATTCACCATGGAATGGCTTTCCGTTCTGCCAGAACACACCTGCTTCATATCCCATCTTCAGAACGTCTTCCAGACTCTTATCATGTGCCTTGCACCATTCTTCACAGTTAACAAACAGCATATAGGTTCCCTGCGGTCTGGTTACGGAAACACCTTCAAAATGTTTGTCGATATAATCACATGCATAAGCGACATTTTCCCCGATCACTTCTCGAAGCTCGCCTACCCATTCTTGTCCTTCCGGTGTATACGCACCCATCAGTGCATGCATGGACAGCACATTCATCGAATTGTAATGGCAGAGGGAGGACTCTTTTAAAACTCTGTCTTTCAGGCGTTTGTTGTATATAATATGATAGCTTCCGATCAGTCCGGCAAGGTTGAAGGTCTTTGACGGTGCGTATAAAGCAATCGTTCTGTTTCTTGCATCTTCAGATACAGACTGGGTTGGAATATGCTCGTTTCCATATAAAATAATATCGGACCAGATTTCATCGGAAATGACGGTCACATCGTATTTTTTATAGATTTCCATTGCTTTCTCGATTTCCCAGCGCTCCCATACACGACCGGTCGGATTGTGCGGTGAACAGAAAATGGCTGCATGAATCTTGTTTTTCACGATCTTCTCTTCCATATCCTCAAAGTCCATCCGCCAGATGCCTTCTTCGTCCTTTTTCAGCGGACTGTGGATGATATGGTAGCCATTATTATTCAGTGTACCGGTAAATCCTATGTAAGTCGGTGCATGGACAAGGACATTGTCACCCTGTGAGCAGACCGCGTGAAGTGCACTTGCCACGCCGCCTAAAACTCCATTCTCATAACCGATATGTTCTTTTTTCAGTCCGGTCACATGATTCCGTTCTTCATGCCACTTGATGATGCTGTTGTAATACTCATCTCTGGTAATAAAATATCCATAGGTCGGATGTTTCGCTCTTTCAATGATCGCTTCGGTGATCTTCGGGAGTGCCGGAAAATTCATATCGGCAACCCACATCGGAATGTAATCCAGCCCTTCTCTTACTTCTACTTTTTTCCCCGGCCCAAGCATATTTGGAAGGATATCCACTGCAAGGGCATCTTTTCCTTTACGGTCAATAATACTTGTAAAATCGTACTTCATTTTTCTTTCTCCTCCGTTACATACACTTTTTTTCTTTTAGTCATCGTACAGGTGACATGCCACCTGGTGACCTTTGGATACTTCTTTTAATTCCGGGCGGACTTCCCGGCAGATATCCATACATTTGCTGCATCTTCCGCAGAAACGACAGCCCTTTGGCGGATCGATCGGACTTGGCACATCTCCGGTTAGAAAATGGCGTCCTCGACTTTTTGCCAGATCCGGATCGGCGATCGGAATTGACTCCAGAAGTGCCTGCGTGTACGGATGATACGGCTTTTCATATAATTCCGCAGCCGGTGAAATTTCCACCAGCTTTCCAAGATACATCACTCCGATATTATCGGAAATATGCTTTACCATGGCAAGGTCATGGGCGATAAACAGCATCGTCAGATGCCGTTCTTTCTGCAAGGTCATCAGGAGGTTCATGATCTGCGCCTGGATAGATACGTCAAGTGCTGAAATCGGTTCATCACAGAACAGAAATTCCGGGTTAACTGCAAGTGCCCTTGCAATTCCGATTCTCTGGCGCTGTCCACCGGAAAATTCATGGACATTTCTGGTAGCATGCTCGGCATTTAAGCCAACCATCTCTAGAAGTTCCATCACCCGTTTCTGCTCTTCTTCTTTACTTTTTGTCAGATGATGAATCCGCATCCCTTCACTTACGATCTGATACACTTTCTGGTGTGGATCCAGCGAAGCATACGGATCCTGGAAAATGGTCTGCACCTTCTGTGTAAATGCATTTCTCTCTGCTTTACTCATCTGATGCACATCTTTTCCCTGATACAACACCTGTCCGTCTGTCTTCGTAAGGATTCCGGTACAGGTTTTCCCGCAAGTCGTCTTTCCACATCCTGATTCTCCTACGATTCCGAAAGTTTCTCCTTTATGAATCGTAAAAGACACGTCATCAACTGCCTTTAAAACACGTTTATGACTTGCCGGAAAATATTTTTTCAGATTTTTTACTTCTAATACAACTTCTTTTTCTATCATGCGTCTGTCCTCCCGAACGGAACACCGCTTCTGTCAGCACGTGGATCCATCAGCCAGCACGCAACGCTGTGCTCATCCGTAATGTGCGTAACTTTCGGTTTTCCTTCTTCACAGATTTTCATTGCATATGGACAGCGCGTGCAAAAACTGCAGCCTTTTGGCGGGTAGATCATATCCGGTATATTTCCCTCAATGGTATTTAAAATTGTTTTGTCTTCATCATCGATCCGCGGAACGGACTGGAGAAGTGCCCATGTATACGGGTGCTGTTGGTGATAAAAGATATCCCTTGCCGTTCCTCTTTCCACGATTTCTCCGGCATACATGACGATGATCTCATCAGCCATATCTGCAACCACTCCAAGATCATGTGTGATAATAATGATGGACATACCAAGCTTTTCCTGCAACTCTTCCATCAGCGCAATGATCTGTGCCTGTATCGTCACATCCAGTGCTGTTGTCGGCTCGTCTGCGATCAAAAGCTGCGGATGTGTCACCATAGCGCAGGCAATCATCACTCTTTGACGCATTCCACCGGATAACTCATGGGGATATTTGTTCATACACCCTTCCGGATCCGGAACCCCGGTCTGCTTCAGCATTTCCAACGATTTCTGATAAATTTCTTCCTTCGAAAGACTACTCTCGTGATTCTTCAGATTTTCTGCAATCTGCTTTCCAACCTTCATCGTCGGATTTAAGGATACCAGTGCATCCTGGAAAACCATCGAGCATTCTTTTCCACGGAAGGTATTCCACTCTTTTTCCGTATACCCGGTAAGCTCTTTTCCCTGGTAAATGATCTTACTTTCCGGCTTTACCTTTCCCGGTTTCTCGATCAGTCCCATCAGGGATTTGGCAGTTACGGATTTTCCACATCCTGATTCACCTACCAATGCAGTTGTCTTTCCTTTTTTTACATCAAATGAAATTCCTCTTACAGACTGTACTTCGCCTGCATATGTAAAATAGGATACAGATAAATTCTCTACTTCCAATAATTTTTCCATCTTCTATCCTCCAGGCTTACTTTACAATCTTTGGTTCCAGTGCGGTTCTAAGGACATCACCAAGTAAATTGAAACTCAGTACTGTACACAGAATCAGAACTCCCGGAAATACCGCAAGTCTCGGTGCATCCAGAATATGTCCCTGCGCACTCTGCAGCATACTTCCCCAGGAAGCTCTTGGAATCTGTACTCCAAGTCCAAGGAAACTTAAGGACGACTCCATCAGAATCGCATTGGCAATTCCAAGGCTTGCCGCTACGATGACCGGTCCCATAATATTCGGTACAATATGTTCCACTGCAATCCGGAAACTTCCGGCTCCCAGATTCCTTGCGGCGGTCACATAATCTCTTTCTTTGACAGACATGGTTTCCGCCCTTGTAATTCTCGCCACCTGTGCCCAGGAAAAAAGACTGAGTACCGCGATCAGAGTAAACAGGCCCGGACGCAAGATCGTATTCAGTACAACCATCAGAAGCATACTCGGAAGTGCCAGGAAAATATCGGTAAAACGCATCAGGATCATATCTACTTTTCCACCAAAATCCCCTGCCGTGATACCGATCGCTGTTCCGATGATAACGGTCATGATCATGGAGCAGAATCCAACGGAAAGAGAGATTCTTCCACCGTAAAGTGCTCTGGTAAAATAGTCCCGTCCATATTCATCTGTTCCAAAAATATGTTTTGCTGAAATCCCCTGTAATTTTTCTGCCACATTGATCTTATTTGGATCGTATGGGCTGAGTGGAGCAAGGATCGATGCTATAATAATGATCAGAAGAATGATGATACTAACCAGCGCAATTTTATTAGAGAAAAGTTCTTTTTTGATATCTTTCCATACGCTGTGATCATATGAGATCATCTCTTCTGTCTTTTTCTTTTCGATTCGTTTAAATTTGCTATCAGTCATTTGCCATATCCTCCCTCTTGATTCTCGGATCTGCAAATGCATACAGAATATCTGCAATAAAGTTACCGACAACCAGAATAATTCCGGACAACATGACGTATGCCATAATCACCGGATAATCACGGACACCGATCGCAGTCATTGCAAGGGTACCTATTCCCGGCCATCCAAAAACACTTTCAATGATAAACGATCCACAGACTATGGATGCCAGATTCATTCCAAGCAATGTGATGATCGGAAGCAGTGTATTTTTCAAAATATGTCTTTTTAAAAGTTTTCCACCTGTCGTTCCTTTTGCTTTTGCTGCAAGAACGTATTCTTCTCCAAGCTGTCCGATCGTATTAGAACGGATATAGCGGATAAAGACTGCCAGGTTGGAAAGGCTCAGGGTGATACATGGCATGATCATATGCTTCACCGTATCCAGGAACGATTCATTTCCCACCGAATGCATCCCCGATGACGGAAGAATATGAAGCTTTGCTGCAAACACAATAATCAGCACCATTCCAAGCCAGAAAGACGGAATCGACATACCAATATAGGAAAGTCCACTGATGATATTATCAATCCAGGTATTCTTGCGGTATCCCGACCAGAGTCCGAGTGGGATTGCCAGAAGCACAGAAAGAACCAATGCGGCTCCCATCAGCTGCAGGGTTGCCGGAAGACGCTTGATGATCTGCTCAGATACGGAAGTATGGTTTGCAAGAGAAATTCCGAAATCTCCTTTCAGCACTTCTTTTGCCCATCCCCAATACTGCTCCGGCATACTTTTGTTAAGTCCGAGATTCTCTCTGATTGCTTCTTTTTCCTCATCTGACATCTGTTCATTCAAATACATACCGGAAATATCTCCCGGTGCTGCATAGATCACGGCAAATGAGAAAAAAGAAATCAAAATCGTAACAATAATCAGCTGAATCCCTTTCTTTACGAAATATTTTGCCATATTTCTTTTCTCCTTTAAAAGAGGGACCGGCACAAAGGTCATCTTGTGCTTCAGCCCCTCTTCGTCTGCTAAAATACGATATAATTAGTCTACTTTGATCTTCAGGTAATCAACGAATTCCGGAACAACCGGTACTGCATCCAGACCTGTTACATTTTTCTGAGATACCATCACATAATTGGTGTAAGTAAGTGGGTATTCCCAGTATTCTGATAAAGTCAGATCCTGCAGATCATTTGCAAGCTGCTTTGCTTCGTCTTTGTCTGCTGCTGCGTTTACCTTTGCTGCAAGCTGTCCGGCTTCATCACTGAATCCCCATGCTTTGGAGCTGCTGTTGATGTAGCTGTAAGCCTGTCCAAGACTGCTTCCACGCTCAGAATCCCATCCATTTGTACCAAGATCCCACTGATCTTCTTCCCCTGACTGGAACATAATTGCGAAGAATCTCTGGAAGAATGCGTTGGAATCCAGACCTTCTACATCAAGCGTTACGCCGATTTCTGCGAGCTGCTGCTGAAGAACTGTTGCAACTTCTTCCATGTTCGGACGGTCTGCATTGTAAACATATTTCAGAGTTGTTCCTTCGATTCCTGAAGATTTGGCAAGTTTCTTTGCTTCTTCAAGATCCTGCTCGTAACCTTTGCAGTCTTTGTTGTAAAGAGACTGATCTGGTGTCAGAAGACTGTTTGCAACCGTTGCAAGTTCGTCACTTCCGTATGCGGTATCGATGATCTCATCTGCATTGATTGCAAGGAAGATCGCTTTTCTTGCATCTTCTGTAAGTTTGTCTTTTGCAGGTCCGTAAGGATTGATCTGCAGGTAATTCAGTCTTGCTTCTGAGAAGGAGCTGATATTGTAATTATCGTCACCTTCATATTTTTTCAGTTCTTCCGGAGTTGTAATTCTCATGTAAGAGATTTCTCCGTTTTCAAATGCAACCTGTTTGGTGCTTCCGGAACCGATCGTCTTCATAACAACTTTCTTAACGCTCGGTGTTTCTCTGTAATAATCATCACGTGCAGTATATACGATACTGTCATCATTGATCTCTGCTACCGTGTAAGCTCCGGAAGTAGCCATATCTGTGGAATTAAAGTATCCGCTTCCTTCTACTTTTGTATAATCATTGTCAAATGCGTGTGACGGATAAATCATCATTCTGCCAATTGCTGCTGTATAAGTTGCATATGGTTCAGGAAGGACAATTTCCAGTGTCTTATCATCTTTTTTGTTAAATACAACTTCCTGTTTATTGATTGTATTATAAGAAGATTTTCCACCAGAATTTCTTCCGGCATAATTCATTGTAAATAAGATATCATCTACAGTAACCGGTTCGCCATCGCTCCAGTTTGCTTTTTCATTCAGATGAATGGTGTATGTTTTGGCATCTTCTGAAATATCAAGCTTATCTGCCAGATAATATTCGATTCCATCCTTTGTTTCTACAAATAATGGTTCAAAGATCGGACGAACCAGAGAGGTCTGGTCATCACTGGCTGTACTTGGCTCCAGAGATGTTGGCATATAATTCAATGCAACTGTAAAAGTCCCATCACTTTTTGCCTCTTTCTTCGTGTCTTCTGTCTTTGCGCTGCTGTCTTTCTTGTCAGAACTTCCACCACATCCGGCAAGCATACCGACTGCTAAAATTCCTGCACACAATAATGCGAGTGCTCTTCTTTTCATTTTCCTTTTTCCTCCATTGTATTTTCCTTAAGTTGTTCTGTCTGTGTATCCCCTCGTTAACAACTCTTCAAAAATACTACCAAAATGTTTTTTTCTTTGCAAATTGCTTTTTTCTATCAATTTTTGTACTTATTGATATCATTTATCAATAATTCCAGAAAACGCTGATTTCCCGTTATTTTTGTATCTTTTAACAATTTATTGCTTTTATCTATAGTAAAAAATATAACTTTTTTACAATTTCTTTTACCTTTTTTGCAATGTGT
>OGPE01002545.1_pt1 | contig 10173 bp, 8 predicted proteins | sample 1552881 | NCBI WGS metagenome assembly OGPE01 (sample SAMEA2580236, study PRJEB22360) | human gut metagenome | biome: human gut; feature: human-associated habitat; material: faeces | place: Denmark | collected 2008/2010 | reverse complement strand
AAGACAGATGGGATTGATGATGAATGTACCGACAAAGGATTATATTGTAGAGACGATCAAAGAGGAGATTTTGTCAGGCCAGATAAAGCCGGGGACAGAACTGGCACAGGAAGCACTTGCAGAGCGGCTTGGTGTATCGAGGATGCCAATCCGGGAAGCATTGCAGAATTTAGTGCAGGAGGGCTTTGCGGTCAGACTTCCCAACCGGCATATGCAGGCAGTGGTATTAGACAGAGAACAGATCCACGATGTATTTCATATGATTGAGATGATGATGGCAGAGAATACGATTCTTCTTGCAGCGAAAGAACACCGGCAGGGTGGACAGCTCACAGAAGAGGATGCAGAAGATCCTTCCAGCGTCCAACTGGAACGGATCTTAAAGGGAATGAAGAATGCACCGGATGAAAGAAGAATGGCAGAATGGGAAATGCTGTTCCATGAGCGTCTGATCAGCCTTCTTGGGAATGCCTATCTGGAGCAGATGCAGAAAAAGATGCTGGATGGGTATGCTGCGTATGCGATCACCCATATGGGAGATAAGAAGGAAAGCTGCAGGCGGTTGAAAGAAGTCACAGAGGCGATGGCAGCAAATGACGATCAGAAGATCCGGGAAGCTTTTGCTGTTTATTTTTCCTCCTATGCGAATGCGTTTACTTCTGCGAGGGATGAAGAGGATAAGATGGGTGGAGAATGGAGGAATGAGGATGAAGCCGGATGAGAAAACGGTAAAATTATTTGAAAATGACCGGTTTGCAACGGAGAATGGAGCTGTGATCGAGGAAGTGGAGGAGCATTATGCACAGTGCAGTCTGAAGCTTGGATCACGTCATCGCAATGCCATGGGTGCAGTGATGGGCGGAGTTTATTTTACATTAGCCGATTTCGCTTTTGCTGTAGCTGCGAACTGGCAGGGAACGGGAACAGTGTCACTTCATTCAGATATCGCATATCTTGGAAGTGCGAAGGGCAATCAGCTTATTGCTGAAGCTGTCTGTATCAAAAATGGCCGCTCCACCAGTTACTACAAAATCGAGGTGAAAGATGAACTGGGAAATCTGACGGCGGTTGTCAATACAACCGGATACCGTGTAAAGTAATTTTATTTTGCGTGAAAGCTGATCTCTATCATAAATAAAAATCCGATCTGTCAAAAGACCGGATTTTTTGATATACTCGATTTTATTACAGAACCGATTTTTACAGATCAGATTTTCCCCGGGAATAAAGTTCCGGCATGCAGTCCTTTGACAATATCATATAAAGCTTCAGGGTGCTTTCCGTTGGTGACGATGGTATCGGTTCCCTGGGAGGTTGCCAGTGCGGCAGCCTGAAGTTTGGTTCTCATACCACCTGTACCGCGTCTGGAACCGGCACCGCCTGCCAGTGCATAAACACTGTCATCAATGGTATCAATCTGTTCGATCAGCTTTGCATTTGGGTAAAGGCGTGGATCATGGTCGTAGAATCCGTCAATATCTGAAAGGATAACCAGATGTCTGGCACGGCAGAGGACAGCTACGACAGCAGAAAGCATATCATTATCTCCGAAAAGGCGGTCTTCTGATTCGATTTCCTTATAACTTACGGAATCATTTTCATTTACGATCGGGATCACACCCATCTCTAAAAGTGCATTGAAAGTATTGATAAGATTTTCCTTTTTTTCTTCCTGTTCGATATCTTCCGCATTGAGAAGAATCTGTGCAACAGTCTTGTCATAATCTCCGAAAAATTTGTCATAAAGATACATCAGACTGCACTGTCCAACCGCAGCAGCAGCCTGTTTCATACGCATGCTGTCCGGTTTGGAGGTCATATTTAATTTGTTCCGTCCGACGGCGATCGCACCCGAAGAAACGAGAACAACTTCATATCCCATATTCTGGATATCAGAAAGTACACAGACCAGTCGGTCTGTCGTTCTGAGATCACTTTTTCCAGCATCATTTGTCAGTGTAGAAGTTCCAACTTTTACTACAATCCGGTTATTATAAAGTCCCATGATAATCTCCTTTGTCTGTCTTGAAAATAACTTGATTACTCAATGCAGTTATCGTATCATACAGTTATGGATTACAAAAGCGAATGTTTTTCATAATATATATGACAAAACCAGATACTATAATATTGTGAAGGAGAAAATGCAAGCTTATGGATATGAACATACAAAAATATAAAGCGTTTGTAACAACAGTTTCGTGTGGCAGTTTCACGAAAGCAGCAGAGATTCTGAACTATTCGCAGTCAGGGATCAGCCGGATGATCCATGATCTTGAAAAGGAATGGAAGGTGATCCTGCTGAAGCGGAGTAAATTAGGAGTCAGGCTGACCAGCAGTGGAATGAAGCTTTTACCTTATGCAGAAAATGTCTGCAAAGAATATGAAAAGCTGCAGACCGAAGTGGATGAACTGCAGGGGCTGAAGTCAGGACTGATCCGGATCGGTACATTTTCCAGTGTTGCTACGCACTGGCTGCCGAATATCATCCGGGAATTTCAGAAAGATTATCCTGAGATTGATTATGAGATGTTGCTGGGCGATTATACAGAGATCGAAGAATGGATTCTGGAAGGAAGAGTGGACTGTGGTTTTTTAAGACTTCCGACGCATGCAGAACTGGACACAGTCTTTTTGGAACAGGACAGACTGCTGGTCGTACTCCCGGAAGGACATCCGCTTGCTGAATATCGGAAAATTCCGGTGAGTGCTTTATGCGAGGAACCGTTTATGCTGTTGGAAAAAGGAGCAAAAGCAGAAGTTTCGGAAATTTTTGAAAGAAGTCACCTGACACCAAAAGTACATTTTACAACGTGGGATGACTATGCCATCATGGCTATGGTGGAGGGCGGACTCGGGATCAGTGTTTTGCCGGAACTGATCCTGAAGAGGATTCCCTACAGGATTGTGGCAAGAGAGCTGGAAATCCCGGCATACCGGAATATCGGACTGGCGATGAGAAGCAGGAAGACAGCACAGCCTGCGGTACAGAGATTTTTAGAATATCTTCAGTACAGACAGGTTGAGAAGACAGAAAAAATAAACTATAATTTATGATGTCAGGGTCAAAAGGTCTGAAACCACGTGTGCTTGCACACTGGTGGTAGAATGACCTTGAGATCCACAATAGCATGCAGAAGAAAGGAAGATCAGTGATGGAGATCAAGCATCTTTTATTTGACCTGGATGGGACATTACTGCCGATGGTTCAGGAAGAATTTGTAAAATTTTATATGCCGCTTCTGGCAAAAGCGTATCTGGAGGCAGGAGTCAGGATCGATCCAAAGAAATTTATAGGAGCAGTATGGAAAGGATATGAGGCCATGGTGAAGAATGATGGGAGTCAGACGAACCGGGAAGCTTTCTGGTCGTATATTGATCCCTGCCTTCCGGTATCGAGAAAAGAGTCCGAGGCACTTGCAGATGCATTTTATGACGGGGAGTTTAACCGGGCAGTCAGTGCAAAGCAGCCGACAGAGTTGTCAGATGCAGTCGTGAAACTGGCAAAGTCCAAAGGTATGAAAGTTTATCTTGCTACCAACCCGGTATTCCCACGTTGTGCAACAATGAATCGGATTCAATGGGCAGGACTGGATGCAGAAGATTTTGAGGTGATCACAACCTATGAAGACAACGGGTACAGCAAGCCGAATATAGAATATTTCAGGCAGATCCTGACAAAATTCAACCTGAACCCGGAAGAATGTCTGATGATCGGAAATGATGTAGAAGAGGATCTGGTCATCCGCAGGCTGGGAGTGAAGACGTTTCTTGTAACGGATACGATGGAAAATAAAAAGGGACTTCCGGTGGAGACCGATTATCAGGGAACGATGGAAGAATTATACCGCTTTGTAGAAAAGCTGTAGATAAGCGGAGGTGATGATGGAATTTCTGATAGGTAACCCTAAAAATATTATTCCTACAGAACGCTTCCTTGAGAAGATCCGGGGCTATGAGAGTAATTCGAAAGCTGACAGGGATTCTGGTGGATAATGCAGTAAAATATGCGGATGAAGGTGGAGAAATGCGACCAAAAAGCGGAAATAGAAGACAGATTTTACATAAATTTAACAGAAAGATAATACGGATCGAGCATAGGGTCCGATAGTATAAAGTGAATCGGCAGAATTTAGGCGTCTGTTGACAGTAAATGCAGGATAAAAGAGGAGAATACTATGGAATCTATTTATATGAATCGTGAATTATCATGGCTGAAATTTAATGCAAGAGTTTTGGAAGAGGCAGAGAGCCAGGAAGTCCCGCTCTGTGAGAGAATGACGTTTGTATCGATCTATCAGAGTAATCTGGATGAGTTTTTTATGGTACGTGTAGGATCATTGCAGGATCAGATGCTTCTGGATCACGAAATCCGGGAAAATAAAACGAATATGACAGCACAGGAACAGATCCATGAAATTCTGAAGGAAGTAAAGAAGTTGAACCGCCGGAAGGATCAGGTATATACAGAACTGATGAAGAAGATTGAAGGGTATGGAATTAAACTAATTGACTTTGCCAGTGCAAAGCCGGATGAAAAGAAATTTCTGGAATCATATTTTAACCAGGAGATCATGCCGCTGAGTTCTCCGACGATTGTTGCAAAAAGACAGCCGTTTCCCTTTCTCAGGAATGAAGAAATCTACGCAGTCGTAGTACTTGAAACGAGAAATAAAAAGGAAAAGATTGGAATTATTCCGTGCAGTAATAATATGCTGCCAAGGATGATAGAACTTCCGGGAGGAAAAGGACGGTATATGCTGCTGGAAGAACTGATCCTCCATTATATCGGAAAAGTATTTAAAGGTTATAAAGTCAAGGGGAAATCTCTGATCCGCGTGGTGAGAAATGCAGATATTGATGCAGATGCCCTGTATGATGAAGATCTGGATTATCGGGAGTTTATGGCAGATCTGATGAAGCAGAGAAAGAAACTTTCACCGGTGCGGCTGGATATGTCAAGAGAGATGGATCAGGCGGTGATCGAGGCATTATGCCGGTATCTGGAGATCACACCGGACCGGGTATTCAAGAGTGAAGCACCGTTAGATCTTTCATTTATTTTTCAGATCCAGGATCTGCTGAGAAAGAACAGTGAGCTTTTCTACGAAAAGCGTGTGCCGCAGAAAAGTCCTGATTTCAGGGAAAATGAAAGTATACTGGATCAGATCCGGGAAGAAGATAAGCTCTTGTCTTATCCCTACGAATCGATCCGTCCGTTTCTTAAGATGCTGACAGAGGCAGCAGAGGACGAAAGTGTGATTTCAATTAAAATGACGCTCTACCGTCTTGCCAAACAGAGTAAGGTAGTGGAAGCATTATGCGAAGCAGCTGAAAATGGAAAAGAAGTTGTTGTACTTGTAGAGCTGAGAGCCAGATTTGATGAGGAAAGCAATATTGAATATTCCAGAAAACTGGAAGAAGCTGGCTGCAGAGTAATCTATGGACTGAATGGATATAAAGTACATTCCAAGCTGTGCCTGATCTCCAGAAAAACAGATAAGGGTGTGTCCTATATCACACAGATCGGTACAGGTAATTATAATGAAAAAACATCTGCACTTTACACAGATCTGTCACTGATCACAGCAAATCAGGAAATCGGAAAAGAAGCAGCAGAAGTGTTTGCGGCACTTCTGAAAGGGGAAGTTGTTGAGAAATCCAATCTTCTTCTGGTTGCACCGAAATGTCTGCAGAACAGAGTTCTGGATATGATACAGGAAGAAATCGACCAGGTGAAACAGGGAAATGAAGGATATATTGGAATCAAGATCAATTCCCTGACAGATAAGGTGATCATCAATAAACTGGTGGAAGCATCTCAGGCAGGAGTAAAGATAGAGATGGTCGTCAGAGGTATCTGCTGTCTGATTCCGGAGATTAAGGGATATACAGAGAATATCAAGGTTGTAAGTATTGTAGGCCGTTATCTGGAGCATTCCAGAATCTACCGTTTCGGTACAAAAGAAAGAGAAAAAATATATATTGCATCTGCTGACTTTATGACAAGAAATACAGTCCGTCGTGTGGAGGTGGCTGCTCCGGTTCTTAATGAGAAATTAAAGGAACGTCTGGACTGGATGTTTGAGACAATGATGAATGATGATGAAAAAGGAAAGAGACTGACAGAAACCGGAAATTATGCAGACAGAAGCCTGAATGATGTCAAACTCAATTCCCAGGAAATCTTTTATGCCATGGCATACAGCAATGCGGAGAAGACCCAGAAAAAAAGAGAAGATTGAAAAGTAGAAGATTAAGAAGAAATATTTGTTGACAATATTGTAGATTGCCTGAAAAAGATACTATGTGGATCAGTATAATAGATTCATATAGTATCTTTTTGAGAGGGGTGTAAAAATTCTTGTGTCTATGGAAAGTAAATCTTTCTGATAAGAAATAGATATGTAAAATTTTGCTGTCGAATTAATGATTATGCGGCTGTCGAATATATCTTTGTACTTACAGTATTGCCATGTAGGAAAATTATATACATCATTTTCGATTTTTTTGCATGACAAGTAAGGCATCATGATTATTGCCTTTTGTGGGCTCTGCCCACACCCGACCTCTGGAATAGGATCGGAAATTTCTGGCAATAATATAAATGCCGAAGGAATAGACAGAGAGCAGGAATGAGGGGCTTAAAAGAGCTTCCCCATTCCTGCTTTTCTTTTCTCTTACAGATAAGCAGTGAGCCGTTCTCCGTAAAGGACTATCAGCTGATTCAATACCTGATCCCAGTTCCGGTATCTCTGCGTCCACTTTTTGACTACGTTCTCGCTGGCAAGATACAGCATCTTTTCCAATGCAGAATCGCTTGGGAATACGCTTTTCGTTTTCGTGACTTTCCGATACTGGCGGTTCAATCCTTCTATGATATTTGTCGTGTACATAATGCGTCTGATATCATTAGAAAACTGGAAAAAGGAACTTACATCTTCCCAATTATTTTCCCAGTTACTGATCGCATACGGATATTTCTTCCCCCATTTTTCTTTCATGTTCTCCAGCTCTGTTAAAGCGGCTGTTTCGTTCGGAGCATTGTACACTTCTTTGAAATCCGAGGAAAACTTTTTCAGATCATTATAATTTACATATTTGAAAGAATTGCGTAGCATATGGATCACACATCTCTGGATCTCTGCCTGCGGATAAACTGCCTGAATAGCTTCTTTAAAACCCGGAAGACCATCCACGCAGAAGAAAAGGACATCTTTTACTCCGCGGTTCTTCAGATCATTGAGCATTCCAAGCCAGAACTTGCTGGTTTCATTTGCGCCTACTGTGATGCTGAGGATATCTTTGTATCCCTCCACTGTAACGCCAAGAACTACATACGCAGCACGACTCAGGATTCTGCCATCCTCACGTACTTTATAATGAATACAGTCCATAAAGACAAACGGATAAACCGGGTTCAGAGGACGGGACTGCCATTCCTTAACCTGAGGAAGTATCTTGTCTGTGATCTTGCTGACCATTTCAGCTGATAGCTCAATCCCATAAAGATCCTGGAGCTGGTCGTGGATGTCACGTGTACTCATACCACGGGCATATAAAGAGATCACTTTTTCCTCAATCCCGGAAATATCTCTCTGGTATTTAGGGATGAGTTTTGGTTCAAACTCACCGTTACGGTCTCTTGGTACGTCGATTTGAAATTCACCGTATTGACTCTTTAAGTTTTTTGTAGAATGACCATTTCTTTTATTGTCTGTCTGTAGATCTCCCTTATGGTTTTTCTCGTAGCCAAGAGTTGCATCCAGTTCTGCCTCCATCAGCTCCTGCAGGATATCCTTGAAACTGTCTTTCAGAAGCGTGTATATATCTGCAACGCTATTAATGTTGTTTTCTGAGATGATCTGTCGAATTTGTTCCTTTGCAACTGCCATAAAAATACTCCTTTTCGATAAGAATTGTCATATCTAAATTCTTACCAAAAAGGAGCCATTTTTTACCAGAAACACAAACTATTTTACACTACCCTTAGTTGAATTTAACGTGAAAGAGTTCTCCGAATAGCACTTTCGCTTTCAATAGTTCAAAACTGTTTCGACCATACATTACCCGTTTTATGACTTTGATTTTATTTACACTGCCTTCTGCTAAGCCATTATTATACGAATATATAATTCCATTTTTTACAGCAGTTATATCCTTTTTTATGCCGTTTATGAATGTTTGAAGTTCAGGGATATCATATTTTTGTGCTGCATTGATCCATTCATCTAATTTTGTAGGATTTTTAGAGAATATGACATTACAAAAGTCTTTGGTTAATGTATATAACTCACTCAATAAAGGATATTTTTTTAATACTTCCTGATACTGTTTGACAGTGATTGTGCCAATATCCTCGAGTTTTTTATAAACCAGCTGGCATAAGGATTTCCTTTGCACATATTCAGAATGCGGCTTTTCTGTTTCATTCTGTTCATGCATTCGTGTTCTTTCTTTTTGCATAAACATTCGTAACGAAGCTACACTGCCAGTATATCCCTTTTTACAAATAATATCATGTATTTGGGGATACGTTAATCCCTGACTCCTGAGTTTTATTACCTCGTTCTCATATGGAGCTAATTTTCCTGGAATTCGAACATTATAGTGACCATTTGTAACTGAAAAATCAGGATTTAAATAATTTTGTATAGTCTTATGGGCACGGTGCATCTGAGATGCAATCTGCTCAATCGGATATCCTGCCAAAGCCATTTCTCTTGCTTCTTTTATTTCCTGTTCTTTTTGTTTTATTGCCAGCTGGTGTTGCCGTTCCCTGGCAATTTCCTTGCTTTCTGGAATCTGGTCTTCTGGAATCGCAAGATATTTTTGGATTGTTTTAGGTGATGAATGTAACAATAATGCTATATCCAATATGGTCAGTCCTTCCCTGCGTTTTTCATGGGCGAATTTTATACGCAATGACCGGTTTGCAGTGTTATATAATGCTTTCATTTCATCCGTAACGCCTTCTGTTAATGGTATTTCAACCCTTGCAGGAAACTCACGAAATATATATTTACAGATAACTTCCGAAAGTCCCTTTATCAAGTGAAAACGGTCACTAATCTGTATGACATCAGGATGAGAATTTGTAGCAGCGGATGCGTATGTAATGGCTCCATCCCTTGAAATAACTTCGATATTGTGAAACGTTTTCAGCCAGTTACAGACAACATTTGTATCTCTTGACGGAATCATATCAACAATCCGATGATTTTCCAAATTTATCATAACTGTTCCATAAGAAAATCTTTTACGGAGAGCAAAGTCATCCACACATACCATTTTTACAGAAGATTTATCCACAATGGATGGTATTTTTTTTAAGCAGATCGCAGATGCTGCTTTTGCAAACTGAAATATTTTCGCTTTTTAAAAGTTTAGAAGCATTCAACGAGCTTAGTTGGGATGATGTATATAAAATATTTTGGATTAACCTGTTCGTTTTTTTCGATTTAGCAGCCACAAATGGATGTTTCTCGGAAAAAGTTTTATGAGAACAGTCCAGATTCATACATCGCATTTTCCTGGTATCTACCAACAGAATGACCTTTTTTCCTTGCATAGGAAGATCTTGAATTTCTCTTTCATAAATAGAATGAACTTTAGATGTTTTTCTTCCACAAAACGGACATTCTAATTCAGCTATTGTTGATGCAATATGAAAAATCACTTTATCTTCTTTTATGCGATATTGTATTAGTTCATAGGCTGGGTCAAGTAACTTAATAAATTCGTCCATATAAATATCCCTCTTGGTAAATATATTTTGAATGTATTATATAACTTTAATACATCAATTTCAACTAAGTGCGGAAAGAACCAATTAAGCGCTTACCGTAATTATATCATGGATTGCGGGCTCTTCGGAGTCCGTTTTCTGCTTTTGGACATAAAAATGAAGCTATTGCTCCATAGATGATTACTCATCTATTTTGCAACAGCCCCTTATAAGATTTAATATGGAGAATTCTGTGGAATATGAATATTTATGGTGTAAAAGTGACCATTCTTTTTTGATTCCACTCGCACAGAAACACTATAAGCGTTTTTAGGTAAAACATTATTTCCAGGCTTAAGCTGTACACTTGAAAAAGGATTATTTTTCAAACAAGATGCACCCACAAATGTATAATTAGGATTAATTTTAAATGAAAATACTTGACC
>OGPE01002535.1_pt1 | contig 10207 bp, 3 predicted proteins | sample 1552881 | NCBI WGS metagenome assembly OGPE01 (sample SAMEA2580236, study PRJEB22360) | human gut metagenome | biome: human gut; feature: human-associated habitat; material: faeces | place: Denmark | collected 2008/2010 | reverse complement strand
AGGACAGGAAAAAGAAGTTCATTCATGTACAGAAAAATAGAAGAAACGCCGGCGCGGAAGATTTTCAGCCATCTGGACACCTACAACCGGTATGAGAAAGGCATTCGTGAGATCCCGTTGGACTCGCTGATGCTGCTGGCAAAGACGTACGACTGCAGTCTCGATTACCTCGCAGGTATTTCCGACCAGCCGCGAAAATATGGAAAATAATGCCAGAAACCGTACCGCTTCTGAAAAAATACGGTTACAGGCAGCCTGAAAGAGAAAAGAGGCTGTAGCACGAATAGCAAATTTCGGCATCTCCAGTAGTAATTGAAAGGATCCCAGCATCATATCGAGCGATTCATCCGGTATAAGATCCCCTTTTCACTCAGGATATTTTCATAGGATTCCTGACGCTTCTCTAAGAAACTTTTGGAGATGTACAGACGTTTATTCCCTTTAGCACGGGAACATCGTTCTTTATACGGACAGCCTGTAGGTACTCTTGGTTCAGTAGGGTGACCGCCTCCTGTATTTTCAGAAACATATTTTCTTCCCATTCGTTCCAAGCGACGTACCATCTGATAAAACAGGGCTTCGCAGGTGTCTGCCAAAAATCTAGTACGGAACCTTGCAATCGTGCTGTGATCCGGTGCTTTCTGACCAGCAAGCAGCTACATAAAGTTAATATCACGTTTACAAGCGGTTTCAATCTTTCTGCAAGAATAAATATTTTGGGAATAAGCATAGGTCAGGATCTTGAACATGGTCTTTGGGTCCACTGCCGGATTTCTGCCTTTGGTAGAGTACGCCTGATACAGTAAACTGTAATCTAAATCCTCCAATTCGTGGCTCAGCAGTCGGACAGAATCATCATCAGGAACCAGACCTTCCAAATTTAATGGCAAAACCAGTTGATAAGGCTCGCCAAATTCGGTATAATTTTTATGGTATTTTATGTATTTGGTCATACTTAATTATACCATGGATTGCGGGCTCTTCGGAGTCCGTTTTCTGCTTTTGGACATAAAAATGGAGCTATTGCTCCATAGATGATTACTCATCTATTTTGCAACAGCCCACTTGACTTCTCTTAATTGTGCACATCACCTGAAGCATCTGATTGCAAAATTTCTACAGAATGGATTGCATGAGTAAGATATGCATCCGGTGCAATACAGGATTCAAACTCCCAAACGGTATCGTAAAAGGCCGAAAAAATTCGATTCAAACTAATTTTGTTTGGAATACAGATATTGTAATACGGTGTATTTCTCCTAAAACGCAAATAAGAAAACTCATCTGCAAAAAACAGTGTCGGTCTTGGGATATGCTGGTAATCAGACAGCAAACCATTCGGCAAAATCTTAATCTGAAGCGCATTTGAAATTTCATGCAGATGTTTCATATGCTTAAAAAAATGAAGACGCTGTTCCGGCGAAAGCTGAATTCGATAACCATAGAAATCCAATTCGCCAGTAACTGTAAAATTTGTAAATGCAGAAGCATAAATCAGTGCTCTTATCGGTGTAACAGCAAGTATCTGCGATACCAGAGAATGCATTTTTTGAAGTACAGGTCTGTATGTCTTTCCTATAAAAGAGCCATACTTATCAAGCAGCTCATTATGTAAATCAGTTGGAAGAAAATGTTCTGTAAAATGTCCAAGCAGACAAGAAGAATTCCGGGCAAACAGTGAATGCTCATATTCGTAAGTACGAATCATTTCAGGAATAGATGTCCGTCGAATAAGCAATGTTTCTTTGCTGCAAAGTAATTTTAATTTGTAATAAAGTTCCGTTGAAAGAGACGAATCTTCAATTGTTGTAACAGCAAGACAATGGTTCTGATCAACTAACATACCTGAAAGCGAATAAATATCTTTAATCGCAAAAACCATTTTTTTCTGTGCCTGTGTTCCGCAATAAAGATTAAAATCAATATTCGAAAGATTTGAAAGCAAATTCATCAGGAAACCAGCCGTATAAACCGGATTATCTGAAGACGATTCCAAATCAATCATTAAAGAAAAATGAACTCCTGGAAGCACAAGTCCTATGTCATTGTGCATGCTGTTAAATTCAGCAATTAAAAGCTGATAATTCGTGTCTACATTCAGAATATCTACCATAGCATAAATATTTAGCGACTGTACTTTACGGAGTGATGGATGTTTCATTTTAAAGATAAACTGATCCAGTGTAAGTTCCGGATAATATGAAATTTTAGTAGCCACTTTAGAACCAGTTGTTACCTGAAGTTCTTTTACATATGTATATTCAGATTCGAGATGATCGTAAATCGCTTTCTGAAGATTCGAAACGTCAGAAATTTGATATTCTTCTAAAAAAGTGTCCCGGTTATCATCAGTCAGAGCCTCAACAATACACTGGCTGATATTCTGCAAAATAATTTCGTGATTTTTTTCTGTTGGAAGTGATTTTCCACTAATCCATTTGCTTATATAAGATTCATCATACTGCACAGCTTTGGCAAGTACATAATTTTTTAAATTGGCCATAGATGTCAGATGCTCTAACAGAACACTGAATCTGTTTTTTTCTTTCATAATAATCAAAAGCCCCTCTCTTCTATTATAATTTTAGTGTACTGCATACAAAATAAGAAAACAAGAACATTTATACAAAAAATTTCCTATTGAATGAAATCCTGAAAAAAATGAATTAGTTGATTTGTTTGATTCAATATGCCAAATTCACCACTTCTATTGAAAAGGAAAAATATCCATGATAGAATACGAATCGTCATTATAAAACAAATAAATAATCGGAAAAGGAAGTAAATAATTATGGAAAATACAGGAGCAACATTAACTGGAAAAGCGAGCGTTGATAAACCATGGTTACAGTTTTATCCAGAAGCACTGCGCAACGTTGAAGTGCCAACAATAACTGTTGAAACGTTTTTAAGAGCAAAAAATCCAGACGAAAATAAAATTGCATTTGAATATTACGGAAACAAAATTACATGGAAAGAATTCTGGGGAGAAGTTGATAAAGCAGCAAAATCTTTAAAGATACTTGGATTTGGTGAAGGAAACAGAATTCCTGTATTTCTGCAAAGTGTTCCGGCACATTTTATCCTTCTGATCGCAGCAGAAAGAATCGGAGCTGCAATTATCTGCAGAGATGACATTCCAGAAGAATTATGTTTTGCAATCAGAAAATCAAAATCAGAGACAGCATTTGTCATGGATTATACATCAAAGTCAGATGAAGATCTGTTCCGTGCAACGACACCAATGAAGCGTGTAATTAAGGTTTCTCCATATGATTATGCAGATAGAAAATCTGTCCCGGACTATGTTGAAAAAGAAATTGCATCCAGATATACCGGTGCGATAGAGACAACAGAAGGAGATCTTACATGGGACGAGTTCCTGGCACTTGGGAAAGATTATACAGAAGACTATATGGCACAAGAAGATGTGAACAGACCAGTATTTGGCGCATATACAAGCGGATCCACAGGAATCTCTAAATTAGTTATTCATTCTTCTTCTAATATAGTAGCAACTGCATTCCAGATGTCCATCTTTATTCCGCCGTCAGATGTACCGGAAAAATGGTGGCTGCCAATCTTACCACCTGCACTGATTGCAGTAACTGTATCAATGGCAATCTTCCCATTGTCAGCAGGACTGATTATGGTACTTGATCCATTCTGTCCGCTGGAAGATATTGATATCGCATTTATGGAGCAGAAGCCAAACTTCTGGGCACTGATTCCAATGTTCTGTGAAATGCTTATGAAGAGTGACAGAATTCCGGAAGATTACGATATGTCTCATCTAAGAAGTATCGGAACCGGAGCTGAAGCAATGAACGAAAGGAAAACACAAGAAGTAGAAGCATTCTTCCATAAGCATAATGTTAAAGCAACTTTAAGTGCCGGATATGGTCAGAGTGAAGGATGTTCAAACTTTACACTTCCAAATCCGATGTTCCCGCTGGTAGACGGATGCGTTGGAATGCCAATGCCGGCAACAACTATGGCAGTATTCTCAGAGGATCTGGAAGAACTGAATTATGGAGAAATCGGAGAATTATGTATGACGGGTCCTGCTATGATGCTCCACTATGCGGGATGGAGAGGTGATGAACTTACTGAAAGAACACTGATCAATCATCCAGATGGGAACTGCTGGTTACATACGGGAGATAAAGCTTACATCAATGAACACGGAATTGTATACATTCTTGGACGTGGAACAACAAAGCGTTTCGGTGGCGGAGAACTTTACATGATGAGAATGGAGACAAAAGCAGTACGTGTAGCTGGTGTAGAAGATGGATTCTTCTGCTTTGTACCAGATCAGGATCATGAAGGATATTTCCTTCCATATTTCTTTGTAATCCTTGATGAAACAAAGAGTCTGGATGAAGTAAAAGCAGGTCTTGCAGATGCACTGGAAGAATATGAATATCCGGTAGACATCCGCGTAATCAAGGAAAGACCGTATTTCCACTTCAAGACAAACAGAAAAGAACTCACAGCAGCAATTCTTGAGGAACTGAACTAAAAAAGACTCCTCTGTCGCATCAATATGTAAATTCTATATAAATAAGTAAGAAAAAACTTGATGATTCCCCGTATTTTAACAAATCATAAGATACGGGGGAATTTCTTTATTACGTTTATACATGCCAGAAACCTGAAAACCAGACTTTTCGATGTGTTTTTGTGCTAAAAAACGTCAGTATGTCTTGAACAAAACAGTTAGCAGTGATATATTAAAGTAAATACCTAATTACTATATTATATGCAAAAATATATGCAAAATACGAATTACAGTAGCATATAATAGAGGGTGGAGTATAAATAAAATACAATGGAAATGAGGTGGGGGCAAACAAAAAACATAATATGAATTATCTAATACAAACACGAAAGGAAGGGTAGACATTATGAAAAAGAGAAGTAAAATGCTTTTGAGTTTATTCCTCTCTGCTATGATGGTATTCAGTGTAGTGCCTTCAACAGTTTTTGCAGAGCCTGCACATGAAGAAACACCAGCAGTGCAGGAAAATACTACAGAAGCCGTGCAGGATAACACCAATACAAATGAGGCAGAAGATCCAGCAACAGAAGATTCTGTGACAGAAGATGATGCAACAGAAGCAACTACTGATTCTTCAAACACAGATAATGATGCTGTGGCCCAGACAGATAATGATGAAAATAAAGTAACTATTTCAGGTATTACAATACAGACACCAGTCATCCAGTTCAAGGGTGCTAATGCAGCTGTAGCAGAAGCACTTACAAAAGATATAAAGATTGATGAAAGCGATCCGGCAATCCAGAGCCTGCGTGAAGCATTGGGGGATCTCGAAATGGTTGGCGGAGAAGCCGGCACAGAATCCAATGAATCTAATATCAGCACAGCAGACCTGTATGAAGCAGATGAACAGGCTGAAACCAAGAAGCTGACAGCAGACCAGATTAATACAGTTGTTGGTATGTATCAGCAGTATCTGAATCAGTGGTCAGCCAATGCTAATGTACTCGGTGTTCAGAATCCATTCTTTCTGGATTTCAATGATGATAAGGATGGCCTTGGTATCCTTGGTGAGATGCTTGCCTTAGACGGCAAATCTGTTCAGGATGTCAGAGATGGCAAGGTGAGCTACGATGACCTGACAGGTATGATCTTTACTTTCACATATGGTGATAAGTTAGGTATTAAGTATTATGGTCCAGATGTAACAAATGCAAGAGATGAAGCTCTTGCTGCAGTTACAGCATCAGGTGCACAGACAAAGGCACAGAAGCTGCTTGTTCTGAATGACTGGTTGGCCCATAACAATACATTTGATATGTCCTACATCATGAACTCCGGTAAGAAATCAGATGATGACAAGCCGATGATTGCAAAGGATCCTCAGAAGCAGGAGCATGAGGATGAAGTTTACGATGAGATCTATAAGGTTTACGAACCACAGATCAAACAGAATTTCCATGATCAGATTTATGCAGGCATTAAGCAGAATTTACTTGTTACTTTTTATGAGAATGCCATTCAGGATGCTGTTTATAAACAGGCATTAGCAAAGGCTGCTGATCCTGAGAATCCAACGGATGCTGAAAAACAAGCAGCTCAGGAACAGGCAAAGGCTTATGTTGAACAGCATAAGACAGATATTGATAAAGATCCAGATGCATTTGCAAGAACTAACTTTGGTGATGATGCTGCTGATCAGCTTAAAGAGCAGGCAGACGCATTTATCAAAGATGCGGAAGAAAATGGTGTTGAGGCAGACCCTGAGAATGCTCCTGGAGTTAAGGTGACTGTTGAGCAGCTTACTCAGCGGCAGTTAGATAGCGATGATCCGGCATTGGATATGGACGGTGATGGAACGAAGGAAACAAGCTTTAAGCAGGCGATTCCAATCTATGCGAATCAGGCTGCAACCGGTATGACAACTGGTGTCATCAACTATTGGGAAGGTACTCAGTTTGGTGCATTCGGTATGGGTACATCTGTATGTCTGGGTTACTCCAGAGCTTTTTCATATCTTGTGCAGTGCCTGGATAAAGATATTTATCTTAAAGATCCAAGTAAAGGTTATGACAGCAAGAAAACTGTTACAGCAGATGATGGTACAACTTCAGAAGTATGTGATAACTGGAAGACAGCCAAAGAACTGTACTATGGTTCAGATGGTAAGACACTGGATATCAATGCAGGCTACACAGTTGACCTTGTAAGAATTTCCTTCCAGTCCAACGTTACAATGTATGGCGAAGAACAGGAAGACTTCGGTTCCGACCATTACTGGAATGCAGTCAAGGTGGATGGTCAGTGGTACTATGTAGACCCTTGTTATACAGATGTCTACACAGAAGTTATGAGTCGTGACCGTGTCGAGACAGATGGTGATATGAACCATGTCTTCTTCCTGTTCAGCGATACAGATGCAAGAAAATTGTATCAGGGTAACTTTAGTGTTTTAAGATCACTTTATCAGAATGAAGCAACAGATACAACATATGAAAAAGCATGGATGGCTCGTGCAGCAAGTAATGTTTACTATGCAGATGGTTATGCTTACTATATGTATGATTCGACAGACCTGTTTGACAGAGTAAGCAGCACAAGCATGAATCAGAGCCAGAAGGCTGCAGAGTACAAGATTGTTCGTCATAAACTGACAAATAAGGATACAGGCGATGGCGACAGCGATTATGAAACACTAATCAACTTCACAGACAAGAAAAACGACGATGATGACGATACATTTGTAAGCGTTCTCAAAGACGGTAAGATGGTGAAGAACGACCTCCTGACAAAACTGTATGCACAGTTCGTGGATGAACAGAGCATTTACCCATCCATCGGTCTGACAGCAGCACTGTATACAGATGGTAAGATTTACTTCAACGTATCCAACGATATCGTTTCCTACAATCCTGCAGACGGTGCAGTAGCCGTTGTGAAGGAATATAACACAGTATCTGCAAAACGTGATAATACAAAGTTGTTTGGCGGTATGGCGTTTACAACAACAGATGAAAAGAGTGCAGATTTCACTGTCACAAATCATCCAATCGCAGGTCTGACTGTGAAGGGTGACGAACTGGTTGTTTCAATCGGTACAAACTTCGCGTTCATTTCAGGTAAGAGCAAACTGCTTGACCATTCCAGCTACGGTTATGAATTCGAAGAGACAGATTACAATCCGACTTATACAAACTACAAGAAGTATCAGCAGTTCATGGGCAGTCAGAGCAATGATAATGACGAGTTCATGTGGTCAGCTAACTTCGTTGATACAGTTGATATGAAGACACTGACAGGTACTTCTCATAATTATGAAACAGTTTCTGAACCTGCATACTGCGGACGTAATGCATTTACAGAAGAACGTTGTTCTGACTGTGGTCTGATCAAAGCGGGCACACGTGTAGAAGCAAAGAATACAGCACACGAACATCATTACATCAAGTTCCATGAAACATACTATACAAAGACTGATAGCGGTAACTGGAACGAAGCGGACAACTATGTTTGCCCAGAGTGCGGTGCTTGTATTACAGAACCTGTTAAGCCCAAATATGAACAGGCTAATTCTACATACGAGAAAAGAAAAGCTATCTGGGATGAAGCTCAGAAGAACGCAGCAGAAGGACATGCTTACACAGCAACAGATGCTGAGTGGAGCGATGATCACACAAGCGTTACATTCCAGAATCTGAAATGTGAAACTTGTGCAAATCAGATCAATAAACTGGATTGTCTCCTTGAATCAGATGAAAATGCAACAAACAAAGCTAACAGAGATTCTATTGAGAAAGCTCTTTCAGAAAAAGTAACTGCAACGGCTAAACTTGTTAGTCACACTGGTACATGTGATCAGGGTGTAACATCTACTTACAAAGCAACAGGTAAGACAGATGATGGTTACAGATATACTGCATCTGATAAGAAGACATCTGACGCAGGTCAGCACCAGTACACAGGTACATGGGCATGGGAACCAGTAAAAGATGACAACGGCAATGTAACTGGATATACAGCATCTGTAACAGGTGTTAAGTGTTCTGTATGTGATGATGAACCTAAAGCAGAGCAGATTACAGTTGCTGATGCAGTTAAAGATACAGAGAAATCTGTAGCTGCAACATGTACAGAAAAAGGTAAAGATGTCTATACAGCAACAGCAACAGTAAAGGATGCTGAAGGTAAGACAGAAATTGGTACATTAACAGATACATATGAAGTTGAATTGGCAGCCCTTGGCCATAAGTATGGTGCTCCTGTATGGAACTGGACAAAGGGTGAGAACAACACTTACACAGCAACAGCAACATTTACATGTGCAAATGATGAGAAACATGTAGAAACAGTTGATGCAAAAGTAACTGAGAAATCTGATGGCGCAACATGTACAGAGGCAGGTAAGATTACTTACACAGCTACAGTTACATTTGAAGGCAAAGATTACAAAGATACTAAGACAGAAGAAGTAGCAGCTCTCGGTCATGACTACAAAGTCTCAGAAAAAGACGGATGGAAATGGACAGCTGATAAAGAAAAAGGATATACAGCTGTTGCAACATTCGTATGCAGCCGTTGTAAAGATTCTCATGACGAAACTGCAGATGTTGTTAAAGAAGACAAGAACAGTCAGATCATCTACACAGCAACTGCTAAATACACAGATGAAACTGGTAAGGAATTTACAGCTACAGCTACAAAGAGTACAAAAATGTCCATATCTTACAAAGTTCACCGTCAGGATTATGACTGGGAAGAAGACTGGAAGAAAGACGGACAAACGTCTGGTACAGAAGGACAGTGTAAACGTCTGGAAGCAATCCGGATCAAGTTACCAGATGGTGTTTCTGGATCTATCGAATATCGTACACATATTCAGGACATCGGTTGGGAAAAGAACTGGAGTAAAGACGGAGCAAAATCCGGTACAGAAGGACAGTGTAAACGTCTGGAAGCAATCCAGATCAAACTGACTGGTGAAGTTGAAAAGAATTATGACGTATACTACAGCGTACATGCCGAGAACTTCGGATGGCTCGGATGGGCTAAGAATGGCGAAGAAGCAGGAACAGCTGGTTACGGATACCGTCTTGAAGCAATCAGGATTCAGCTGGTTACCAAAGGGGACAAAGCACCAGAACTTATTGGTACTATCAAAGAAGCTATGAAAGCAAGACTGGTCGGATACCAGACACATGTACAGGACTATGGTACACAGGCATATGTATATGACGGTGCTATGGCAGGTACAGAAGGCGAGTGCAAACGTATGGAATCTATCCGTATGAAACTCCCGTCTTCAATGAACAGCTCAATCCAGTACAGATCTCACGTTCAGAATATTGGATGGGAGAAGAAATGGGCATCTAACGGATCATTATCCGGAACAACTGGACAGTGTAAACGTCTGGAAGCAATTCAGATCAAACTGTCTGGTGATGTAGCAAAGAACTATGATGTATACTACAGAGTTCATGCTCAGGATTATGGATGGCTTGCATGGGCTAAGAATGGAGAATCTTCAGGAACAGAAGGATACGCAAAACGTCTCGAGGCAATTGAGGTTCGTCTGGTTCCAAAGGGAACAACTCCAAACCTTCCAGCATCAGCAAATGAAAAAGCCTTCATCATAAAAAAATAACAAAGCTTAACTTGCAAGGGGCTGTCGGGAAATGAACCGCTCCCCGTCAAGTAGACAATTGA
>OGPE01002527.1_pt1 | contig 10244 bp, 9 predicted proteins | sample 1552881 | NCBI WGS metagenome assembly OGPE01 (sample SAMEA2580236, study PRJEB22360) | human gut metagenome | biome: human gut; feature: human-associated habitat; material: faeces | place: Denmark | collected 2008/2010 | reverse complement strand
CCTCGCTGACGGTACAAGCAACAAATTATATTGCAGCCACTTTAAAAGCCGAAAAAGCGTATCTGTCAGATAAATATGTGCACCAGTTCATTGATACTGACGCGGAAAAATGGCCGGCCAATACAACTATATTTTAACTAAAAACAAATCAGAAAGAAATATGGAAAGATTTGAACTTGAAAACAGTAAAGAGTTCAAGGCGGCACAGGAACTGGAAGACGCCTTGAACAACATGTCATGGAACAGTGAAAAGTTTGCGGAGTCAGTGGGGTATTATCACAGGACACTCCAACAAAAGCTGTTCAGCACTATGGTAAAGGTCATAGAGATGATGGGAAAAGAGGACTATGGATATGACCTGAGAAATGAGGCTTCACACAGGATAGCCCGGAAAATAGTTGAATCAGGAGTACTTGACGAGACTATACCGATCATTTGAGAAACGGTTGAAACAGACCGGAATTATATCTGAGGAGGATATCACAATCAACGTGGTGTCCTCCTTTTTTTATTTACCTAAAATACAAAAGATTATGTTATACTATAAATTTCAAAATTACGAAGAATTCAAAAACATGTTTGGTATTATCAAGCATGGAAACGGAGTATGCAGCAGAAAGAACAAGATACTGCTGGCATATGTGAAAGACAAGAGATTATTACATGAGGCGGTAGAGAAAAACGATTATACGCTGCTTCATATCTCTTCAATGGCGGAACTGAAAAAGACCGTTACCCAAAGAATAATTATAAGCGGACACTCGGATAACTCCCTGCGTTATGTTCTGGAACTGGATGGAGACTTTTTTTACTCCAGAAACCTTGAAACGGACGATCTGAAAGGGCTCTGTGAAGACGGGGACACCAAGGCAATCCGCTATATCAACCATGAAAACGGAGAAAAGGTGTTTAAAATGAAAGCGGGGAAACTCTACCGCTCCATCATACAGGAAACGGAATTTGGCAGAACCCTTCCTGAACAGGTAGTGACTTATCTATGCGAGGAATTTTCGGCAGACTGGCAAGTGTATACTCAGAGCAGACTCCCGAAGAACACACTGCACATTGATAAAGACTTTGAGAAGATATATTCATCAGACTGCTGCAAAGGGGATTTCTCTTCATGCATGACGGACAAGGATTATTACTATTTCTATATGGACTCCGTCAATGCAAGTGCAGCGTACCTGACCGATGAGGATGATATGGTGATTGCAAGATGTATTATCTATAATGAAGTCAAGGATCAGGATGGTAACAAATGGAGACTGGCTGAAAGACAATATGCCAGTGATGAAAATGATATCCTGAAGCGTGCCTTGATAGATGCCCTGATCAAAGGGGGATACATTGACGGTTACAAAAAAGTCGGTGCAGGTGCAGGTGATGCAAGAGAGTTCGTTGACCTTGAGGAGAATTCATTGTCAGACAGGAAATTCAGAATAGAATGTGACCTGGACTATGGTGATTCACTAAGTTATCAGGACTCATTCAAGTGGTATGATGAATACGATAGAGTAGCTGACAATTATGGACATGGAGACATTGGACTGGATGTTACTGACGGTTCTATAAATGGTGAAGAAGAGGAGGAATACGATGATTTTCATGGCTACCATTGTCATGAAACACGCTCCGTATATTGCCATGGATGCGAGTATTACTGTGACGTGGAGAACCTGGATGAATTCATATGGATAGAAAATCTCGGGGAATACCATCATGAGTCGGATGTTACAGAATGTCCGGAATGTAGCGGGCTTTTTCTGGAAGAGGACAATTTCCATTCAGACATAACAGAGGAGGACTATTGTTGTGAAGAATGCCGGAAGAAAGCGGAACAGACATACAAAAAGGAAAACTGGCATTATTCCGACTATGATGAGGAATACTATGAGCATGCAGGAGACATAACCGTATACCGGGTATGGAACAATATTCTCTGTGAATATGAGGAGAAAAACATATCGGTTGAGTCCGGAAATAAACTCTTGGCGGGAGGAGAACTTCATGAACTGGACGGTATACTCTATGACATAATAGATGAAGAGACCGGGCTGCCTTATGCATACGAAATGAATGAAATGACTGTTTAACCCACAAAAAAGAAAAATTATGGAATTACTTAAGAAATTATATCAGATTTATAGCCCGAGCGGAAAAGAACGGGCGATGACAAAGTTTATATGGGATTATGTAAAAAGAATTCCCGGTGTAAAACTTGAAACTGATAAAATCGGGAATCTGTATATAACAAAGGGAGACGCGGAATCATATCCCTGTATCGCAGCACATCTTGACCAGGTGCAGAGGTTACATTCAAAAGACTTCACGGCTATTGAGACGGAGGAAATTATATTCGGATACAGCTCCCGGAACAAGAGACAGGAAGGACTCGGAGCGGATGACAAGAATGGAATCTGGATAGCACTCAAATGTCTGAAAAAGTATGATACCTTAAAACTGGCATTCTTTGTCAGTGAAGAGGTGGGATGTATAGGTTCAGGAAAAGCGGTGATGGATTTTTTCAATGACTGCCGATTTGTTATACAGCCTGACAGACGGGGTTATCAGGACATTGTTACAGAAATCGGCTGGACCTCACTATGTTCTCCCGGATTCCTGAAAGCGTCCGGATATAAACAGTTTGGATACAGGGAAACACATGGAATGATGACAGATGTGCAGGAACTAAAAGAACGGGGGCTTCAGGTCAGTTGCACCAATCTTAGCTGTGGATATTACGAACCGCATACGGACCATGAGTTTACGATAAAGAAAGACCTCATGAACTGCCTGTCACTGGTAGAACATATTATTGAGAATTGTACTGACACTTATCCACACCAGGCTGAAATACCGGGAAGACGAAGAGGTATCTATGATGAATTCGATGAAGCGACGGATGAAATATTTGCCCTGCTCGACCATGGGGAATTATGGAGTGCGGAAGACCTCTATTATATGTACCACTCCGTTTTCCCACAACTGGACATGGAAGACTATCAGAGAATATATACAGAATATTACAACTTAAATACAATCGAATATGGAAAACAAAAATTATGATCTGAAACTGGCAGGATATATATGGTCAATCCTAAAGACACAACCCGTTATAGTAATGTCGTGGGGAGTAGATATGGATACGATAAAACCGGTCAAAGGCGGACTGGAATTTCATGTGCAGGGATTCAAGCATACGGGAATGGTACAAATCATTCTCGATGAAGGAAAGGACCTGTTTGAAATACATCTTATCCCTGACTCTGAAGGAGAAAGAAAAATAATAGAAGACGTTTACTTTGATATGCTCGTTTCTATAATAGACGAGAATGTGGAGAAAACGGATGATTATGAAAAAAGGATTTCTGATACATACGATATTATAAGGTATTAGGGAATCTCTGAGAAATTCAGAATCTAAAAATACGGCTTTCTGTGAAAAAGTAGAGTTTATAGGAACCTGAAATCTCACGGAAAGCCTTTTTTATGTAATAATATGAATGGTTCCATAGATTAGACGAGCATCTAGTCAGCGGAACCACTGTTAAAACTATTGAAATTTAAAATCAATGAACAATCAATATGTAGCTTATCTTCGGGTAAGCACACAGAAACAAGGATATTCAGGACTGGGACTTGAAGCACAAAGGGAAATTATACAGAAATATCTTCGTGACAAAACTCCGGTTGTTGAATTTGTTGAAATTGAATCAGGTCGAAAAAAGGACAGGCCCAAACTTAAAGAGGCATTAAGCCTTTGCAGAAAAACGGAAGCGACACTGATCGTTGCCAAATTGGACCGGTTGGCTAGAAATGTTTCCTTCCTGTCAAATCTTCTGGAGAATGATGTGGAGATCGTGTTTTGTGATTTCCCACAAGCCAATAAGATGGTGTTGCATATCCTGTCGGCAATCTCACAATACGAAGCGGAACTGATAGCGGCAAGAACAAAATCCGCCCTACAGGCAAAGAAGGCAAGGGGATTCAGGCTGGGTAATCCGGAACACTTAATGGACAAACATGAACAGGCAATTCAGAACAGTATCAGAACCTGCAGGGAGAAAGCGGATAACAATCCCAATAACAGGAGAGCTGTCGCCATGTTGCGTACATTAGTAAAAGAGGAACATACTCTGCAGGAGATAGCGGATATTCTTAATAAAGAAGGATTTGTAACGTCTAAAGGATACAGGTTTTACAAATCAACGGTTTACAAATTAATCAGAAGGTATAATCTGAAATAAGAAAGTTTATAATCTGTTATATGACAATCAATGGTAACATGAGTTTTGGGTAACAGAAAATCTTTATAAGAAGAGAAGCTGAGGGATGCCCCGGCTTCTTTTTTCTTTCTTCATCGGGTAAGTCGGAGACGGAGAGTACATGTATATGATACATAGCCGAAGGATGAAATAAAAAGCTTACAAAAAAATGTACTTCTATTATAAAATGTACACGATTTGCAAACTTTTTTATAACACTTTTATCTCCTTCCAGGAGTTATGTATGTCACTTCGTTTTTTACCTTTATGCCCAGCTAACCCCGTCATATCGGCTAATATCTGCTATCAAACACTGCATCACATATGGTGGGAACAGTGCCAAAGCCCATTAACGGCCTGTTTGCGTCGTGTTATCCAGATAATCGCCGGACATATACCAGAGTGCTCATACCCTAATAGATTAATTATTATTTATAAATTTCCCTAAATAAAACGTCTGTATTAGATATAAAAAAGGGATTTACAGCATACTTCTTCAAAGTATTACTTTATTACAATAACAAGTGCATTCAGGAGCGGATTTATTCCTAATAGATGCAATTGTATAACCGTCGTATTGGAAGCAATAAAGAAACAACCCTGTGAGAATCGGTCCACAGCGCTGTAACATATATTTAAGCAATGTATATCATCCACCACTAATGGCAAACGATAAAGAAATATGTAATTCACAGAAGGTACTGTCGAGACAATACACCAACTTTGTGGAGGATTGTAACAAAAGTATATGGATTAAAGACAAAATGTGTTGATAACTGTATTTTTCTCCATATATGGTATTTTATTAATAAGTTATCCTATCTGGAAATTTGTGTTCCTTGGCCCAGCCATCCTCCGACACCTTCAACCAGTTTCCAAGTTCCTTTTTCAGTAACTTTGTCTGAATTGACGGAATTTCCTCTATTTTCAGAGAATGTATCTGATAAGGATCCTTCAGATTATCAAAAAGTTGATAATTTCCATCCCCTGTCACCAAATACGAGTAGCGGTCAGTGCGTACACCTTTCTCTTTCTGCTGATAGAAAAACTGAGAAACAGGTTTCTTTACCTTCCTATATTTACCCGTAAGAATACCTTGTGAATAATCCTTTCCCTTCACCGTTTCAGGAAGTTGGTCTCCAAGGTTCATCATACCCAGCAAAGTAGGCATAATATCTGTAGCGCCCAACATCAGATCGTTCACTCCTGGTTTCAGTTGACCGGGATAACGTATAAAGAACGGAATAGAAAAAGACTCATCATAAATCACACTCTTTGCCATACGACCGTGGCTACCCATCATTTCCCCATGATCGGCAGTGAATATCAAGATGGTATTATCAGTCAATCCTTCTTCATCCAAAACTTTCAACACCCGACCTATCTCATCGTCCACACTCTTCACCAAAGAGAAATAAATTTTTGCCTGAAGTGTCAGTTGTTCCAAGTTTTTCACTTGTGTACCCTCACCAAATTTCACATTAGGACGTAGCAATACTTCTTCCGGTTTCAAATCTTTATAATATTGATTAAACACCTCTTCCTTACAATCCGTAAGTCTATGATAAGGGGTATGAGGTGGATTCAAACTCCAGAATAAACTGAAAGGCTTGGAAGCGTCTCGTTGTCCTTGCTTATTTCGCAGATAACCTATCACTACATCCGCTTCAACCTCCAAGGTAAGCCGACGATAACGGAACGGCTCACCATCTTTCTTTCCACCCACCAATTCAGGACGATTGGAATAGGCAGTAGCATTAAAATGATTGTCTTTCAATTGCTGAAACCAGTACTTATTACTCTTGCGCCCTCTTCCTTCAGGAATATAGGTATCGTATGGATACACACAATGTCCGCCAGGTGCTTCAGTTGTACCTACATAATTATTCTCCTTGTCAAACAGGGCTTCCGTACGATGCCAATGCGTTTTTCCCACATAAGCCGTTTCATAACCAGCTCCCGCAAGTACATCAGTGAAACAAACCAAGCTGTCGGGAATACCGTTTTGATTGTTCACATGGCAATTGCCCGGTACTCCATTCTTCTCAGGGAATGCACCTGTCATCAACATAGCACGATGAGGACTACTTAACGGACAAGTACTGCACGCCCGATTAAAAATCACACTCTGTTTTGCCAGTCTATCCAAATTAGGGGTATGAACCGGATCACCTACCGTATTCAGAACATTACGATATGCCACATCATTCCATATACTCAATGCATTCAACCTATATTGATCAGGAAAAATATAGACCAAGTTCGGGCGTTGTTCCTGTCCAAAGACCTGTGTACCTGTTCCGGCAAAAAGAGTTACAGGAAGACTACAAATAAGTTTGTATAAAATTGGTTTCATTTCTATTTTAATTTAAAACAAAGGCTACTTTACATTACTCACTTTACTTCAGGCGTACTCTGCGAAGAACATTCTATAATTTAAAAACCTTATCGGGGTATTAAGAAGCAACATTTTCTTTTTCCGTCACTTTATTCATTTCATAAAGTTGAGGAACACTTAAATTAACATGAGTTCGATGTTAATAGAAATATATCGGTCTCTATATCAATAATATATCAGCAAAATATTAGATTTATAGTGTCCAATTATAACATTTAGACAAATACCGTTAAACTCTCAGAGGTTAAAGTTACAGGAGAACTTTACCGAAGCTACGAATTATCACTTGATTCGGCAGAGGACATCTAATCTTGCTTTTATAATAATGCAATATAAACAATTATTTTACAATAAATGTATTAAAAGAGTGCGCCTGTAAAGTTACATTTAAATACTTCTCCCCTAATTGTACCGTCATTTGCTGCGCAACATCACCATAATTACCTGCTACTATCAAATATTTACCTTCTGGAGTCAAGAAAGCAATAACAGACAAATTATCCTCCCCCTTCTCTTTATATTGTAAAACCCTTGTACCTGAAACAACCTGATTACAAAAATGCTTCACCGCATAATATTCTGGTGTATACGTAATAGTCCCGGTTTTAGAATCTACACGAATCAAAGCATTTTGTTTCCATCCCCAGCTACTTTTTCCTTCGTCAGATAAAATCGCATTCCAAAAAGTATACTCCTCACAACCATTACCTATATAATGATTGATCAACCTAAATGTATGTTCTGCCGCTTTCCAATCAAACGTTCCTGAACCACATTCACTCTCTGTCTGCATATACTTATAATACGGATATTTCTTGCGGATAGCAGGCAAAATCTGTCCTCCCCACCATTGAAATCCTAATCCTTCCACTGCATCTTTCATACGAGAATCTGACAGAATCTTATCTACAACATCAAAACGATTGGTATTGAGTGTTCCAAGAAAAAGTGAAACCTCCGGGTGTTGTTTCTTTAACTCCGGCGCCAAATATTCGACATTAAATCTTATAATCCCCTCAGGCGTCCATGCACAACCCGGATAAATGGTATATGCCCATGGTTCATTCTGAAACATCACTCTTGATATGGAAATATTCTCTTCCCGATAGGCAGAAACAAACCTACAGAAATAATTGGCATAGGTTTTCAAATAACGAGAATCCTGAATAAAATAATCATTCACAGCCAATTGCTTTGGATAATATGCAGCATCCTTCCCCGTAGTATTTTCATATAGAACAACATCAGACAAAGGAGACATTTTATTCTGTCCATTCCAACTACGTACTGAATAATAATGGTTAACCTTCATCCAGGACGGCGGTGACCAAGGAGATGCCCAAAAGATTACATCAGGATTACAGTGCAGAACTCTTTTACAGAAAGGTATAATTGTCTTCTTATCACGTTCTATAGAAAAGTACTTTAACTGAAAATCACCGGACACTTCATCACAACTATACCAGTCCCGTGCATAATCATTGGCATTCATCGGTATACGCCCCATGGAAAAACGTAAAGCGCCTTCTTTCGAAAAAAGATTACTTAATACTTCCTTCTGTTGTTCAAAGGGCAACAAATTCAAAGCATCCCATCCCAGTTCGTTGAGACAAGTTCCCCATCTTTTGAATACCTGAATGCTTTCTGTTGTATCCACCTTTAAAGCGGGTTCCTTATCAGGCTTTAATTGTAATCTGATTTTCGATTCTTTCCACATATTTCCTTCCGTGCTGTAGATCCATGTGCAGGACTGGGCAAATACACTTTCCACCCCCATCAACAAAACTATAAATATAAAAGTTATTCTTTTCATTTTCTCCTTTTTTAGAATATTTCAATTAACTAAAAATCAGATAAATCTATCCGAGATACCCCCTCGATACCTGGCAACATAATCCCATCAGCCTGTTGAACTTTTATGACGATAATATGTTCCTCCGCGGTCTGATATACATGTGACGGAGTGTTTTTTCCTGCAAACATCTCAGATTTATCATCTCCCCATTGAATATTACCAGACAGTTTACTGCCTGTAAATTCAAGAAAACCAAATGATTTCCCGCTATGCTCTATTGTTACAAGGCAATAGTCCTTAAAAGGGTCTTCTTCCGGTCCCTCCTGCAAAATATCCTCTCCACCGCTACATGAATATACCATGAAAAAAATTAAAGTCAGTCCAATATATTTCAATATCTCCTTCATATTCTCCTATTTCTTATTTTGATTACCTATTGCAAAACGTATTCTTTTTTCTTCATACTCGTCTTCATCCTCTATTTTCTTCCGGAGCACAATGACATACTCTCTGTCAATCAACTCACTTGTATCAATCCGAATCTCCGGGTTATCATCATTAGTAATTCCTGAAAATACCACGTTATTAGTTAGTGAGAGCACCTGATACTCTACCTGGGGACAAGTCTTCAGACTAATCTTCTTATTTTTCTTATCATAAGCAAAACTGGTCATTTTTTCCAAAGGCATATCTTCCTCCTTGAGAATAATTTCAGATTTCAATAGTGAGCCACCCCGCAAATATTCCCAATCCTCTGAATATTTACCCTTGTAATATACTCTAATCCGATCTCCGGCCTTTATTGGTAGGGTTATTTTACAGAAACAGTCTGTTTCACTATGGTAAGAGTCTGCCGGATACTTAACAGGGATTTCCTCGGATATATATTCTTTTATAGTTCCGTTCTTGCCTACTAAAGCTATTCTCAGGTTTCCGTCAAAAGCTGACCGTCCGATGTTGTTAACAGCTCCTATACTTATTTTAAATTCTTGTTCTGGCTGAATATTAACAGCATCCATTACAAGTCCTTCATAATAGACACCATTCACTTCCTTCCTAATAAGAACCAAATTATCTGTAAAAGCAGAGGTGCCATCCTTATCTGGTATCAAGTTAAAAAAAGCAGCTTGCTCTTGAGTGTATCCACCGCTAGAACTGCCGGAACCCGGATTTGACGGATCCATAACAGTCAATAAGTAATAACCATTCGAACTTCCACTCCACCCCCAATTAACATGATAATAATTTTCCTGGGTATAGCCATCTATTACAAACATATGCCCTCCACCGGATTTAGTAGAAGCTGTATATAGAATCGGCCTTTTTGCATCAAGTTCTTTCCTTAACATCTGATGCCATTCACTCATAACACGGGTAGCCCGATTCTGCATATGAGTCCCCTTATTATATTTCATATACTTTATCATACCTTCCAGTGCATTCTCGTAATATGCCCACGTAGACTTCCTGCCAAACTGTGACTTTGAAATAATGCCACAATCATATATAAGAGTTGCAACCTCATCCTTTATATCAGTATCCGAATTCTTATCAACTTTTACCGGCATCTTGCTCCAAACATAAGGACGATCAAAAGTTTTGCTTGGTATCTGGGTATTCTTATCAGCTTGTAGAGTATAAACAGGTACAGTTCCTACACCCTGATCCGGCCATTGATAATATTGCATAATAATCGCCATTGCAGTAGCTACACAGCCGGTAATTGACTTTCCGTCACTGGTTGTCGGAGATAGTCTGTTGAAAGGCGCTTGCTGGTCCCACA
>OGPE01002520.1_pt1 | contig 10269 bp, 10 predicted proteins | sample 1552881 | NCBI WGS metagenome assembly OGPE01 (sample SAMEA2580236, study PRJEB22360) | human gut metagenome | biome: human gut; feature: human-associated habitat; material: faeces | place: Denmark | collected 2008/2010 | reverse complement strand
GGCATTATGAGGACATGGGCAAGCCCGTGGTGCTTTGTTGTTACGAAGATGTCCGAAAGCCCGGAGAGTGGTGTCATAGACTGGTGTTCGCAGACTGGTGGCTCCAGAGAACAGGAGAAATGATCGAGGAGCTGCCTGACCCGTCACCAAACAAGTGGGCGAAACAGCCTGAACCGCTGAAAGCGGTTGAGCCTGATGCAGTCCAGATGAAAATGTGGTAATACCCGCCGATAGCTCAGAAAGTAGAGCACCTGACTCTTAATCAGGGGGTCGCACGGTTCAATCCCTGCTCGGCGGACCAACCATAGGGAGTCATGTTGGAAACAGCATGGCTCCCATTTTTTATGCCTATGAACAAGGGTTTTCCAGACGTTCACGTCTTTGGAAACAACCCACCCTCTGGAAAGCAACTGCTCCAGTCGAAACCAGAGGGGCAATTTTGAAAGAAAGGTCGGTGATATGAATGGCAAAGTTCCAGAACCCCGGAGCGTTCTTCCTCGGAACTCTGGTTGCTCAGGAGCAGAAGTTCCTGAAGCCGCTGATTGAAAACGCCCGCAAGCAGGGGTACACCCGGTTCGTTGAGCCGTGCGCCGGCGCTTTCGCCATGTCGCACATCGCGGCGCAGTGTGGGTACAAGCCCAGCGAGATTGAGGCCAGCGACGTTTCGATGTTCACCTCCATCATGGGATATGCCATCACGGGCCAGTCCCTTGAGGAGCTGGAAATCAGAGCGGACGGCTTCACGAATGAGGAGCTGCTTGACCCTGCGGTTGCGCTCTATGCACAGTTGTACCTGCGGACTGTGAAGAACGCCGGGAAGGAGTACTTTTACGGCATCATGCGCGATCTGGAATACCGCAAGGAGGAGCATCTGGCGGAAATCCGCGCACAGCTCGACAGGGCCAAGCAGTCCTTGCATGGGATGAGCTACCGCCCGCTGGATATGTGGAAGCACCTTGAAACGTGCTATGATGACCCCCACTGCCTTGTGGTTGCAAACCCGCCCACCTATGCCGCTGGATTCGAGAAGTGGTACGACACCGGCGGGCGCATGACATGGAAGGAGCCGGAGTACGGCATCTTTGACCCCAAGACTGGGCTGACCGAGCTGTTTGACAAGATGAAGGATGCCAAATGCCTGCTGATGTGCTACGAGGAGAACGCCCCGGGCCTCACTGCCGGGCATCCTGTCTTTGCTCGGTATGGTGTGCGTGACGGCATCAATGTGTACCTGACTACCAACCGCCCGGATGAGGCAACCATGCTTGCCGAGGGTAAAATGATTACCCGCCCGAACGAGGGCAAGCTGGAGCCTCTGGATTGCAGCATCCTGCCGCGTGACTATGAAATCACCCGCAAGAGCAAGATTCAGATTACTCAGATCGAGCGCACCGCCGCCCAGTATTACAGAAAGCTGTGGACGCATAACTTCGTCGGCTCGTCTGCCCCCATCAACATGGCCGTCCTCATCGACGGCAAACTGGCAGGTGTGTTCGGGCTGGACAAGTCGGCACTCACGATGGGTGCCTTCGGTACGCAGGTTTCCGATGCTGTGTTCCTCATGTACGGCATGACCGTTCCCCATAAGACCTACCGGTTGGGGCGGCTTCTGACCATGCTTGCACAGAACAGGCCGCTGATTATGAATATCTGCACGGATTTGGAGAAGGAAAAGGCCAAGTCCCTCAAGACGGTGCAGATGACCAAATACCCGGAGGCTAAGGAAATGCGGGGGCTGATGGAGTTGACCAAGAAAGTCCCGGATAAGAAGATGGGCTACCGGCTCACATACGAGTCGCCCTTGTACGATAGAAACGCCAAACAGGCATTGAATGAATGGTTAGGGAGGGAAGAACGATGGCAGAAACAGCGCGAGAAAACCAAGTCTGTTCTGTGAAACGGCGAGAAAAACCCAAGCCAGCACCCCAGCCGTAAAGTATGAAACGGTCGCCGACATGGGTTCCGGTCTGGTCATTGCCAAAGTAAAGCTGACCGACTTCCGCGAGCAGGACATCAACGCTCGCATTATGAAGACCGAGATGCAGAAGCAGCTCACCGACAACATCAAAAAGCGGGGCCAGCTTGAAAGCCTCCCGTTCTGCGCACTCATCGACGGTAAGATCGAGATTATATCCGTTCTGCAAAGGACAGCGGTGTGCTGACGGAGCTTTTTGTCATTCTGGACACAACCGGCCTGCGGCGCTCTCAGGTGGCCGCAAAGCAGTTGGCGCACAACGCCATCAGCGGCTTTGATGACCAGTCCACCCTGAAGGAAATCGCCAAGATGATCGACGATGTGGACGATATGCTGGAAAGCTACATTGGCAAGGACATCATCGGCGAGCCTATGGCCGAGCTTGAAAAGCTGCTGTCCCCGAAGGTGGAGTTTGACTGGAAGAACGTCACGTTCACCTTCCTGCCGCACCAGCTCCGCGATTTGGACCAGCTTGTGAAGGTTCTGGGTTCCCTCAGCCCCGATATGCTGGGCGTTGCAGATATTGACCAGCACGAGGAGTTCATCGAAACCATCACGAAGTACCAGCAGTTTGCCAACGTCAAGAACACCGGCGCTGCCATCCACGCCATGATTAAGGCCACCGAGTCCCTGTTCGATGACCTGCACTTCGATGAAAGTCAGGAGTGGGTGCAGTTGCCCAACCTGTTCGGCTCTCCGGCCATCCCCAAAGAGGCTGCTGATACCATCACTCAGGCGCTCGACAAGATGGTCAAGGAGGGCGAGATCGGCCCGAAGAACAAGTGGCAGGCCCTTGAATACTGGGCTGCGGATTATCTGGCAGGGAAGTAGGTGATAGCAAATGCCTACGCCTCTAAAGTACAATCCGGCGTACCACGATGACTGGGCATGGTCGCTTGCTATCAAGGGCGCAACCGATCAGGACATTGCTGATGCCTTCCATGTTTCGCGTAGAACCATCATCCGCTGGCGGCAGACGTACCCGTCGTTCAATGAAGCCTGCCAGCACGGGAAGGAAGTCGCCGATGCAAAGGTGAAGCGGTCGCTGTATGAACGCGCCGTAGGCTTCGAGTATCAGGAAAAGGAAAGCGTCATTGACGTAGACCCCCGGACGGGCGAACAGAAGCCGGTGCGGGTCCGAACGCTCACCAAGAAAGCCGTCCCCGATACGATGGCGCAGATGTACTGGCTCAACAACCGATGCCGGGATGAGTTCTCCCAGACACAGAAGGTTACGCTTGACGGAGCTGTTCAGACATCCCCGTTCGATAACCTGACGGATGATGAACTCCGCCGTCTGGCTCAAATGGACGAGGGCCTTGATGGCGACGCAGAATAATGTTTCGCCTGCCAAGCGCAAGTACCTCGGCTCCAATGCCCGGATTGCGCTGGCGAAACGGCACTACGCCGATTATGTCCAGTATGTCCACATGGGCAGGTGGAAAAGAGCCAGACACCTTGACCTCATGTGTGAGAAGCTGGAAAGCATTATGGAGGGAAAGACCAAGCGGCTGATGATATTCATGCCGCCGCGCCACGGCAAGTCCATGACCGTGACCGAAACCTTCCCCTCGTTCTATCTGGGAAAGAACCCAGAGAAGCGTGTCATCGAGATCAGCTACAGCGGCGACCTTGCCCAGCAATTCGGCAAGCGGAACCGCGATAAGGTCGAGGAGTTCGGTCCTGCGCTGTTTGGGCATACCATCTCCCAAGTGCAGGCCACCAAAACGAACTGGAACCTCGACAACGGCATGGGCGGCATGATCTCCGTTGGTATCGGCGGCTCCATCACCGGCTATGGCGCAGCCCTGCTTATCGTCGATGACCCCATCAAGAACCGCGCCGAGGCTGAATCTGCCACCTACCGCGATAAGCTGTGGGACGAGTACCAGTCCACGGTGAGTACCCGACTGCACGCAGGCGGCGCTGTTATCATCATCCTTACTCGCTGGCACGAAGATGACCTTGCCGCCCGGCTCCTGAACCCGGAGTACGGCAAGGTTGAGGACTGGGACATTATCTCGCTCCCGGCCGTTTGCGAAGACCCGGCTACCGACCCTCTGGGCCGTGAGCTAGGCGAGGCGCTGTGGCCTGCGGGCGGCTACGACGAAGCATGGGCTGCACAACAGAAAGAGACCGTCGGTACATACGCATGGTCTTCTCTGTATATGCAGACCCCCACACCGAGCGCCGGCGGCATGTTCAAGAGAGAGTGGTGGAAACGCTGGGCGGCGCTGCCGTCCGGCCTGCATGACTTCATCCAGTCGTGGGACTGCACCTTCAAGGACAAGGACGGTTCAGACTTCGTTGTTGGACAGGTCTGGGCAAGGAAAGGCGCAGACCGCTATCTGCTCGATCAGGTGCGTGGCCGCATGAGCTTCACGGAAACGCTGGATGCCATGCGCGGGCTTTCCTCCAAGTGGCCCCAGACCACAAGAAAGCTGGTCGAGGACAAGGCCAACGGCACGGCGGTCATCGACGTTCTGAAGAAAGAAATCCCCGGAATCATCCCGGTGGAGCCGTTTGGCGGCAAGGTGGTCCGCGCCCATGCGACCACCGCTGTGGCTGAAGCTGGAAACGTCTACATCCCAGCGGCATCTGCCTGCCCGTGGGTGATGGACTTTGTGGAAGAAATGGCCGCGTTCCCAAGCGGTGCGCACGATGACCAAGTTGACTGCTATTCGCAGGCGAACGCCTACTACAACGACAACACGTTTGATATTCGTTCGCTGATAACGTAAGAAAAGAGGTGAATGCAATGCTGATTATTTTCTCGGTCAATGACCAGAAAATCACCCATGACCTGAAAGGCCAGCTTGTCGCAGGCAGCGTAGACATTGTGCAGGCCGCGTTCAAATTTGACAGCTCGTGGGATGAACTGGACAAGATCGTCGTCTTCACGAGCAGCGCTTGTCCCAAGCCCGTCCCGGTGCAGTTTGCCGATGAGGCGTTCTACATCCCGAAGGATGTGCTGAAGCCCGGCAAGCTCTACGTTTCCGTGGTCGGTTTCGGGCTGGACGGTCGGAAGAAAACTACGCAGAAGTGGGACATCATGCAGGCTATCACCGTTCAGAAGTGCGGCGATGGCGGCGATTGTGACCTGCTGCGATATTTGGCACAAGGTCAGGTCGCCGATGGGAAAGTCGCAAATGACGAAGAAGTCAAAGATATGCTGGACACTGTGTTTGGCAAACCGGAAGCTCCCAAACCAGACCCCGGTGGCTCGGACTCCAATGACAAGAACGTCAGCGAGGACGATATTGCCACCGATAAGGACGTAGTCGATATGCTCGACAAAGTATTTGGCTGATGTCCTCTCGCCCTTGAAAGAGGGCCTTAATTCGTCATAGCAGCGCTGAAACTGCTGTGAAATAAATTTTTGGAGGTATTCAAATGCCCGTATCCGCAAGCAAACTTGTAACCCTCGCTCAGTTACAGGTGCAGGCGGAGAGAGTCAAGCAGGAGCTGGCGAAGTACACGCTGGCATCCGAACTTGGTTCCCTCGCCAAAAAGAGCGAAATCTCGGAAGCTGACCTCTCGGCTGCTCTGAAGTCCGTTATTGACGGAAAGATGGATGCAGCAGACAGCATGACGACCGAGGCAATCAACAGTGCCATCGCCACCGCCATTGCAAAGTCTGCTCATGCACGCTTCGAGAAAGTTGAGAAGGTTCCTTCCAACGATGAGGCGCAGGATAATGTGCTGTATCTGGTGATGAATGCTGCCACCGGGTACTACGACATTTACGCTAAGGTCGGTGAGGAAGTCGTCCGTCTGGATGATACCACCGTTGACCTGAGCAACTATGCGACCATCGAACAGCTGAATGCCGTTTCTGGCGGCATTGGCGGCACGGTGTATGCAGGCACGAAGGAAGACCTGTCTGCATCCGATGATTCGGTTATCGCCGCGTATTTCAAGGCGCACACCGACGTGGCCGTCAAGAAGGGCGATGTCTTCGTGGTCACGACCACCGTTGGCAACTCTACCTACGAGAAGTCCGCCTACTTCTACGACGGCAAGGCGTGGGTGGCGATGACCGGCAGCGTGGATGCAGATAAGGTGATCCTGCGGGACGACATTACGTTGGCCGGTGGCTATACGCAGGTCGGCAACCTGACCAAGAGCCAGAACGGCACGGCCACTTTCTCCACCAAAGGCAAGAGCGTTATGGACGCGCTGACTGAAATCTTCAGCAAGCGCCTCCAGCCCAGCATCACCGCCCAGCCGTCCATCGGCACGTTCACGCTGACCGGTGCTGGTGCTGTTGAGGCCGGCACTAAGGTAGCTGCTGCGGCCTACTCTGGCGCATCCTTGAACGCCGGTTCCTACCAGTACGGCCCGGCCACCGGCGTTACCGCTACCAACTGGAAGGTTGAGCGTATCACCAATGCGGCCACCACGCAGGTGGCTACTGCTGATGCAGCATCCCTGACCGCTGGCTCTGACACCAACAGCGGCACTGGCTTCATCATCGGCGATGCAGGCGGCGACAATGCCGTGTCCAGCCTGAAGTACCGCGTGACTGCAACCCACGGTGCAGGCGTGACCGCAAAGGATAATCTCGGCGCGGCATCCAGCCCTGTCGTGGCCATTGCGGCCGGCACTAAGACCAAGGACACCGGATCCTACACCCCGTTCCGTAATGTTTTCTATGGCACGTCTACCGGCAAGCCTGCTCTGGACAGTGCGGCCATCCGCGCACTGGGCAAAACCGGCAAGGCGTACGCAGCCGGTACGCTGACCCTGAATGTTCCTGCCGGTACGCAGCGTGTGGCCATCGCCTGCATTGCTACCGCAAAGGGCGTCACCAAGGTCATCAACGAAACCGCCATGAACGCAGATGTCACCAGCACCTTCGTGAAGTCCACCGTCCCCGTTGAGGGCGCAAACGGCTATGCAGCGAAGGACTATAACGTCTGGGTCTTTGAGCCTGCCGTTGCTTATGGCAACGCCGCAGTCCTCAAGGTAACGCTGGGCTAAGAGGGGAGGAACTGAACATGGCTGTGAACAATACCGCAAAGACCTACTCCAACATGGAGTTCCCCCTGAGCATGAAGCGTCAGGATGCTTTTTCTCTTGACCCCACCTGCGTGTGGCCGTCTATGGCTGACGCGCAGAACTATGCGAAGACGAACCCGACCGCCTACATCGGTCAGGTCCTCTCCGTGGTCGTGGACGGGGTTGCCACCTCGTACACCATCCAGAATGCCGCCGGTGATCTCGCCCCGCTGGGCGCTGCGGCGGTTGACATCGCAACCGATTCTGAGGTGAGCGAAATGCTGAGTGAAGTATTTTCCACCGATAACGCCTGATAAAGATATGGAGGAATGAACGATATGGCATACAATGAGGAAAAGCTGGCCCGCCTGAAGCACCTGAAGCAGCTCGCACAGAAAGCTAAGGCTGAGAGCGACGCTGTTGCTACTCGTGTTAAGGCTCTGGAAGATGTTGGCGCACAGGCCAACGTCATCGAGAGCATCAAGGTGAACGGCACGGCGCAGGCCATCAGCAGCAAGTCCGTCAACATCACCGTGCCCACCAAGGTCGGCGATCTGACCAACGACCAGAAGTTCCAGACCGAAACTCAGGTGTCTACCGCCATCAGCAAGGCCGTTGCCGCTGCTGACCACCTGAAGCGTAAGGTCGTGAACTCCACCGCAGACATCGACCTGAAGGCTGCTGACGCATCCCAGTATATCTATATGGTCTCCAAGGGCACTGCCGGTGAGGCTGACAAGTACGACGAGTACATGGTCATTGACGGTGTTCTGGAAAAGATGGGCGACTGGGGCGTTGACCTGAGCGGCTACGTCCAGAAGGAGACCGGCAAGGGCCTGTCCACCAACGACTACACCACCGCCGAAAAGACCAAGCTGGGCGGCATTGAGGAAGGTGCAAACAAGTACACCCATCCCACCCACACTGCCGCTGCCAGCGGCCTGTACAAGGTGACTGTGGATGCTCTGGGCCATGTGACCGCAACCACCAAGGTTGTCAAGAACGACATCACCGGTCTGGGCATCCCTGCGCAGGACACTACCTATACGGAGGTCACCCAGAGCGCAAACGGCCTGATGACCGCATCTGACAAGACCAAGCTGGACGGCATGACCATTGCCACCGATGCTGAAGTCACTGAGATGCTGACCGAGGTCTTTGGCGCAACCGCCTGATAACCCATAAGTAAGAATGCAGCGGCAGGGGAATGGACTCCTGCCGCTGTTATTTTTGGAAAGGAAAGCGAACATGAGCGACAAACTCAACACGCTTGAAGCGCTTAGGCTTGCTTCTCTGAAGGCAAAGGGTTACACGGCAGAACAGATTGCAGAGTTGTCTTCTGCGATGGAAGACATCATCAATGACATCAACGATTCACTGAAGACCTGCGAAGCTCATGTGCAGTCGGCTCATGCTCCTGCCAATGCGGAAGAAAACGTCATCGTTAGCATCCAGAGGAATGGGCAGGCTATCCCTCCCGACAACAAAGTCGTGAACATCGAGGTTCCGACCAAGACCTCTGCGCTGGAGAACGACTCCGGCTATGCCACGACGGAAGATGTTGAGGAAAAGGTCAACGGGGCCGGGCATCTGAAAGCCGTCCCTGTCGATGCTCTCCCTGCGCCCAGTGAGGCAAACGCTGACACCATTTATTTCCTTCGTAAGAACAACAGTGAAGCTGGGAAGCAGTACAGAGCGTACAAGCTCATCCACGGCATCTTTGAGATCGTTGGCTCTGCCGAGGTCGATCTCACGGGCTATGTTCAGCAGGAAACCGTGGAAAAGGCCGATGATAGCATCATCAAGAGCATCTACAGCAGAATGATCTCGCCTGCCGAAAAGTATCTGGGAAGCGGGAACCTTTTGCTGTTCTGGACGATGCTGAAGGAACTGCTCAACGGTCATGAGTCCAACATCAATGATCTGCTGGCCCGCGTGAAGCTGCTGGAGCTGATTCTCAGCGCCGATGTTACCGGCAATCCGTACTACGTCACCTTTAACACCCTGACAGATGTTGTCGTGTCCAGCGGTATCTGGAATGAGGCCGATGGACGCATTGAGTTTTAACAGGAAGGAGGGAGCGCAATGCACATACCTGAAGATGAGGCCGAACGTCGGCGCTTAAATGAGCGGGGACGCGAAATCCTGCGGCGAAAGAACGGCGCTGTGCGTCCGCATCGTGAGGATGGCTATGTGAACCTCCTGAACAAGTACGGAACCAAGCAGGATAACTCCGAGGCGTACAAGTTTGAGCGGGAGCCGGTCATTCCTGATATGCAGCTCACTGGGCTGTATGAGGGCAACGGTCTGTTCTCCAAAATCATTGATACGCCTGCCGAGGAAGCGCTGAAACATGGCTTCGACCTGAACCTGAAAAGCGATGAGGTGAATGCCTTTGTGGAAGACGCTCTGGATGATCTCGAATGGGAGGAGAAGGCCGCCACCGCCATCAAGTGGGCGCGACTCTACGGCGGCGCTCTTATCGTCATGCTGATCGACGATGGGCGCGGGCTGGAAGAGCCTGTTGACTGGGAACATATCCGCAGCATTGATGAGCTGTGCGTCTATGAGCGCTACATCAGGTTCAGCCTGTACCAGCAGGATTACGGCGGGAAGGGTGTGGGGAACCGGGTGTCCAAGTTCGGACAGCCGGAATATTACTATGTTTCCAGCATCTACGGTTCCTTCAAGGTTCATGAGAGCCGCTGTCTGGTGTTCCGCAATGGCGTTCTGCCGGAGCAGACCTCCAATGCAACCTACCTGTTCTGGGGGATGCCGGAGTACGTCCGCATCCGCAGGGCACTGCGGGAAACCGTGACCGCCCACACCGACAGCGTAAAGCTGCTGGAGCGGAGCGTGCAGGCAATCTACAGCATGAAAGGGCTTGCCTCCCTCCTGACCACGGATGACGGCGAAAACCAAGTGCTGAAGCGCTTGCAACTCGTCGATACCTCCCGTGGCCTGTTGAACAGCATTGCCATTGCCTCCGAGGGCGAGAATTACGATTTCAAGACATTCCAGTTCTCCGGCGTGAAGGATGTCATTGACGCCACCTGCAATATGCTGTCGGCGCTGACGAACATCCCGCAGACGATTCTGTTTGGCCGGGCCCCGGCCGGCATGAACGCCACCGGCGACAGCGACTTCGAGAGCTACTACAACTTCGTGGAGAAGATTCAGCGGCTGATGCTGAAACGCAACCTCCGCACCCTGCTGGATGTCGTGTTCCGGGCGGGCATCGCTTCAGGTGATGTGGCTGAGGAACCCGACTATAAGCCGGAGTTCAAGCCGCT
>OGPE01002516.1_pt1 | contig 10277 bp, 7 predicted proteins | sample 1552881 | NCBI WGS metagenome assembly OGPE01 (sample SAMEA2580236, study PRJEB22360) | human gut metagenome | biome: human gut; feature: human-associated habitat; material: faeces | place: Denmark | collected 2008/2010 | reverse complement strand
AATGAGGGAAGAAGAATCTGGTGATGATGGGCTGTTAAAGGAAGCACTGAACGATAAAGGAGACAGCATTCCGAAAGCAAAACTGAATGCGCGTATTAAGGAATTAGATGCGAAAAAAACATCGGAGGCCATGAGTGTTTTGGCACAGCTGGTGACTCTTTTTGATGAGGGAAAAACAGCTGAGATGGAAACACTTGTAAAGACTTTACCTAAGGTAGAGAAGTTTGACCTTCGCAATAAAAATGGTACTTTTGGCAAGGCAAAGCTGAAAGCTGCACTGAAAACAGCAGCAGGATCTGCAGCTGTACCGGAAATCTATCAAGATGAATACGCAGCACTGAAAGCTTATGCGGAAAAATCAGCAGAAAAAGATACCGTTGACAAAGAGCTGAAAGAAGCTCGAAATGCACTGGATGACAAGGTTGAAACGAAGTACAGCGAACTTTCCATTGAGGAAATTAAGCATCTGCTGTTTGATCTCAAGTGGATGGAAAAGTTGGAAACTGATATTTGTGATGAAGTTGAGCAGGTACTGAATGCATTGTCTTCCAGAGTGCTGTTGATAGCGAAACGATATGAGCATACGCTTGGAGAAATTGAGGACAGAACTACAAAATCAAAGGCGGCTGTTATGGCAGCACTGGAAAGGATGGGGTACAAATGGTAACTTATCCTAAGGATTGGAGAGAAAAAACATTCAATGCTTTTTTAAAAATTAAGCGCGGAGCTTCACCACGTCCGATTGAAAGCTATCTTACCTCAAACATTGGCGGGGTAAATTGGATTAAAATCGGTGATGCGACAACTGGAGAAAACATTTACTTGAATTCTACGAAGGAATATATTATTCAAGAGGGCGTAAAAAAAAGCCGTATGATAAAAGCGGGAAGCTTGATTTTTGCAAATTGTGGGGTTTCGCTAGGATTTGCAAGAATTATTACATTTGATGGCTGTATTCACGATGGATGGCTTGCGATGGAAGATATTGACGAAAAGCTCGATAAAATATTCTTGTTATATTCTTTGAATCAAATGACTGAATATTTTAGGAAAACGGCGCCGGCAGGAACGCAACCAAACTTAAATACAAATATTATGAAGATGCATCGTCAAATTGTTCCACCCATGGAAATGCAAAAAGCTTTTATATCATTTGTGAAATGTGCAGATAGGCAAAAGCAAATCGTACAGCAGAGCCTTGAAAAGTTGGAACTGATGAAAAAGGCGCTGATGCAGGAATATTTTGGGTGACTCCCTCAGTCACCTTCGGTGACAGCTCCCTCTGGGAGGGAGCCTTTTGACAAAGAGGGAAAGTTTCCGGCCCGAGAAAAAGCCTCCCTCCTTGAGGGAGGTGGCGCGGCGTTAGCCGTGACGGAGGGAGTTGTACAGCAGAGCCTTGAAAAGCTGGAATTGATGAAAAAGGCACTGATGCAGGAATATTTTGGGTAACTCCCTCAGTCACCTTCGGTGACAGCTCCCTCTGAGAGGGAGCCTTTATGTGGTGGTAAGGCAAAAGCCTCCCTCCTAGAGGGAGGTGGCGCGGCGTTAGCCGTGACGGAGGGAGTTCCAGAAAGGAGCGCGTCCAGATGTCATTGCCATATCAAGGAAAATTGATCCCTCGTGCAAAAGAACTGCGCAAGGGCGCAACCAAACAGGAAAATCATCTCTGGTACGATTTTCTGCGCAGCTATCCCGTGCGGTTTCAGCGTCAGAAAACGATTGATGGCTTTATTGCGGATTTCTATTGTCACGTTGCAAGGCTGGTCGTGGAAGTGGACGGTTCACAGCATTATGATGAGCAGGGACTGGCATACGACAAAGAACGCTCCGCCATTTTTGCCGAATATGGTGTGAAGGTGATTCGGTTTTCTAATCTGGAAATAGAGCAGAGCTTTCAAGAAGTTTGCAGTGCAATTGATTTGGAAGTCAGAAAGCGGGTTCAGGAACTGGAAGATACTCCCTCAGTCAAAGCCTAGCGGCTTTGCCAGCTCCCTCTGGGAGGGAGCCTATAACGTAGAGGTAAGGTAAAAGCCTCCCTCTTAGAGGGAGGTGGCACGGCGCAGCCGTGACGGAGGGAGTGGTGGAGACTGGAAGTGCTGGAATTGGTGAAAGAGCACGGATGCAGGAATATTTTGGGTAACTATGGATGGAAAATTGGAATCAGACTCATAGATGGAGGTAATAGAATGAAAATGGTTGATGATGAGATAATAAAAATGCTTCAAGAAAAAGTAGCAAAAGGAGAGCTTCCCCCGATTTATGCTATGCCTGATGCAGTGGAAGCAATGATTGAGCATGACGAGACCTGCTAATAAAAGTCAAGTCCTAAAACAAGAAAATTCGCTAAACAACCGCTGCCCATGACAAACAGCATTCAAATGCTGTTCAAAACACAGCGAGGGCGACGGAGGGGATAGCAAAGCAAGCCCAGCCAGCCCTCGCAAAATCAGGATAGCATTTGAATGCTTCGGTTTGTCAAGGGTTCGCTGCGCCAGCTAGGTAGTTCTTTGGATTTAGCTCAGGCTCAAGAGGGGTTATGTCCTAAAAACAAATATCCATGCTTACTGTGAGCATTCAGAGTCCATTACAGCTTTCACTCTAGCATAGTAGATTCGTAAGAACTTGTTGGCCGAAGCCATCATGTAGACTTTGTAGGGTTTTCCTTCAGAACGCTTTTTGTTCATGAACTGAAAAACAGGTTCATCCTGTGGCTGTGTTTGCAAAATAACGGTCATAATTAGAAAAAGCGTCCTACGCAAAACGGCAGAACCAACTTTACTGATTCCTTTGTCGTTTCCCATTATCTTGCCGGAGTCGTTCGGCTGAGGTTCGATTCCAGCAAAAGCAATGAGAGATTTCTTGGAGGAGAAGCGGCGGACGTCTCCAATCTCAGCCATCAACTGAGGACCGAGAGAAGGGCCAACGCCGTACATTTCCATCACGGTATCAAATTCAGGAAGCTGTTGAGAAAGACGGAGCATCTCCTGCTGGAATGCAGCCACTGACTTAGAGACAGCTTTAAGTTGAGCAACCTGTTGCTGAATAAGGAGTTTTGAAGTTGGAGATTTCGGAAGAGAAGTTGCATTGACAGCACAGGAATAGATCTCATCCGATTTTGAGCGAGTGAAATTGTATCTATGCTTCTGACACCATTTCAGATATTTCTTAGCAAAAGCATCCGCGGAAAGGCTTGAAACACACCCGCTGTGCCAGAATTCTCCAATAAAATCGACCCATTTTTCACATCCATTGCTCTTTGCAGGGCTTGAAAATAAATTATTTGCATCCGGAAAGGTCAGGTCAAGAGATGAAATCAGATTATTCTTCAGCATAGTACGAATCGCTACGGCCTGCTGGTACTGGCGATAACAATTCTTCAAAGCCAGCCGGGCCTCATCTTCTGGAAGATACTGCCGCAGCCGTGTCCACTTGTCGAGCGTATAATTGGCGATTTTAACAGCGTCCTTCTTATCTGTCTTAACGCGCCTTAAACTGTTGTTATCGTAGTCATGAATTAGAACAGGATTGACTACGGAAACAAATAAACCCGCATTGTGTAAAACGAAAGCAACTGGTTTGTGGTAATTCCCGGTGGCTTCCAGAACAACGCGGGTCTCTCCGTCCAGAGCTTTGAGCTTCCCAGCCAGATCGTTCAGGTTCTGGGCGGTATGTAAAACTTCAAAGGGTTCGAGTACCACTTCTCCGAAGGAACGCATAACACAAACCATGCTCTTTCCTTTGGAAACGTCAATGCCTACTGCGTTCATGATTTTTCCTCCATTATTTTGTATTTGCAACTGGAATCCATCTTTTACTCGTTGCCGATTCAATCTATTGGGTGACACGAGCGCTCCGCTTGGCGGTGGCTCAACCTGCTTAAAACGAATGCTACAACAAGAGAGATGTCTAACTGTCTCGTCAGCGGACGTGAAAGCCCAGGGAGGTGAACGTTAGCCGATTACTCTCTTATTGTAGCTTAGGAACGAGCTGGAATGGAATATGACTGGCTGCCATATCCGGTTCCAAATATATTGTAATAGAAGGTGAAGCAGCAAAAAGGATGGATTGAAAAGTATCCTCTGATAAAAACAGGGAAAGTACCGATTGAAAATTTTAATGATAAGGTATTACCCAAATTATCAAAAAAAGCAGTTGATTACGGATTTCAGATTTTACTGATACAGTTGGTAGCTGAACTTGACATTACAAACGAAAACATTGTTGAATATTGTGATCTTTGGAAAGAAATACGAACCAAAAGTGGACGTTTTTTGATTGAAAACAGCTATTTGAACTTTAAAGAAAGCCATCTTGGGAAAAGTATAGTTCATGATTTGAAACATTTTGCTGATATGATGATTTCCATTGTATGGACACTTTCTCAGGAAGACGTTGTCACGAAAGTGGAAATTGATGGCATTGGAAAGTATTTGAAGAATAAAAAATCTTTGGGATGTTTTTCCGAATATGTCGATTTTTTGACCGTGCTTAATGAAATGGATAACACACAAAAACATGCAGTAACGAATCAGATGGGGATGCTTATTGGAAGAGATGAGCCTTGCTTTCATTGTATTGACTCGAATCATAATAAAGATATTTGGCATGTTGGTGTGAAAAATGTCTCTGTAGCACAGACGATTGAACAATTTAATTCGTTCTATAAATTCTCTATGGATAAGATTTCGGAATTGTGCAGTTGAGATTAGGATATAGTTCTGTGCGGAATGTTGAAAGGAGGCGGTGAAAATGAACTTCCGGCATGATTTTGCTGAAATGGCAAGAGAAGAGTTTAGAAATCTTGGGATGAGTGTTCCAAAAGAATGGGATGATTATGAAATCTGCATAAAGCTCTTTCAGGTATTGCAACGCCATATAAACTCGAATATTCCATATTACGTACTTTATTCAAAAGAACTTTTGCAGAAACTTCCCTATTTACCGGAGTCAGATAGGCGTGAAATTAAGAGGATTGAATGGTGTTTGCGAAATTGTCAGTCGATAACAGAATATATGAGCAGGGACATCAATACGACGTCGATGAGAAAATCGGATTTCATGCTAAAAAACTGGGAAATTTACCATGTTCATCTTGAGAAAGTTCAAAAGAATAAAAAGTGTACAAATCCGCACTTGTTGTTTTTCCAAATAAAAGGGCAGGTTGCTCATTTTATTGATGTGAAAAAACACCCACAGGGGAGCGACTGGTTTGATAGAGATTTACTAGAGATTGTTTATCAAAATTGGCCTAATCTGTTAGTATATCCGAATGGGCTAAGGCCGTGTGAGAACTTACCGGATAATCAAATTTACGAATTGACAAAAAGGTGTGTGGCATTTATACCATTTCATGGGGGAGTGCTATTTCCGACAAGTATGGGAGTGATGTCTTCTGGCGACAGTGGAACAGCAGTACGTGCGATTCAATTTATTTTTAATAGTTTTGCTTTGTGGGAAAAACAACTTGAAAAAGATGAGAAGAGGTTAAGAACAGAAATTAACCGAATTCATCATCCAATGCCGGAAAAACTTGATTTTTCGCTAATCATCGAAAAGAACAATTTTGTTGCATATGAAGAGTACGCACAAATAAAAGTAAAAATGTTTGTGGTTCCCTTGCTTCTTCAAAGTGCAAAATAAAGGAAAGGTGATTATATGTCCAACTTCTCCTATCTCTCCACCCACCCCGAATACTCCCTCTTCGCCAATTCTGCCATCGAGGCCGAGAAAGTGTTCTCCACCTCCCCGGCGATGTGCGCGGTGGGGTGCCGGAAGGCGTTGGAGCTGGCGGTGAAGTGGGTATATGCGGCAGACAAGACCATCACGATGCCCTACAAGGACAACCTGCAATCCCTGCTGCATGAGCCAAGCTTCCGGTTCGCGGTGGACCGCAACGTGTGGAGCGTGCTGCCCAGCATCGTGAAGGCGGGCAATCTGGCGGTACATACGGGACATAGTGTGTCGGCGGCGGATGCAGTGTTCAGCCTGCGGGGGCTGTTCGATTTCATCCAGTGGGTGGATTACTGCTACGGCACGGACTATGTGGAGCGCTCCTTTGATGAAACAGCCATCCCCGGCGAAAAGGTAACGCTGGACGAAAAGAAGATCCGGGAGCAGGAAAGCCTGCTGACCCAGAAAGATGTCGAACTGGAAGCCTTGCGCAAGCAGGTGGAGAGCCTTTCGGCGGCGTACACGGCCAGCAAACAGCAGAACCAGCAGAGCCGCAGTTTCACCGCCGCCGACCTGACCGAGGCCGAAACGCGGCGGAAGATCATCGACATCGACCTCAAGGCCATGGGCTGGAAATTCACCGGGCCGGACGCCGATGTGCGCACCGAGTACGAAGTGGACAACATGAACGGCGTGCTGGGGCAGAAGGGCTATGCGGACTATGTGCTGATGGGCAAGGACGGCTTGCCGCTGGCGGTCATTGAAGCCAAGCGCAGCACCAAAGACCCCAACATCGGGCGCAAGCAGGCTCAGCTTTATGCAAACTGTCTGGAGCAGAAGTTTGGCCGCCGTCCGATGCTGTTTACCACAAACGGCTACACCACCTATTTCTGGGATGAGCAGAGCGGCCCACAGCGTGCTGTGAGCGGGGTGTTCTGCAAGGACGACTTGCAGAAGCTGATGAACCGCCGCGCCGAGAAAAAGCCGCTGGACACCATCGAAATTGATGATAAAATCACCGACCGCTACTATCAGAAAAACGCCATCCGGGCAGTCTGCGCCCATATTACGCAGGGCTTCCGGCGCAATCTGCTGGTCATGGCTACGGGCACGGGCAAGACCCGTACCGCATCCAGCCTGACCGATGTGCTGAGCCGCGGCGGTCATGTGACCAACGTGCTCTTTCTGGCAGACCGCACTGCACTGGTCAAGCAGGCAAAGGACGACTTCAAAAAGTATCTGCCGGACCAGTCGCTGTGCAACCTATGCTCCTCTAAGGACGATAAGGCCGCGCGCATTGTGTTTTCCACCTATCCCACCATGCTCAACGCCATCGACAACGCCAGGACCAAGGATGGCGTGCCGCTGTTTTCGCCCGCCCACTTTGACCTTATCATCGTGGACGAGAGCCACCGCAGCATTTTCAAGAAATACCGCGCCATCTTCGACTATTTCGACGCGATTCTGGTGGGTTTGACCGCCACCCCGAAAACCGACGTGGACCGCAACACCTACGACTTTTTCGAGATGGAGCACGGCATCCCCACCTACGCCTACGATTACGACACGGCGGTCTACACCGACCATGTGCTGGTGCCTTACTACAACTACGAGGTCAAGACGAAATTCACAGAAGAGGGCATCCACTACGACCAGCTTTCACCGGAGGATAAGGCCCGCTACGAGGACGATTTTGCCGAGGACGACACCCTGCCCACCTTTATCCCATCCGAAAAGCTGAATAAGTTTATCTTCAACGCCAACACCGTGGACACGGTGCTGCAAGACCTGATGGAACGGGGCATCCAGACGGCGGGCGGTGACCGCATCGGCAAGACCATCATCTTTGCCCAGAACAAGCGCCACGCGGAGTTTATCCGGGAACGTTTTGGCAAGCTCTACCCGCAGCTGGAGACCCAGTACCCGGGATTCATCCAGCGGGTGGTCTGCGACGACGCCTATGTACAGTCCATCATTGACGACTTCAAGCAGCCGGACAAGCCGCCGTTTATTGCGGTCTCGGTGGATATGATGGATACGGGCATTGATGTGCCGGAGTGCGCGAATCTGGTGTTTTTCAAAAAAGTGCGCAGCAAAACGAAGTTCTGGCAGATGATCGGCCGTGGTACGCGGCTCTGCCCGTCCCTTGCCTGCGTGGATGCCATCGACGGCGAATATACGGGCAAACGGCGTTTTCTGATTTTTGACTACTGCGGCAACTTTGAATTTTTCCGTCAGAAACCCAACGGCTACGAGAGTGCGGACACCAAGAGTCTGTCCGAGAGCATTTTCTGCAAGCAGGTGCGGATCGCCGCCGCGCTGCAGGATGGAGCCTATGGGGGCGAAAAATACCAGAACTGGCGCAAGATCTTAACGGAGACCTGCCGTGCCGAAGTAGGAGCGCTGAACCCGGAACTGGTATCCGTGCGGCTGCACCGACAGGCCGTGGAACACTATCAAAAGCCGGAAGCCTTTGTCAGCCTGACCGAAACGGACAAGGGAATGCTGATGAAAGAGGTGGCACCGCTCATCTCGCTGGACGATAAGGACGAGGCCGCCAAGCGGTTCGATAACTTTGTGTATAGCTTGCTGCTCTGTGAGCTGGAGGGTCTGCCGGGGCTGAGCCGCGCCCAGAAACAGCTGCGCAATACAGCGGCAATGCTGGAAGGGAAAGCTACCATCCCGCAGGTGCAGGCAAAGCTGTCCCTCATTCGGGAGGTGCAGACAGACGAATTTTTGACCTCGCATGATCTGCTCCGCTTTGAGGAAATGCGGCAGGAACTGCGGGAGCTTATCAAGTTTCTGGTGGAGGGCGGCGAGGGGCAAAAGCCTGTCTACACGGCCCTTGCCGACCCGGTACTGGAACAGACCGAGGGCAAAACGCTGGATTCCGGCTACGATTTCGGCGAGTACCGGGAACGTGTGAACTGCTACATCATGGAGCACCGCACTGACACGCTGGCCATCCACAAGCTGACCCAGAACATTCCACTTTCTCAGGGCGACTACACCGAGCTGGAACATATCTTCACCTGTGAGCTGGGCAGCAAAGAGGACTATGCACGGGAGTTTCGGGATACGCCCTTTGGTCTGCTGGTGCGCAAGGTGGCAAAGCTCGACCACGATGCTGCCATGCAGGCATTTTCCAAATTTATCAATGACGAATCGCTGAATGCAAAGCAGATCGCGTTTGTTCGGAAGGTCATTCATTACATTGAGCAGAACGGTTATGTGGAAAGCAAAGCGGTTCTGATGAAACCACCCTTTGACCAGCCCATTCTGTTTACCCGCCTGTTTGATGGCAAAACAGGCAGTGAACTGATGGATACGATCAATTCGGTGAAAGAGAATGCCACCCATGTGACCGCATAAAGTGGTAGAATGTACTGATAAAAACGGTATAATGGACAAGGAGCGGATAGACGGTTTCCGCAGCGCCTTTGCGCCGGGAGAAACTTTATTCTGGCAGGTCCCTGCTGCGGCAAGGGAGAGAATGGCGTTTTACAGTGAGAACCTTCCCCGCCTTTTTTCTGAAAAAATCACGGCGGTATTTGCGGTGTCCGACCACTATGCGCTGGAATTTATGCGATTTTTGCAGGGACAGGGCATCCGCGTCCCGGAGGAGCTGGTGGAACGGGAAAGCACAAGGAGGCTGCCATGTCAGACTTTATGAGGACCCTTTGCAAAATCGCCATTCCGGTCTGCCTTCAAAAGGAAGCGGAACGCCCGCTCACCGTGGAGATTTGGACACGGTGGGCGGGCGTTTTATGTTTATTTTCCGAGTACAACGGAGAGCCTGATCTCCTTTTCCGTCTCGCTCAGGTCAAGAGCGCCGCCATCGGCGACGGTCACGTGCAGCTCATAGAGCGTACCGGCGGTAAGTTCCGTTACAGCCTTGCCGTCCTCGTCTGTGATCGACCACAGTGCAGGATCGACCTTTGCCAGCTTGCCGTCCACGCCATAGGCGTAGAGGGTCAGACCGGAGGTGCTGCCGGACAGGTTGTTCATACGGAAAGCTACCGTGGTGTTGGGATGTACGTTGCGGACGGTCACAGTGTTGCGCCAGCTTGCAACGGTGCCTTCGCCGCCGTCCTGCGCAAACTGTTCCTGCGAGAGGACATTTCTTGCTGCCTGATCAAGATCGACCTTGCGGTAGGGCATTTCGGGCAGATAAACGAAACGGTCCTGCAAACGAAGCAGTTCCAGATAGCCCGTCGGGCAGTAGAGCGCATTGCCGCTGTTGCCGGCATACATTCCAATGGCCATGTTGTTATAGCCGTACTTGTTGGAAACATCCATCGTGAAAACAGTCTCGCCAGTTTCAAAGTCCAGAATGATGTACTGCCACATCCCGGTGGTCACATCCTGCACATAGCCGTAGATATAGCCCGTTGCGGTGGAAAGCTTCAGGATGGAAGTGTCGCTCAGGTCGTTCCGGCTCCAGATGCTCTTCATCTCGTAGCCGTTTGCGGTCTTTACGGTGTCCATGCGCTCGATGCCGGGGGCGATCATAACGTTGCCCTTCATGAGCCAGTTCTGGTCGTAAATATTAGCGTAGCTCTGGATGGAGGAGTCGTTGTTGGGGTCCGCCAGACCTGCATTGCCCG
>OGPE01002514.1_pt1 | contig 10283 bp, 10 predicted proteins | sample 1552881 | NCBI WGS metagenome assembly OGPE01 (sample SAMEA2580236, study PRJEB22360) | human gut metagenome | biome: human gut; feature: human-associated habitat; material: faeces | place: Denmark | collected 2008/2010 | reverse complement strand
TGAATGGGTTCATGTGCTGCTCCTTCAACTAAACAGTGGCATCAGTTTACCATCGCAAGATCTTTGCAACAGTGCCCGGGGCATTACCTGGTACAACTTTATTTCCGATCAGTATTCCGGGTTCCACGGTATTGTCATTCCCGGCACATTACGTGACTCCATTTTTGTGCTGGAAGGCCTTCTGGAACAGCAGACAGGGCTGAATCCGGTCGAGATTATGACGGACACGGCCGGTGCCAGCGACATTATTTTTGGCCTGTTCTGGCTTCTGGGGTATCAGTTTTCTCCGCGGCTGGCTGATGCCGGTGAAGCCGTATTCTGGCGGATCGACAAAAACGCCCATTACGGCCCACTGGATGAACTGGCAAGAGGATGTGTGGAGTTACCCAGGATTGAAAACCACTGGGATGAAATGATGCGGGCATCCGGTTCCCTGAAACTGGGCACCATCCACGCATCGGAGCTTATCCGTTCTCTGCTCAGAAGTACCCGTCCGTCAGGGCTGGCGCGGGCGATCATGGAGGTCGGGCGGGTCAACAAGACATTGTACCTGCTTAATTATATCGATGATGAGGATTATCGCCGCCGTATTCTGACGCAACTGAACCGGGGAGAAGGTCGTCATGCTGTAGCCAGAGCCATCTGTTACGGTCAGCGCGGGGAGATCAGAAAGCGTTACCGCGAGGGGCAGGAAGACCAGCTGGGCGCGCTGGGTCTGGTAACTAACGCTGTGGTGCTGTGGAACTCACTCTACATGCAGGAAGCACTTTCGCATATAAGGACAACAACGGGTGAAACACCGGATGATGAACATATTGCACGGCTGTCACCACTGATGCACGGGCATATCAATATGCTGGGGCATTATACATTCACGCTACCGGAAGATATTCTGAAGGGAGAACTTCGTCCATTAAACCTTAATGTAAACAATCAAGTATCGCCTTAACGTGGTTTTTTACATCATTGACCGTCAAACCCCGCTATCAGCTTTTCCGCCACTGATGCCCTGAGGCCTTTTTTAACGGTAAATGAAGGGATGTGGCAGGTAACCAGCCAGATTTTTGTCCCGGAAGGTAACGGGATCATCGCTTCAGTTCCTGTATCAGGAGAGTCAGGAGCTTTTCGCTGACAGTGCCGTTGAGCGTCCCGTGTCGGAACGTGAGTGGCTCATGGGTCTCTGCGGGCGGCTCAGGCTGTACTGCGGTGGCATCGAGAGTTACAGGAAGTAACTGAGGACTCTCAGAGAAAGGTAATAGCAGCTTTCCCTCGCGCCACTGCTGATGCCATTTAAATAGCAGACTAGCGTTAATGCTATTTTCAAGCGCCAGTTTTGAGATGGATATCCCGGGTTTTCAGGAGGCAGCAACGAGCTGCTACTTGAACTCAGGATAGTAATTAGGGCAGCCCTTTCGCCTGCCGGGAGTCATATTTTTCTGCATATATGACACTTTGGTTCTCACTACTTATGATCTGCGCCCCAGATCTTGGACACCACTTTGTCGGATACGTCAGATTATGACCAGACGGCTCTCGCTGCACGCTTACCTTTGCTGTTACGGCTCCGGGGAAGGTAAATGAAGAAGAGGCGTGGCAATAGTTTTTAACCTTGATTTAGATAGTGTTTAAGTACTGCTTCTTTTTTGAACTAGGAATAATCATCTAAATGCGGGAAAAATCCTAAACCATGATCTCGGATTGTTTTTATGTTTCTTTCTTGAAAAGAATGTCTTAGCAAACCTATATTAAATTCACTTTTATAGATTTGCATGTATATAAGAAAAAAAAGTTAGAATTCTTAAATATAAAAAACTGTAATTTTAATTTTACACCTGTTTTACATTTAAGTGATTTTTGATAAATAAATTAGAAACCCTCTGCCGCGCATAACACAATGTAAAGTAAGGGTATTCTTTTTTTGAATAAAATTAATTCACATGCAGCGATCAATTCCTTTTGTTTGATAGTTAAAATCTATTGATTATTTTTTATAGTCAGTAATTTCAATTTGAAATAACTTATTAAAATCAGCATTATTCCCTACGTCAATTAAACAACGGATTTGTTAGGTTCTATAGTTGGCAATGCTTTTGAAAACATAGTCATTATCAATAAGTCTTGCATTAGGAATATGATTTAGCCCAAGGAGGGTGAGATGAAGTTAGCAGTAATTACTGATAATAATTATTATTGCAATGGATTTAAAAAATGTAACCCATCGATTTTGCCGCCAGTGTTCTCCGGCACTCTCTCGGGCCTTGAGAGTGCTCGCGCGGGGGCCTTCAGCGGTACGCTAACACTAACAGTGGTGTATCGCTAACTCATTGATGATGGTATGGGATGTGCACATGTGTGTTGTTTGTAATGTGGTGTCGGAAGCAGTGTGTGGCGTGAAAAATCTACTCAGCCAGCCGATCGTGCTGTTGTGAGCGATGTCCGGGAGCGCATCTGCGGAAGAGGAGGGACTCAACCTCGACTTTTTACAGGGAGGGCGCAATGCCCAGGCTGCGGCCTTTCTTGGTGTCCAGAGCGAGTATTTTCTCTTGCAGTACTTTGTAGACGTCCCGGAAAACGGCATCCCAATGGGTAAGCGGTTCCTGACTGTCATGCCGCAGGATCGCAGCCAGTTGTGTTTTTCACCTGACTGGCTGGCCGGTATGGTTTATCTGCGCCCGGAATTTTTGCCAAAACCTTACGTTCGCCGGGTGAGTGTTACGCCCCGGGGGAACAGGTGGATATCAGTTACAGGATGGTCGCGGCTTGCCGGCAAAACCTTTCTAAGCAGTCAGAACCGTGGCAGTCGGTGACGTTTTCATGGCGGATTGCGCAAGTGCAGACCTCAGGCCGCTCCCGACAGGGAGGAGAAATTCCGGACCAGAAACAGTAGAAAACAGATGAAAGAAAAAACTAAAAGAGAGAGGAAAGGTGGAATGGGACTGACAGCTAGGGGAAAAGTGTGGATAGCGTGCGCGATGTTCTGCGTGGTGTTCTGGTATAGCGTTGGATGTTTGCTGAACTGGTTGGTGCTGTAGGGAGATCAGGGATGAAGAGTGAAAGTGAGTCCGGCCCTTTTCAGGTGAATCGCCACGGGTTTAACAGATACCTCAGAGTCATTTAAGATGGCTTAAAGAGAGGTGCCCATGAGCTGTATTAGTCTTGAGAACTTCAAAAAGCGCCTGAAAGCGCTGGAAGAAAAAGTGGCCCGCTATGGCATTGAACTGACTGACAGCCAGATCGCCGCGCTGGAGCGTAAAGCCAGTGATGATGAATCCTGTGGGGAGATTGAAACCGCTCATCCGGGATATCCGGGGTCACAGGATACTTTCTACGTGGGCAACCTGAAAGGCGTTGGTCGAATCTATCAGCAGACATTCGTTGATTGTGTGGTGAAAGCATCTACAGATTATTATCTCTGGTGTGTTTTGTTACCTGCAGGAGGCTCGGTTATGTCGTTACATAAATTATTTATTTCCTAAGACTTGTTGCAAATAGTTTTTGTATGTGGAGATGTTCATGTTAGCCGTTCGCAGATTATATCTGGGGTGTGCGGGTGTTTACACTTATTTAAAATACTTTATTGGGATGCAGATTAATCTGAGTGATAAGGTGCACATGTTGTTTTCAAAATATTTTCGCGTGTTATGTCTGGACCTTTTACGTTGTTGCCTGCGTTATGGGCTTCTTCGTAGCTCCCCCACCACTGATTTTACCTCATTCCACGTGGACAGTATTATTTCCGGCCGATAGCGATCAACAACAGTCTGTGTATTTTCGTGTGATTACCCCTGGAACTCACTCACGCGTTACACTGACCATGAACAAATATCAAAAGCAGGAATTATACATTACATCGAACTAATTAGATGTATCACCTATAAAAGGAGTAAAGAGTGAGCATTAAAATATATTTATTGGATGAAGTAGGGAAGAGATATTTCCGCACAGCAATATCAAGTGCCATGCTTATAGCAGGTAGCAATATCGCTTATGCCGATGTTATTTATGTCCGAACACCAGCATTAATTACTGGCAATCAATCAAATAATACTTATAGGGTAGATTCAGGTGGGCATCTTTCTGTGATGGGTTCATCGACGGTCATTGGTAATGACCCAAATACACTCGCTGTTGGTATAGGTGTTCATGGTAGTAATTCCGTAGAGATTACAGGAGGAGCAACCATAAATGGTTCTGTTTCCACGAATAACTCTACAACCGGTACGCCAGCCCGTACCCTTAAAATATATAACAGTAAGGTAAATGGAGGGGTTAAATTAGATTGGTCTTCTTCTGGACAGCTTAATCAATTCGTGCTTGATGGCTCAACTATAAATTCACAGGGGATTACCCAGTCAACAACTAATGGTTTTCTAGAAAAGCTCTATGCAGTTCATGCTTTAAGCACCGGTGTAAACATAGTAAACTCGAGCATAACAAATAAAGATGGTGGTGGAATTAATTTACAGCAATTTCAGAGTGTAACTGGAAATTACATTAAAAACTCATATGTAAATACTACAGATGGAACGGGGATTATGTCTGTACAGGATAATCTATTAATTGATTCATCTGATATAAAAGTCAATAAAAATAATTTGGACCGAATTGTGGGAGTTCACATCGCCAGCCCTGTACCAGATTCTCTCGGTATTTCATCACTACATCTTCAGAATAGTAAGGTTGAATCTGATGGTGCAGGTATTTATATTGACACCGGAAATATTAGTGTTTCGAGTTCAAACATTATTGCTAATCAATTATATGGTATAGGTAGTACGGGAGGGGATATAAAGCTAACGGAAAAGACTGGAGTTAAAAGCAGTAATGATGCTACAGGTATAACCCTTTTTAAAAATGAAGTAAAGCCTCACTCGATAAAATTGGATAACTCATATGTTATTGCGGAGCAGCGTGAAGCTTTATCTATAGAGCCTGGAGCAACAGCAAGAGTTGATATGTACAATGGGGCGCTCCTTACTTCATTGGGACAAACTGCGGTAAGTGCTGGCAGTGAATCAGACCTGCAACTATATTCTGACAATAGTCATATACGTGGTGATGTAATCGCTGGGGATGATAGCAACGTAAATATTAAAATGGACGGGCTGTCTACTTTTCGCGGCTCAGCAATAAATATCAACTCTGTTGCTCTAAATTCTGGCTCTACATGGCAATTAATCAATAACTCAAATGTTGGATTTTTAACTAATAAAGGTCTTATTGACTTTTCTTCAGTGCGGAGGTCTTTAAATAATTATGAATTCAAAACGCTTACGGTTAGAAATAATTATGAAGGGAATGTTGGGCGTTTAGTAATGAATGCTCATTTAGGTGATGATAGTTCTCTTGCCGATAAATTAATTATCAATGGAGATACATCAGGCACAACTTTTGTAAAGATTATTAACTCTGGAGGGGCGGGTGGCGTAACCCACAGCGGCATTGAACTTATACAAGTTCAAGGGAATTCATTCGGTGAGTTCAAACAGGATGGACGTATTGTTGCGGGTATGTATGACTATTACCTCGGCAGAGGTAATGTGGCTAATGGTACTAACAGTAATAACTGGTATCTGACCAGCCAGAGTGAAGACAACGGTGGCCATAACGGCAGCGGTGGCAATGGCGGGAATAACGGCAATGGCGGTAATAACGGTAATGGCGGTAATAACGGTAATGGCGGTAATAACGGTAATGGCGGTAATAACGGCAGCCAACACACCTGGCGTCCGGAGCCTGGCGGCTATGCCGCTAACCTGATGGCCGCATCTACACTGTTTAATACCCGTCTGAATGATCGCCAGGGCGGCGGCGTATACACCGACCCGGTAACGGGCGAACAGTCCAGCTCAAGCCTCTGGGGTCGTACAGGGGGAGGGCAAGCTCATGGCCGTCTGTCAGATAATCAGTCTGACTACACAGCCAACCGGATGGTATTCCAACTGGGGGGGGATGCGCTGGTCGGCAGCATTATGGGCAAAGATGAATGGCACCTTGGCGTCATGGGCGGTTACGGAAAACAGGACAGCAGCACACACAACAGCAGGTCAGGCTACAGGGCTAAGGGCTCTGTGTGGGGTTACAGTACGGGACTTTACGGCACATGGTATCAGAATGCGAAGGACAGAACCGGTCTGTATGCTGATAGCTGGCTTCTCTGGAACTGGTTTAATAACTCGGTTAAGGGTGATGGGCTCGCGTATGAGAAATACAAATCAAAAGGCCTGACCACTTCACTGGAATCCGGCTACAGGTTCCATGTGGGGGCCTATGGCACGTCGGGAGGAATGGAAAACATCGTCTATGTGACGCCGCAGGCGCAGGTGCTCTGGTCTGATGTGAAAGCGGATGACCACACGGAAGCGAACGGAACGAAGGTGCAGGGCTTTGGCAGTGACAACACCCAGACCCGGCTAGGAGTACGCCTGTCAATGACCGCCCAGAGCCGGGTGGACAAAGGGACAGTTAGAATGTTTGAGCCATTCGCGGAGGTTAACTGGCTATATAAGTCAAAGCTGTACGGTGTGAGAATGAGTAATGAGCAGACGCACCTTCAGGGCAGCCGGAATGTGGTGGAGCTGAAAACCGGTGTGGAAGGTCGGGTGAGTGACAACCTGAGTACCTGGGGTAACGTGTCGCATCAACTGGGTGACTGGGGTTACCGCGACACTCAGGGTATGCTGGGGGTGAAATACGTCTTCTGACTGATAAGAGATGTATTAGTCGCGACTTGATCTGACACATGAACTTGAAAGGGTGAGAGTTACCGGTTTTGATATGGGTGTCGAATCCTTATACAAAACACAAGGTAACTCTCATGCTTTATACTACCAATCCTATCATCAAACGTTTGCTCAATCTGGCTGAAGAACTCAGTAACGTATCTAAAGCCTGCAAAATCATGGGCGTTTCACGTGATACATTTTACCGCTATCGCGAACTGGCCGATGAAGGTGGCGTGGATGCGCTGATAAACCGGAGTCGTCGCATACCTAATCTTAAGAACCGTACCGATGAGGCAACTGAGCAGGCCGTTGTTGATTATGCCATCGCTTTCCCGGCACACGGCCAGCACAGGACCAGCAACGAGTTGCGTAAACAGGGCATTTTTGCAGCGGAGTCCGGTCCGTCTGGTTACGCCATAACCTTGAGAACTTCAAAAAGCGCCTGAAAGCGCTGGAAGAGAAAGAGGCCTGTGATGGTATTGAACTGACTGACAGCCAGATCGCAGCGCTGGAGCGCAAAGCCAGTGATGACGAGGCCTGTGGCGAAATAGAAACCGCTCATCCCGGCTATCTACTCTATTTCACAAATTTCCAGACACCAGCCGGTACCCGGTCATACAATTTTCCCATCGTCAGTTCTGCCAGCCGGTGATCGACAGCTGCATTAAACTGTTCCAGTTCGTCATCGGTCAGTTCGTATTTGTTTTTTCTATTACTTTTTCAAGCGTATCTTTGGAAGTACAACGTCTGAGGCGTAACAGCCATTCCTGTCTGGTCATGTAATTTCTGCAATAGCCTCGCTAAGAAGTCGCTTATCTTAAGATGTACGCTTCGAAACTGTCTATGGGAATCCCCTGTGTTCCGACGGAACAGGACGGGAAACTGTTGTTTCGGATCTTCCCGCACTACACCGAGGCGCAGCGGCCAGTAAACACATCATGCGCCTGTTAACATGAAGAATTATCACCGTATGTTGTGTTTACCCCATGATCCGTCATGACCTGTTCAGCACCGGAAAAGGGGCGTTTTGCCTGTCCCTGACCGTGGTACACTTCCGGAAACGATGAAATAGCGGAAAAGTCGGATCTGACCGGAACGGTCTTTCGGTAATTTAAATGAATGACTATATGCCTGATTATTATTTTAATTCGATAAATTCACTTTCGTGAAAGTCACTGTCGCGACAGAGTGGCACTCATCTGACGATGATTGAGGTGTGGTAAAATTGCACGGCTAACTATTCAACTGAGGAAAGGACATGTTTACTGCATTCAATGAGAGAAATGATTTCAGTTATGCTTTTGAAAAAATCCGTAATGCGATTTCCGCGCTAGGAGAAAATAATCTTTATGCTGCAACAGAATTAGGTCTTGGCATTCTGCTCCGTAAATACGAGCAGTTTCGCCAGGAGCGGGATGCTGCCGGTGAGCTGGGAAACTGGGAATACGATCTCGATACCTACAATCACTGTATTGCGGTGCTGCAACGTTACTTCACCGGTAATCCATCCGGACTGACATAACGTGATGCCCGGATTTACAGTCATTACCTGCAGACTGAGCACAAAAAGTTTGTGAAACTGGCTGAAGAGCTGGCTGCCGGCCGCTGACTACGGACAGAGGGCGGGATTTATCAACAGAGCGTCGGTACAGAAAAAACTATGAAAAAGAAAAAAGCGTCAGAACCGGGGTTACTGGCAAGCGACAGTGACTGGCACAATAACGCATGTTTGAATTACATGCCTGATCACGGCACAGCGTACACCGAAGGTTACCGGCGGGCTGCTGACATTCTCATTGGTCATATCAATGCGTCTGGACGGGACCAGGATTTTCTGGTTTATCCGGTGTTGTTTCTCTACCGGCATCACATCGAACTCATTATCAAACAGATTATCGGACTGGCTCTGGCACTGGCAGAAAAGCCGGATAAACACCAGTACAAAAAAGATGACCATAACCTGAATAATCTTTGGCCGCTGGCACAAAAGCTGATTCTGGAAGTTGATGACAGGTACCGTCCTTCCGATTTTAAAATCGTCAAAGAGGTGGTTAAAGCTCTTCACCAGGCTGATGAACGGGCGACAGATTTCCGATACGCCAGGAGAAATGACGGCACCCGGAGCCTTGAAGGTATTCATTACGTCAACACCCGCCGCTTTGGGGAAAAAATGGGAGAGGCTTCCGATTTACTTGACGGGGTCGACAACGGCCTCCGGTACCTGCTGGACTGTAAGGCCGAATGGAATCAAATTCTGGGCAGCTTCTGACGTCAGAAACGGCCCGAAAAATCCATCAGACTTACCTGAACAAACAATGATTCTGAGACACCTATCATGACAGGCCTCATACCTTCAGCTACTCAGGGCTCGATGGCCGCCCTGCCAGTGACCATCGACTATCCCGCAGCACTGGCCCTGCGCCAGATGGCGATTGTCCAGGATGAACTTCCGAAATACCTGCTGGCGCCGGAAGTCAGCGCCCTGCTCCATTACGTGCCCGACCTTCACCGCAAGATGTTGCTGGCCACCCTCTGGAATACCGGGGCGCGGATTAACGAAGCGCTTGCGCTGACAAGAGGGGATTTTTCGCTGGCGCCGCCATATCCGTTCGTGCAACTGGCCACGCTCAAGCAGCGCACCGAGAAAGCGGCAAGGACGGCAGGTCGTGCCCCCGCAGGCAGTCAGGCTCATCGCCTGGTTCCGCTTTCCGATCACCACTACGTCAGCCAGCTGCAGATGATGGTGGCCACCCTGAAAATTCCTCTCGAACGTCGCAACAAGCGCACCGGCCGAACGGAGAAGGCACGCATCTGGGAAATCACCGATCGTACCGTCCGTACCTGGCTGAATGAAGCTGTTGACGCAGCTGCCGCCGACGGGGTGACGTTCTCAGTACCGGTGACCCCTCATACGTTCCGTCACTCCTACGCGATGCACATGCTGTATGCCGGCATACCGCTGAAAGTGTTGCAGAGCCTGATGGGACACAAGTCACTGAGCTCGACGGAAGTCTATACGAAGGTGTTTGCGCTCGATGTTGCTGCCCGGCACCGGGTGCAGTTCCAGATGCCGGAAGATGAAGCTGTTGCGTTGATAAAAAAGTTAACCCCAGACCAATCTATATAGGTCAAGTATGGGTAATACCCCACAGGTTTCGACCTAAAGTAGTTCTTGTGTGGGAAACAGTCCAAGCTTAATGGGGGCTTATCCAGCCTCACTTTTTACAGTTTTCAATCACATTAATGATGTTCAGAAAGGCCCTCATTGCCCTAAAGAAATAAAATGCAGCCATGAAAATAAGGAATAATTGAGATACAACACCTGCTAAATCATGGTTGCTACCAGCCACTGATAGCAACGCAAATAGTAATGCAAGCGAGAAATGTAAGGCGATTTTAGTATTTGAATTCATGTATATTCCCTTAAGTATAGGACTGAGGCCATCCGCAAATTTTCACTATCGCGCAGTTGTTGCCTCGATATAAAAGGTGTTACCACCCTGAACAAGACAACAAGACAACAAGACAACAAGACAACAAGACAACAAGACAACAAGA
>OGPE01002511.1_pt1 | contig 10287 bp, 8 predicted proteins | sample 1552881 | NCBI WGS metagenome assembly OGPE01 (sample SAMEA2580236, study PRJEB22360) | human gut metagenome | biome: human gut; feature: human-associated habitat; material: faeces | place: Denmark | collected 2008/2010 | reverse complement strand
AAGACAAGCCCTCATGGCAAACCCCTATTAATACGAAATACAACGAGACCTATTATAATGAAAAAAATAAAGGAAACAGAAGTTATAAGATTAGCAATATTGGCGCCGATGATTTGGCTGACGGTGAATATTCGGTAAAAAGTAATGGAAATGAACATATTTTTACTATTCCGTTATATACCCGTGCCAAAGAGCTTGTGACAAAAACAGGCTTTACAGGAAATAATCCATATTCGGCCTATCCCCGAAAAGAGAGAATCAAGTTTACCATACAGGTGAAAGACGATGTCACAGGTACCTATGTTCCCAAGACAGCTTATTTGGATATGATACAAGTACGTCGTATTGAGAATCCGAAAGGCGTATGGCGCAGTGCGGGTAATAGTGATAATTTTCATGTGACGCTTATGCGTCTGCCTTATGACGATGCCGAAGATTTTAAGCCGTTCAATTCCGAAGGAGCATGGAGTGCTACTATTGTTGAGGGAGGAGACGATTTCATTACGTTGCGTTCTACTGTAGAAGGAAGTGGAAGTGACAATGCGCAACAGACAGGTGTGAAAAGTATAGAAGGAGCAGGTGAGCATCCGATAGATTTCTGGATTGATTTTAAGGGTACAATTGCGGAAAACTCTACTCCCCGTTGCGCTATCGTACGTGTGCGCTATCACAATTACACTTGCGAACATGATATTTATGTACGTCAAGGTTATGCTCCTATCACTATTGACGGGAATGCGGAAAGTGATAAAAACCCGGCATGGGCATCATATAATGTTTATTGTTTTGATGCAGATAATGCTCCGGTTTATACAAAGTTACCTTTGGAAGAAGGATCATTGTTCCGTCGTGGAAACCGTACAGCTATTCTCGCTTCCAATAATGATAGACCCGGGTTTACTTTTGGTTTAGGGCCGTCAGGTAGTTTCGATGTTCTTGAACTGGGAGCGACTACACCCTCTCAAAAGACCTGGTCGCAACTGGCACCGTCAGCAGATGATGTAAAGAGTCGTTTTGCAAGTTGGTCCATTGCGGGAGATCATGAACGTATTGCTACAATCGAAGATTTTTATACCTTGGAATCTACTTCGATTCATAGTAACATTGGTAAAGCTTACGGTGTTCTTTATGGAGACGGTGCAACCGAGACACAGAAGTCAGTGGAAGTAGCATTGGGATATGATCATAATGAAGACCCGACCAATTCGAAGAAAGGTATGCGCGGATGTTTCGTCTTCAATATAAATAATAGCCATAATATATTTTTCCCTATTGGTAAATCCGGTTATGGACGTCGTAAAGGGATGACAAGTAACGGAGAAAAAGTAGGTGCACTGCGTTATGCCCAACGTACCGATTACTATAATAACGACGGTACCGGGAATATTCAGTATGTTCCGCTGTTCTATGACCTGTTTGAACGTCCGGGAGCCATATATCAATGTCGGAACCGTCTGAGTAGTACCGGTAGTGATGTGAAAAAATCGAGTGCGTTTGATATAAACTATTTCACTATGGGTTTCGAAGGGTTTGAGAATGGTGCATCAAATAATAGTGATGGCAGTGACAGTGATGCATGCTTCATACGGACGGTGAAGTATTAGAGAATTACCCCACGGCATATTCTAGCTATAGATTTTGGCTGGTAAGTAAAAAAGAAAGCATTTTTTTCTTGTTTCTTATTTATTATTTTGCCTATCTTTGCAGCAGGAATTATTTCATTGCCTAAGTAGCAATGGAAAAAGTGGGGTAAAAAAATATGATCATTAGCAAAAATGACGATCGAAATGTTCTGCCAACAGATGTGATTGGCAGGAGCGTAGCGCACTCTAAACGCTGGTTAGTCGCCATTGTGCGTATCCATCATGAGAAAAAGACAAGTGAGCGCCTCACTAAAATGGGCGTTGAAAATTTCCTTCCTATCCAACAAGAAGTTCATAACTGGAGTGACCGTCGCAAGGTTGTCGACAGAGTCATCCTTCCAATGATGATCTTCGTCCACGTTGATCCACAAGAACAAAAAGAAGTTCTGACCTTATCCGCTATCAGCCGCTACATGGTACTACGTGGAGAGAGTACTCCGGCTGTAATTCCCGACCAACAAATGTTACGATTCAAATTTATGCTCGACTATTCGGACGAAACGATTTGTATGAGCACATCGCCATTAGCGCCGGGAGAAAAAATACGTGTAATAAAGGGGCCATTGGCAGGACTGGAAGGGGAACTGGTAGATATGAATGGGAAATCAAAAGTCGCCGTCCGACTGACAATGTTGGGATGTGCGTGTGTAGATATACCGGCAGGATGTGTGGAGCCGGTTTAGTACTTTCGATTGAATTTAAAAATTCAGATTAATCAATGAAAATGCAAAAACTAATGGGTGCGCTCATCCTCATATTGATGTTGGGCGCTACACCTGTGACTGCTCAAAATATGAGCGACTCTCAAGTATTGGAATATGTCAAAGAGGGGATTAGACAAGGGAAAGAGCAAAAGCAGCTTGCCTCCGAGTTAGCCCGCAAGGGTGTAACCAAGGAGCAGGCCCTGCGTGTGAAGCAGCTCTATGAGCAGCAGAACAACGTGAACGCTTCCAACGCCACGGGTACGGATATCAACGAATCCCGCCTTCGTGAAGAGATGAAGGAGAACACCTCGGATATGTTGGAGGACCACCCTAGTACCCAAGACCTCGCACGCGGTAATCAGGTCTTCGGACGTAACATCTTCAACACCCGTAATCTGACCTTCGAACCCAGTGTCAATATCGCCACCCCCTTGAATTACCGCCTTGGCCCCGGTGACGAAGTGATAATCGATATCTGGGGGGCGAGCCAGAATACTATCCGCCAGCAGATCTCTCCCGACGGCACTATCAATATCCAGAAGATAGGCCCCGTCAACTTGAACGGACTTACGATCGCTGAAGCGAACGACTATCTCAAGAAAACATTAAACAAGATCTATAACGGTCTTAATAATACGAACGACCCGACCTCTGACATCCGTCTGACACTCGGCAGCATCCGTACTATCCAGATTAATGTCATGGGTGAAGTGGTCCAGCCGGGCACCTACTCCCTTTCCTCCTTTGCCACTGTCTTTCACGCGCTTTACCGTGCGGGAGGTGTGAGTGACATCGGCAGCCTGCGCAATGTCCAACTGGTCCGTAACGGCAGGAACATCGCTACAATCGACGTCTACCAGTTTATCATGAAAGGTAACATTCAGGACGATATCCGTCTTCAGGAAGGCGACGTTGTGATAGTTCCCGCTTATGAGGTACTGGTCAAGATCGACGGCAAGGTGAAACGTCCGATGCGTTTTGAGATGAAGAAGGACGAGAACCTTTCCACGCTTATCAGCTATGCCGGCGGCTTTGAAGCCGACGCCTACACCCGTTCTTTGCGTGTGGTCCGCCAGAACGGTCAGGAATATGAAGTCAACACGGTCAAGGACATGGATTACAGTGTCTATAAGATGCGCAACGGCGATGTTGTGACGGCCGAAGCTATCCTTAACCGCTTCATCAACAAGCTTGAAATCCGCGGTGCGGTCTACCGTCCCGGTATCTACGAACTGAACGGCAGGCTGAATACCGTCCGCGAACTGGTCAACGAATCCCAGGGCCTTACCGGTGATGCGTTCCTGAACCGTGCCGTCCTTTACCGTCAGCGTGAGGACCTGACTTCCGAAGTAATCCCTTTGGATATCAAGTCTATCATGGAGGGTACTTCCCCCAATCTCCCCCTGATGAAGAATGACATTCTTTATATTCCCAGTATTCATGACCTGGAGGACAGGGGTAATGTGGTCATCCACGGTGAAGTGGCTCAGCCTGACTCGTATCCTTATGCGGATAACATGACCCTTGAGGACCTGATCATCCAGGCAGGCGGTCTGCGTGAAGCCGCTTCCGTAGTCCGTGTTGATGTATCCCGCAGAATAAAGAACCCGTATAGTACAGTTGATAATGATACTATCGGTCAGATGTATACGTTTGCCTTAAAGGACGGTTTTGTAGTTGACGGTCGTCCCGGCTTTGTCCTTCAGCCCTACGATGAGGTTTATGTTCGTCGCAGTCCCGGTTATCAACCTCAACAGAATGTTTCAGTCGAAGGAGAAATACTTTTCGGCGGTTCCTATGCGATGACCAGCAGGGAGGAACGTCTTTCAAACTTGATCAACAAAGCCGGCGGAGCCACCAACTACGCTTATCTTCGTGGTGCGAAGCTTACCCGTGTAGCCAATGCGAGTGAGAAGAAACGTATGGGTGATGTAATCCGTTTGATGAGCCGTCAGTTGGGTGAGGCTATGCTTGATTCCCTGGGTGTCCGTGTGGAGGATACGTTTACGGTCGGTATCGATTTGGAGAAGGCGTTGGCCAATCCCGGAAGTACGGCAGATATTGTGTTGCGTGAGGGTGATGTAGTCTCTATTCCCAATAATAACAATACGGTAACAATCAATGGTGCCGTCATGGTTCCTAATACTGTTTCTTATATGAAAGGCAAGGATATAGATTACTACATCAATCAGGCGGGAGGTTATTCAGAGAATGCGAAGAAGAGTAAGAAGTTCATTGTTTATATGAATGGTCAGGTGACTAAGGTGAAGGGTAGTGGTAAGAAACAGATTGAGCCCGGTTGTGAGATTATTATTCCTAGTAAGGCTAAGAAGAAAACTAATATCGGAAACATTTTGAGTTATGCTACTACATTCAGTACTTTGGGAATGATGGTTGCTTCTATTGCTAATTTAATAAAAAAATGAATACTTGATTCTTGTGGTTGAAAATCAGTATGTTAGTAATGGAAACTCATCATTGGGAGAGAGTGAGAAACATCGAAATGGAATGGAAGTTGGTTTAATTGATATTTTCCGCAATATAATTGACATTCGTAAAACGATATATAAGGTTGTGGGAATAGGGATGCTTGTTGGTATTATTGTAGCATTGAGTATTCCAAAACAATATACGGTAAAAGTTACATTATTTCCTGAAATGGGTAGTTCTAAAGGTGGAAATGGCTTAGCAGGACTTGCGGCTTCTTTTTTGAGAAGTGGAGCTAGTGATGCTTGTGAGGATACTCTCATGTATATTATATTGGATTCACAATATAATGAGTGAAGGGTTAATGTGCTTAGTTTGTGTTATTATTTGCAGTACATTTAGTATACTTATTAGTTCTTGGTTTATAAGACTAAATCATAATGAAAAGTTGTATATTAAATCTATTTTAATAGGGAAATTAAAAAAATGATTTTATGAGAGTTGGTAAAAAAATTATATTTAGTTTGATATCTATTATTGTTGCATTAATAGCAATATTTTCTGTTTATATTTATGTTTCAGTTCCTATACCTTCAAATTCTCAAAATAAGATTGTACAAATAAGTTTTGATGATGTTTATCTTTGCATAAAAGACTTGAAAGATACTTTGCGTTATACCTCTGTTTTTCAACAACCTTTTTTTAAATCATTAAAAGAATTGCATGATGTCTATGGTGCAGTCTTTAGTCTTTATGTGTATGAAAAGGCGGATAATTTTGTAATAACAGAAGTTCCTGATAAATTTAGAAATGAATTTATAGAAAATTCAGAATGGTTGAAGTTCGGATATCATGCTATTGAACCACGCTTTGATAAAAAAGAACAGTCATTAGAATTTGAACGTTCTTTTTTGAATGTAAGAAAATCTATTTTACATTGGGCCGGAAAATCTTCTTTAGCCCCATGCTTGAGATTACATTATTATTTTGCGGACGATAGTATGATTGCTATTCTTAAAAAATATAAGGTTTATCATTTATTAGGTGCAGATGATGAAGGGAGGATAAGTTATAATTTGAATCGTTTGCAAAGTGATAGCTTATATGCTCGTAGAGCATATATATATGATAGTATATACTATCATAAGACAGATATAAGAATAGAAAGAATGGAATGTTTTCCTTTGGAATTATTAAATTATCAAAATAAAGATACGATTACGCTTTTTTCTCATGAATGGGCAATGAATGGACATAGAAATATTCTTAATAGAATAAAATTGAGACAATCAATTAAATGGCTGGCTAAGAATAATTATAAATTTACTTTTTTAGAATAATATGGATAACATTAAGAGGTATATTGATTGTTATGTTCCCATAACAACCTGTACTTTACGTTGTCATTACTGTTATATTGTACAACATGGGTTATTTGCTAATAAGGTACCTAAGTTGAAATATTCTGCTGAGACTGTTAGAAAAACTCTATCTAAAGAGAGGTTAGGAGGAACATGTTTAATTAATTTCTGTACTGTCGGTGAGACACTTATTTCAAAAGAATTATTAGAATATGTTCGCGCCATTCTAACGGTCAAGGACATGGATTATAGTGTCTATAAGATGCGCAACGGCGACGTTGTGACAGCCGAAGCTATCAGTACTTTAGGAATGATGGTTGCTTTTATTGCAAATCTAATCAAGAAATAACATAGTATATATCTACGAGATATAATTTGAGTTATGACAGAAAATAAATCAAATACAACGCAAGAACCAATACTAACGAATCTTCAAGTCAACGAACAAGAAATCAATTTAATGGAGATTTTACATAAGATAATTGGTATTCGCAAGACTATCTACAAGGCTGCTGGAATCGGTCTGCTTCTTGGTATAATAGTTGGTTTTAGTGTTCCTAAGAAATATACGGTTAATGTTACCCTCTCTCCAGAAATGGGCAATTCAAAAGGTGGTAATGGTTTGGCTGGATTAGCCGCTTCATTCCTTGGTTCAGGGGCTACAATGACTGAAGGAATGGATGCCTTAAATGCTTCACTATCTTCTGATATTGTTTCATCTACCCCGTTTTTACTAGATCTTCTTCAAATGAATGTCGTTCAAAAGGATATAAAAGAGAATATCACATTGGAGTCTTATTTGGACGAAGAATCTTCTCCTTGGTGGAGCTATATTATTGGTTTTCCGAGTGTGCTGATTAGTGGAGTAAAATCGTTATTTACTGATGAGCCAGTTGTTACAAATAATACTCAGAATGGTACAATTGAGCTAACAAAAGAAGTGGCACAGAAAATCGAATTACTCAAAAAGATGATTATTGCCTCTATAGATAAAAAGACTGGTATCACAAGTGTTTCAGTGACTTTGCAGCAACCTAAAGTAGCAGCAATTGTTGCAGATTCTGTCGTACATAAGTTACAAGAGTCTATTATTGGCTACCGCACTACCAAAGCCAAAGAAGATTGTGCCTATCTTGAGAAACTATTCGAAGAACGTCAACGAGAATATTACGCAGCTCAAAAGAAATATGCCAGCTATGTTGACTCACACGATAACCTGATTCTGCAGAGCGTCCGTACTGAACAAGAGCGTTTACAGAATGACATGAGTTTGGCTTATCAAGTATATAGTCAAGTGGCAACTCAGTTACAGGTAGCAAGAGCTAAAGTGCAGGAAGAAAAGCCTGTTTTTGCTGTGGTGGAACCTGCTGTTGTCCCTTTGCAAGCTTCTAGTGTAGGGCTGAAAGCATATGCATTTGTATTTATGATCTTATGTTCTATTATTGCTATTAGCTGGAAGTTAAAAGGACAGGAAATTTGGAAGACTTTGAGGGGTAATAAAAAATAATTAGTTATGAAAATTAGTGGAGAATTCATACCTGATGGGATGAATAGTTTTGAACGTAATGTAAAACGAGTGGGGGATTGTATTATTGCGAGTATATTGATGATGTTGTTTTCACCTTTATTTTTAGTTTGTTATATTGCGGTAAAAAGAGAGGATGGTGGTCCTGTTATCTTCAAACAAGAACGAATAGGTCGTTTTGGTCGTCCTTTTTACATTTATAAGTTTCGTAGTATGCGGCTGGATGCAGAAAAAAAGGGACCTGCTCTTTATGCTGGTGGGAAGGATAAGCGTTTGACAAAAATAGGTAAATTTTTGCGCGAACATCATCTTGACGAATTACCTCAACTTTGGAATGTTTTTTGTGGAGATATGTCTTTTATCGGACCTCGTCCTGAACGTAAATTTTATATTGACAAAATTATGGAACGAGACCCTCGCTATAGGTTTTTGTATCAGATTCGTCCTGGGGTGACTTCGTATGCTACTTTATATAATGGCTATACAGATACGATTGAAAAAATGTTACGTCGTTTGCGATATGACTTATTTTATTTACAGCATCGTTCATGGTGGCTTGATTTCAAGATACTGATAAAGACCTTTATAAATATCGTTTTTGGGAAGAAGTTCTAATATATTTAAAGAGGTCATTGTATGATTTTGGATCAATCTGAAAATAATAAACGTATAGCGAAGAATACCCTACTACTATATTTTCGGATGTTTTTCACTATGGCAGTTACTTTGTATACCAGCCGGGTGATATTAAAAGCATTAGGGGTAGAAGATTTTGGTATCTATAATGTAGTAGCAGGAATTGTTACATTATTTTCTTTCTTTAGTGGTGCACTTAGTTCTGCTGCATCTCGTTTCATTAGTTTTGAATTGGGAAGTAATAACACTAGCTATTTGAGCAAAGTGTTTTCAGCTATCTTTATTATACATTTATTGTTTTCTGTTGTTGTTGTTTGTTTTGCAGAAACCATAGGCTTATGGGTGGTAAACTGCAAATTGACAATACCACCAGAAAGAATATTTGCCGCTCATGTTGTCTATCAGTTTTCGGTTTTCAGTTGTATTGTAGGAATTATGCAAATACCATTGAATGCAATGATAATAGCTCATGAACGATTAGGCATATATGCTTACATGAGTATCTGTGAGGTAATAGGGAAATTAAGTATTGCCTTTGTAGTTACATATTGTAGTTTTGATCATCTTATTGTATATGGAATGTTATTGTTTTCATTGGTAGTGATACTTTTTGTAATATATTTTATTTATTGTCGGAAGAAATTTCCTGAATATCGTTTTAGTTTTGTTTCTGAAAAGGAAATAGTAAAGAATATATTGGGATACTTTTCTTTCAGTTTATGGGGAGCTGCAGCATATGTTTTGAAAGATCAAGGTGTAAATGTTGTATTGAATATTTTTTTTGGTCCAGTGGTAAATGCTTCACGGGCTATTTCATATCAGGTGAATAGTGCAATAAATAGTTTTGCACAGAACCTGACATTAGCTATGAGTCCTCAAATAATAAAATCATATGCATGTAATGATATTCATCGTGTATTACAGCTTCTTTTCAGAGGTACTAAATTTTCTTATTTTCTAATTTTATTTCTGTCTATTCCTGTAATTTTAGAGACCAAATATGTACTGTCTTTGTGGTTAGGACAGGTGCCTGAATATACTTTGATATTTGTCCGTTTGGTGATTGTTAATACACTTATAGATTCTTTTACTTATATAATTGGGGCAACGGTGCAGGCAACTGGTAGGATAAAGAAATATCAACTGTGTGTAGGAGGAATTTTATTACTCAATTTACCTTTATCGTATTTTTTCTTAAGATTGGGATTTTCTCCGTATATTACTTTTTTGATTGCTATCTTAATTGCTATATTATGTCTAGTAGTTCGTGTCCTTTTATTGAATTCTTTGCTTCGGTTTTCTATAAGAGAATTTGTCGAGAAAATTTTGGGATTATCTTTATTAGTTACTTTTATGTCATACGTACTACCATTTATCATTTATATTTCGTTCGCAGAAGGTTTTATGAGGTTTTTACTGGTAGTAGTTGCTGGTATAATAGGGGCGCTTATTAGTATTTGGTTTGTTGGATTTGGTTATACAGAGAGAGAATTTGTGAAGAAAATGATATTTGTAAAATCAAATATTTAGCATATTTTTATTAAGTTGTAATAGATAATTGTTTATGAACTAATTGATTAGTTATCATGAAAGATATAGATTTGATATGAATATAATTAAAAGATTTATTGATTGTAAAATTCCTTTGCAGACATGTACACTTCGTTGTCATTATTGTTATGTGACTCATAACAAATTGTTTGAGAACAAAATACCTGTTTTCAAGTATGATGCAAACTTTATAGGGAATGCTTTGACACAAAAAAGATTAGGTGGTATCTGTATGTTTAACTTATGTGCAGATGGTGAAACATTATTGTCTTCACAAGTTGTAGAATATATTAGGGCAATATTGGAACAAGGACATTTCGTTATGGTAGGTTACTAATGGGACTATGACTAAACGATTTGATGAGATAATAAAATTTCCTGCTCATTTGTTGTCGCATCTTTTTTTTAAATTCTCATATCATTATTTGGAATTGAAGAAG
>OGPE01002506.1_pt1 | contig 10302 bp, 10 predicted proteins | sample 1552881 | NCBI WGS metagenome assembly OGPE01 (sample SAMEA2580236, study PRJEB22360) | human gut metagenome | biome: human gut; feature: human-associated habitat; material: faeces | place: Denmark | collected 2008/2010 | reverse complement strand
TTTACATTTCGACCGGCGGCCATAACTACATGGATATGTCGCAGGGCTTCTTCCCCGACCTGACGAATTTCGACAACCTGGTATTGGCCAGCAGCATCTTCCTCTTCTATGCCGGTATGGAGATGATGGGTATTCACGTGATGGACGTGAAGAATCCTTCGCGCAACTATCCGAAAGCCATCGTCATCGGCTCGCTGGTGACCGTGCTGATCTTCGTGCTGGGCACGTTCTCGCTGGGCTTCATCATTCCGGCCAAAGACATCAACCTGACCCAGTCGCTGTTGATCGGCTTCGACAACTACTTCCATTATCTGCGCATCTCGTGGGCTTCGCCGATTATCGCCGTCGCCCTGATGTTCGGCGTACTGGCAGGCGTACTGACCTGGGTATCGGGTCCGTCGAAAGGTATTTTCGCCGTGGGCAGAGCCGGTTACCTGCCTCCGTTCTTTCAGAAGAGCAACAAGAACGGCGTACAGCGCAATATCCTGCTCATTCAGGGCGGCGTGGTAACGCTGCTGGCGCTGCTGTTCGTCGTAATGCCTTCGGTACAGTCGTTCTACCAGATCCTCTCGCAGCTCACCGTACTGCTCTACCTGATCATGTACATGCTGATGTTCTCGGCGGCGATCGTGCTGCGCTACAAGATGAAAGGCACCGCGCGTCCGTTCCGCCTGGGCAAAAAGGGTAACGGTCTGATGTGGACGATCGGTACGGTCGGCTTCTGCGGCGCACTGCTCGCCTTCATCCTCAGCTTCGTTCCGCCCAGCCAGATCTCGGTCGGCAGCAACACCGTATGGTTCTCCGTACTCATTATCGGCTGCGTGGTAGTGGTAGGCGCTCCGTTCGTCATCTACGCCATGCGCAAGCCCTCGTGGAAAGACCCGCAGGCGGCTGCGGAATTCGCACCCTTCCATTGGGAAGTAAAAGCAGCCCCGGAAACACAGAACATTCCGCAAAACAACCCGCAAAATACGGGTAATACGGCTCCTGAAAACAAACAATAAAAGCAATCGTCATGGGACAAAAACTCACGAAACAAGACGTTCGGGACGCCGTACAGCACGCCTTCGAACAGACCAAAGCGGTCACAGGAGGTAAAAACGCCGACTATATACCCTATCTGGCCAACGTACCGTCCGACCTGTTCGGCATCGCCGTCTGTCTGCCCGACGGAGAGATTATCGCCGCAGGCGACACGGAATACAAGTTCGGCATCGAATCGGTATCGAAAGTGCCGACGGCCATTCTAACGATGAACCAATACAGCCCCGAAGAGGTGCTGACGAAGATCGGTGCCGACGCTACGGGACTGCCTTTCAACTCGATCATGGCGATCCTGCTCGAAAAGGATCACCCTTCGACACCGCTGGTAAACGCCGGTGCGATCGCCGCCTGCTCGATGATAAAACCCATCGGGAAGCCGGACGCGAAATGGGAGGCGATCCAGGGATTCATCGAAGGACTCTGCGGCTCGAGCGTGGAGGTCATCGACGAACTTTACAAATCGGAAACCGCGACCAACTTCAACAACAAGTCGATCGCGTGGCTGCTGAAAAACTATTCGCGCATCTACGACGATCCCGATATGGCGCTCGACCTCTACACCCGCCAGTGTTCGATCGGAGTAACGGCCCGCCAACTGGCGGTCGCGGCTGCGACCATCGCATTCGACGGCGTGAACCCCGTAACCAAACAGACGGTCTTCAAGCCCGATCTGGGTACGCGCATCGCCTCGATGATGGCCACCGTCGGTTTTTACGAGCATACGGGCGACTGGCTCTTCAACACGGGCCTTCCGGCCAAGACCGGCGTGGGCGGCGGCATCATGGGCGTCGTTCCGGGCGTGATGGGCGTAGCGCCCTTCGCACCCCCGCTGGATGACGCCGGCAACTCGGTCAAGGCCCAGGCTGCCTTGAGCGACATCGTCGGACGGCTCAACCTCAACATCTTCCATCCGCGTAAAAGCATCCTGGCAGAACAGGCATAGGAGGATCGTTCCGGAATGAAAAAGGCTCGCTGTACAGCGAGCCTTTTCGTATCTTGCGATTACCACACGACACCGTCCCCATCGTGGAAAAAACCGCACACGAGGGTCAGGTACTCGGGCATTTTTCCGTCGGCTCCCCACTTGAGTTCGATTCCGAACAACTCGGAAGTCGTGCGACCTATGTCGAAGCCGCAGGCTTCGAGCGACGGACGCACCAGTTCGGGATGGCGGCACGGGTTCCCTTCGGGGCGTGTACAGGTACCCTCGGGACAATAGAGGCAACTGCCGACGTAGGCGAACGAACGTCCTCCGTATCGCCGCTCCATCTCGAGCAGACGTCTCTCGAGCCGCTGCCGTTCGGGGTGGATCAACCGCTTTGCCTCCGCAATGGGAAGGTCGCGCTGCTCCGGAGCGATCTTCGTAGCAATAAGCAATGCCCTGGAATACCGGTTCAGATACTCTTCGACATCGAAATCGAAGGGAGGGCATCCCCAACTGCACCCATAGTTCGGACAGGCGCGGCAGCAGCCCTCGAAACGCTCGGCATCGCGGAAACGGGCTATATAATCGGCGACGGAAACCGTCACGCTGAAATCTTCGGCTCGGTATGGGATCATATTTCGGTAAAGAGATCGAATTGATGCAGAAGCGTAAAAGTGAAGAAAACCCCGATGACGGCACACAGGACGGCAAGCAATGCATTCAGCACACGCGGGGAGGGTTTGGTGGATTCGCAGGCCCGATTCCGGATATAACGCCGGAAAAAGAGGAAGAGAGCGGGTACGACGCTGCACGCCAGCAGAAAATCCTCGGGAATCCCGAAAAAATAGACCTTCGAAAGCCCGATCAACGCCCAATGGCAGAGGAACGTCGCCAACACGATATTCGCCCGCTCGGAGAAAGCCAGCATCAACGCGACGGTGAAGACCGCGACCGAGCAGGGCATCACGGGCGAGGTCATCATCGGAAAAGTACGCCCCAGGGCCAGCGAGAAAAGCGGATAAACGAGCGGCATACAGAACAGCGCCAAAGCAAACTGGGAGTGTCGTCCCGTGCGCCCGAGCGAATCGTGTCCGGCCGCCAGATCATAGATCCAAATACAGCCCATGACCGTCCAGAACAAGGCCAGAATATCGTAATGTTCGCGCGGAGCGCAATAGAGAAAATAATATACGCCCGCGATCCAGAAATTCAATGCGGCCATAAAAACCTTCATCGCCATACGCACCGCACGCGTCGGACGCAGGTAAAGCAAAAGGGTCAGTACGGCGGCGACCGCGACCAAGAGGAGCTGCACGGGCCACGTGGCGGCGTTGTATGCGGCGATCGTATTCCAGAAAACATCCATACGAAAAGAGTTTACTTGCGGTTCTGTCTGCGTCGTGTGAGCGAGAAAGCCCGGCGGTTGAAGATGAATATCGGCAGCGTAGCGCCCGCAGCCAACAGGATAATCACGCTGAACGACACGGTGGCATTCAGGAAAAACTGCTGCATATATTCCAGCCCTTGTCCGGGATCGTTGAGCGATTGCAGAAACATGATGAGGGCAAAGACCGTCTTGTAGGCGTAGATACCCGGGACCATCGGCAGCAGGGCCGGAATGTAGAGCACGGTCATCGGACAACGAATACCCCGTCCCAACCAAAGACTGCCGAAACCGATGACGACGGCAGCGCAAAGCGAAGCCGTAGCGATGTCGATCCCCGCATAACTCATCAGGCAGAAACGCAGGGCATGCCCGACGGCCGCCAACAGGGCGATGCAGGGAAATGCCCGTACCGGAGGGTCGGAAATCGCCCCGAATCCGATAGCGGCCACAGCCGCGAACAACCCGTCGAGCAGAATATCCACCGCAATCATAGCAAACTGTTTTTAACGATCATCAACGTCGCCGAAAGACCTACGGCAATGCAAACGATCAGCAGCAGAGCGTTTATCAGACGGCTGCAACCGATCAGGATATGCCCTTCGACGATGTCGATCACCCCGTTGATGAGCGGAACGCCCGGAACAAGAAAGAGCGGGCTGGTGGCTATCGCCACCTCGGCCGTACAGTCGAAGCCCAATGCCGACGAGGCGCAGAGCGAAGCCAGAAAGGCGGAAAGGATAAAAACCAGGAAGTGATTCACGGCATGCGCCTGCATCCGCTGCCGAGCGGAAAAACCGACGAGCGTCGAGGTGAAGACGATGCCCACGGCCGTCCAGTCCCCGCCGAACAGACGACAAAAGGAGGCATTCGCCAGGCCGACCGTCAGCAGGACGAAAATCGGGTCCATACGCGGCTTGGCGATCAACTCTCCGTAACGGTCGCGCAGGTCGGTCAGCGACAGGTGTTCATCGACGGCATCCCAACTCAAAGCGCTCAGATCCGAATTCCGTTCGAAGCTGATCGGCAGCGCAGGGATCTTTACCACACGGGTAACGACTTCGCCGCTCCGTTCGTCGTGTACGGTGATGATTATGCTTTTCTGAAAACTCGACAACTGAATATCCACTCCCTGCGAGGTTCCGATGCGCTGTGCGTTGCGGATCACACGCGAAGTGTGCACTCCCGATCCTAACAGATAGGAAGCGTATTCCGCAACGAAATCGAGAATGTCGGAGAGTTCCTGTTTTGTTTTCATGACGGCACAAAAGTAGTGTATTCCCGCCAAATCGGAAACAACCGGCGAAAAGAAAAATTCCCGGAAAGAGTTTTTGTTTCCTGAAAAATACCGTTATATTTGCGGCAGATTTGGTTTCCGGCTCCTTATGCAAGGAGAGGAATGAAAAGGGAATCGGGTGTGAATCCCGGACAGTCCCGCTGCTGTGAAGCTCCGCGACGTTTCGAACATCTCTGCCACTGGTCCGCACGGACCGGGAAGGCTTCGGAACAGGAGTGAGTCAGAAGACCTGCCAGATCGATTCGATGTCAAAGGCGCTCGTGGGTTAGGCGTTTGATTTCGGTTGTGTTTCGCTTGATAAATTTTAGGAAAACCGTCCCGACACAGGGATCGTTGTACCGTTCCGGTACAAGAGATTTCCTCGTCTGCCACAGCGGTATTTCCGGTAATGAACGACAAACGAAAGTGCGGCGATAACCATTGTTACTGCCATAACATTCAAGAGATTAGGATGTCGCCGCACTTTTTTTTAACCGATAACGATGAATATCATACTCTATGGAATACCGGCCGATACAGCCGAGCTGATTGCCGGACGTTACGACCTGGAACTCATTCATTCGATCGAAGAAATCGGAGCCTGCGGAGCGTTGCTCCCCGTCCCGAAAATAACCGCACCCCGGCAGTTGCTGGCTCTTTACAACGCCTTGATGCGTCACGAGGATGCGATCGATGCAGTCATCATCTGCGGGTCCGAAACCTGCGGTGCGGCCGGCACGATATGCTACGGGGCTCCTCCGGGAAAAATCTTCACACTCTGCGGCGATCCGGGAGGCGAAGAGCTGGAAGCGGAGTTATTCCGGCTGCTCGATGCCATCTTCACGCAAGCCAACCGGATCAACCTCTGAAACGACGTATTCCCGAAAAAACGAAAGGGATTCTATTTTCAAATTTTTTCCGGCACGAATTTGCTCCGACCTTTTCCGCCTTTGCAAAAAATCCGCTGGAAAGAATTTCCACAACCGGCTGTCACCTCGCAACCGGCCTTGCTCATGAGAGCAAATATACCCCGCTTCGATTCGGATTTATATCGTCTTTCCGGACAGCGGTCGCCCTCGGTTCCGCCCAAATTTATTTGGCTCTGCCACAAACCTGCACTATCTTTGCCGCATGGACTCAACGAAAGGATATATTCACGTCTATACCGGAAACGGCAAAGGCAAGACGACGGCCGCGTTCGGACTGGCCGTGCGAGCTTTGTGCGCCGGCAAAAGCGTTTACATCGGACAGTTCGTCAAGTCGATGCGATACAACGAAACGAAAATCGGGCAACTCTTCGACCAAGTGAAGATCGAGCAGTTGGGTCGGGGATGTTTTATCGGCAAGGATCCCGAAGCGATCGATATCCGGATGGCACGCGACGGTCTGACCCGCTGCGCCACCCTGCTGGAGAGCGGTGAATACGACGTAGTCATCCTCGACGAACTGACCATCGCCCTGCATTTCGGACTGCTGACGATCGACGCCGTACTGGATGCCCTGAACCGCCGTCATCCTGCGGTAGAAGTCGTCGTCACGGGACGTTACGCCCCGCAGGAACTTATCGACGCGGCCGACCTGGTGACCGAAATGCGGGAAATCAAACATTACTACACGCAGGGCGTCCTTTCCCGCGACGGGATAGACCGCTGACAGGCCAAAAGCGATCGTCATCGCCCGACTGCACACGGGCGCGAATAACAGCAAAGCGAACTCCGCTGAAAAAAACAGAACCTCGAAGCAATGCAATTTCGAGATCCTGTTTTTTTCGTTCTTTCCGAAGATTCCGGTAAATCGGACATCAACCGCACATCGGTCCTCTCCCACTCATCCGAATACGATCGCTCTCTCGCACGCAAATCGCCGGCATCGCATGCCAGGCGCAAAATCCTTGCGGAAGCGACACAGCACCTCTCCTTCTCGAACCGACCGAACATCCGGTCCGTTGCGACTCCCCTCTACACTGACCGATCCGTTAAAAGCGGAAGCGAAGACCGGCGACAAGCGATCCCATCGTACCGATTCCCGCTTCGGCATAGGCCGCGACCTTACCCCCGATTTCGACACCGATCGGCGAAACCTGAAAAGCCCACTGCCGGGCCGATTCGCTCTGCCCCTCGCCCGAAGATTCGGTGAAAGTCAGTCCGACACCGACGCGGGAATAGAGCGACAGGATACGCAGGTTGAGCCAGCGCATCTTCAGGTGCGGCATGATCGAATAATAGTCGGTCGAGATTTTCTTACCGGCCAACCGCTGATTGTTACCCGAATAGACGAAAGTAGCGCCTACACCCAACCCGCCGACGATACGGAAGGTGTAATTGACCGACACACCGCCCCAGCTGTCCATCGACGCATCCTTCATATCGAGCACGTCGAGCAACTTATCGCTGTAAGCGTCGATCCAGTCGGTCACGGGAGCGACACCGTACCCCACCGAAATTTCACCGCGCCCCAACTGGGCATGAGCCAGACCGGGCAGACCGAGCAACGCGACGGCTGCCATCAGAAGTACTTTTTTCAACATAACTGTCTCTGTCAGGATTTATAGGATAATACAAATATTTTTTAATAAATAACCCGCCCTTTCGTCACGGCACAAAATTCCCGCCAAAATCAATGAGAAGGGAAGCGAACGACCGCTTCCCTTCTCAACATATATCGAATTCAAAAGTTTCGCTGGTACAACGCACCGCTTCCCTTTCAAAACATCCGACGGCAATTAACCGATCGCCTCCTCCTGGCCGACCTTTTTGAACAGATCGACATCCTCGACATCCGAATGCATCAGGTAATTGTAGGCTTCGGCGACTTTGCTTTCTGCCAGTTTACAATAGATCCGCGCGGAATCGATGTATTCGGCCGATTCTCCGGCCTGACGAGCCAACAGGTAAGTAATGATGATATGACCGGCAGTTTCCACCAGACGGCGGGCATGGAAATCCTTGTAACCGCTGCGCTCCTTCTCGAGAGTTTCGACACGGGCGACCATCTCCTCGAACCTCACGCGCAGGTCGGTCAGTTTGCTCTTCACGGCGCACATTTCGGGGGCATAGTCCGCAGCCTCGTAGGTCTTGATCTGCTCCAGGAAGGTTCCCTTCGTTACGGCATTGATCGCAGCTACGACCTGCAGCTGGGAAGTACCTTCGTAGATATTCATGATACGGGCATCGCGGTAGAGGCGCTCGCAGGGATAGTCCTTCATGAAGCCCGAACCGCCGTGAATCTGTACCGCATCGTAAGCGAGCTGGTTGGCATACTCCGAAGCGAAGAGCTTTACCAGCGGCGTGAAACCGTCGGCCAGACGATTGTAGAACTTCATCTCCTGGCGCTCCTCCGGTTCGAGCGAACGCTCCTGCGCGATGTGGCCGTACTGCTTGTAAATCTCGACGAAACGGGTCGTTTCATAGAGCAGCGCACGGGCCCCCTGCAACTTCGCCTTCATATTGGAGAGCATCTCCGCAACGGCAGCGAACTGAATGATCGGCTTGCCGAACTGGGCACGCTCCTGCGCATACTTGAGCGCCTCGCGGTAAGCGGCCTCGCAAAGGCCTACCGACTGTGCGCCGATACCCAGACGGGCAGCGTTCATGAGCGACATCACGTATTTGATCAGACCCATCTTACGGTCGCCGACCAGACGGGCCGGAGCGTTGGTGAAGACCAGCTCGCAGGTAGGCGAACCCTTGATACCGAGTTTGTTCTCGATACGGCGCACCTTAACGCCGCCGTCACGCTTGTCGTGCACGAGCATCGAAAGACCGCGTGCGTCCGAGGTTCCCTCTTCGGTGCGGGCCAGCACCAGCGAAATATGACCATCGCCGTTGGTGATGAAGCGCTTCACGCCGTTCAGCAGCCAGCGGCCGCTCTTCTCGTCGTAAGTGGCCTTGAGCATCACGGCACCCAGATCCGAACCGGCATCCGGCTCGGTGAGATCCATCGCGCAGGTCTCGCCCGCAGAAACACGGGGCAGGAACATCCGCTTAAGCTCTTCCGAAGCGAATTCATTGAGCGTTTCGGCACAGTCCTGCAAACCCCAGATATTCTCGAAACCGGCATCGCCGCGTGCCACCATTTCGTTGGCGACGACGAAGCAGACCAGCGGGAAATTCAGGCCGTCGTACTTGCGGGGCAGCGTAAGGCCGCTCAGGCCCGCGTCGACGATGGCCTTCATGTTCTGAACCGTGCCCGCAGCGTACTCCACGTGGTCGTTCACGACGCGGGGGCCTTCGTGATCCACGCCCTCGGCATTGGGAGCAATGACCTCGCCGCAGACTTCACCGGCGATCTCCAGCACGCGGCGGTAGGAGTCCATGGCGTCTTCGAAATCCTGCGGCGCGAAATCGTAGAGGTCTTTCTCGGCGAAGCCGCGCTCTTTCAGCTCCACGATCTTGCGCATCATCGGATGCTGGAGGTGGAACTGCAAATCCTTATTGTCTGAAAAGAAATTAGCCATTACTTCGAATTTTGTTTGTAGTACTTAATCATCTTGGGGATCACCTCGTTGACGTCGCCCGTGATGGCGTAGTCGGCAATCTTGTTGATCGGGGCTTCGGGGTCGGTGTTGATCGAAATGACCATGGCCGAGCCGTCCATGCCGGCCGTATGCTGGATCTGCCCCGAGATACCGCAGGCGATGTAGAGTTTGGGGCGTACCGTCACACCGGTCTGACCCACCTGGCGCGCATGGTCTGCGAACCCGGCGTCGACGGCTGCGCGGCTCGCGCCCACCTCGGCACCCAGCACGTCGGCCAGCTCGAACACCAGGTCGAAGTTCTCCTTCGAACCCATGCCGTAGCCGCCCGCGACGATGACGCCGGCACCCTTGATGTCGATCTTGCTCTCGGCAATCTCACGGTCGATGATCTTCACCGCGAGGTCTGCGTCCTTCACGAATTTCTGCCACTGGATCTTCTTCACCTCGCCGGCACCCGGCTTGGCGGCATATTCGCGGCGCATGACGCCTTCGCGGACGGTGGCCATCTGCGGACGGTTGTCGGGGTTGACGATCGTGGCGATGATGTTGCCGCCGAAGGCGGGGCGGATCTGGTAGAGCAGGTCTTTGTACTCCCTGCCGCTCTTGGCGTCTTTGTGGTCGCCGATCACCAGCTGCGTACAGTCGGCCGTAAGGCCGCTGTAAAGCGCCGACGACACGCGCGGCGCGAAATCGCGGCCGTTGCACGTCGCGCCGAACAGCACGATCTGGGGTTTCTCCTGCTCGATCAGGCCGCACATGACGGCCGTATGGGGCAGCGTACGGAACGGTGCGAACACCTTGTCGTCGGCGATCCATACGGTATCGGCGCCGTATTTGGCGAGCTCGTGCTCGATGCCGGCGAGGTTCTCGCCCAGCACCACGGCTTCGAGTTTCACGCCCAGCGTCGTGGCCAGTTCGCGGCCCTTGGTCATCAGTTCGAGGCACACCTCGGCGGCCTTGCCGCCCTCGTTCTCGATATATACGAATATGTTGTTCATCTCCTATGCACGTATTAACCGAGCGTGTGGCTCGCGATAAGTTCGACCATCAGTGAATTGATATCCTCGTCGGCAGCAGTGAGCTTCTTGGCCTCCTTGGCCTGGAAAACCACGTTCTCGATCTTCTTGACCTTCGTGGGCGAACCCTGAAGGCCGAGCTGCTGCGGGTCGGGATCGACGTCGGCGGCAGCCCACTCG
>OGPE01002497.1_pt1 | contig 10336 bp, 8 predicted proteins | sample 1552881 | NCBI WGS metagenome assembly OGPE01 (sample SAMEA2580236, study PRJEB22360) | human gut metagenome | biome: human gut; feature: human-associated habitat; material: faeces | place: Denmark | collected 2008/2010 | reverse complement strand
GAGCGACACTCTGGTGGGCTACGACGTAGAGGTTGCAAAGCTGATCGCAAATGAGCTTGGCGTCGATGTCAACTTCGTCGAGGGCGAATGGGACGGTCTGCTCGCCGGCCTGGACGACGGCCGCTACGACATCATGGTAAACGGCGTAGGTGTTACACCAGAGCGTCAGGAAAAATACGATTTTTCCGTACCTTATGCCTATAATAAAACTGCTGTCATCGTCCGCAGCGACTACGACGAAATTCATTCCATGGAGGATTTAAAGGGAAAACACACTGCAAACACCATCAGCAGTACCTATGCAACCCTTGCGGAAAAATACGGTGCAGAGGTAACGGGCGTCGATGACCTGAATCAGACCATCGAGCTTTTACTTTCCAACCGAATCGATGCAACCCTCAACACAGAGGTGACCTATTATGACTACTTAAAGGCACATCCTGATGCAGATATCAAAATTGCCGCTTTGTCTGACGAGGTAGAAAAGGTTGCAATCCCCGTCCGCAAGGGCGACGATACAAAGACGCTGCTTGCAGCCATCAACGACGCTCTCGCAAAGCTGGACGAATCCGGCGAGCTGACCGCATTGTCGGAAAAATACTTCGGAACCGATATCTCGAAGCTGGAAAATTAAATCACCAAAATTCACTTCAAAAAGCTCCTGTGCATATTCCTGCACAGGAGCTTTTGATTCGTAGGGTGTATTGTGTCGAAAGTTTATTCATGAATCTCCAACGGAAGTCCGTCGGGATCTGCAAAAAATGTCATCGGTTTTCCGGTAAACTCATCGGTACGGATCGGCTCTGTCACAATTCCGAGGCTGTTTAACCGCACAACCGTATTCTCCACGCTCTCCACAAAAAATGCGAGATGCCGAAGTCCCTGTGCCTCCGGATAACTCGGACGCTTGGGTGCATCCGGCTTGATAAACAGCTCGATCTCCTGCTCTCCGCATTTCAGATCGATCTTGCAGTCTGCTTTGTCTTTCCGGTGGTTTTCCCGGATCACCGTAAAGCCGAGCAGATCCACATAAAAATGTCTGGAGCGCTCATAATCGCTTCCGATGATCGCAATGTGGTGGATTTTTTCGGACAAAGCGCCCGCTTTGATTGTCAGCTGTCCGGTACGCTCTTTCAGCACGTCTGCTGCCGCCGACGCCTCCTGTGCACTGTCTGTCAGGGTCGGAACGATTTCTTCAAAAATTCCATCCAGCTCGTCCTGGGTCTGATAGGTTCCCGTCGTCAGGATCACAAACAAATCCTTATCAGGCAGCACAACGCCGAACTGTCCGAAGGCGCCATCCGCACGGAAGGATCCGGGTGTCCTACACATCCAACACTGGAATCCGTAGCCGTAAGCCCATTCTTTGACGTGTCCTTCCGCATCTCCGGCAGTCTCGATCTGCTTGGTGCAGGCAAGGTCAAACCATTCCTCTTCCAGCAGCTGCCTGCCTTCCCAGCGTCCACGGTTTAACAAAAAATAAATAAAACGCGCCATGTCCTCTGTCGTCATCCGCATACCGCCGCCAGCCATTTCCACCGCTTCCGGTCCCGGGCACTTTGAACAGGTCAAGGAAGTAATGCCCAGGGGCTCCAGCAGACGGGGCTTTAAAAATTCCGTCACATCGCAGCCTGTTTTTCTCTTCAACACAGCCGCCAGCATGTTTGTGCCCGCCGTATTGTATTTATAAAATGTTCCCGGCTCATGTAAAAACGGATGCTGTAAAAACTCCCGGATCCAGTCGGGGGATTCCATATCAATTTCCGTCTCATGTCCGCAGCTCATGGTCAGGAGATGCCAGAGGGTGACCTTCTGCAGATTTTCTGACAGCTCCTTCGGAAGAAGCTCCGGAAAAAGATCCACTAACCGCTCCTCCAGTGACAGGATTTTTTCCTGTCGTGCAAACCCGATTGCCGTTGCCGTCAGGGTCTTGCCAAAAGAATACAGCGGGTGCGCAAGCTCCGGTGCATACGGCTTCCACCAGCCCTTTGCTGCACATTTCCCATGCCGCACCACCATAAAGCTGTGCAGCTCGATGTTCTTTTCCTCCATCCGGTCCAAAAACCGGAGAATTCCCCCGGAACTGATCCCCAGCGATTCCGGTGACGCATCCTGAAAATAAGACATACCCCATATCCTCCTCTTTTTTAGATGATCTGCTAAAAACGGCTCCCTGTTTTCGGAGCCGTTTTTGGTAATACACATCGATTCAGACCCGTTTCAGTTCATATGCACGGGTGCCCAGACCGATTTTTTCTGCCTGATCCAGCGTTGCTTCCCATTCCACATTCGGATTGGAATCTAGGAAATGATCGTGACGATGATGCCAGTCGGGCTTTGCCAGATGTTCTCCAAGCTGGCTGTTTGCGATCGGAGTCGCCTGCAGGCAGGCATCCGCACACGCCTGATCCAGTGCTACCGGGTCAAAGCTTGCAAACATACCGATATCCGGCAGGATCGGCGCATCATTTTCGCCATGACAGTCGCAGTTGGGGCTGATATCCTGCACCAGTGAAATATGGAAGCAGGGACGGTTCTGACAGACAGCCATCGCATATTCTGCCATCTTCCGGTCCAGCAGCTCGTTTGCACAGCTGTTTTCATTGTAGACTGCATCAAAGCTGCATGCTCCGATACAGCGTCCGCAGCCCTTACATTTGTCGTAATCGATAACCGCTTTTCCATTCAGATATGTAATCGCATCGCTTCCGCACTCATGTGCACAGCGTCTGCAGCCGCGGCATTTTTCCAGATCGATAGCCGGCTTTCCGCTGGTATGCTGCTCCATCTTGCCTGCACGGCTGCCGCAGCCCATGCCGATATTTTTGATGGCACCGCCAAATCCGGTAGATTCATGTCCCTTAAAGTGCGTCAGGCTGATAAAAATATCCGCATCCATAATTGCACGTCCGATCTTCGGTGCAGGACAATACTCTGCATTCGGAACCGGTACTTCTACCTCGTCCGTACCCCGCAGACCGTCTCCGATCAAAATCTGACAGCCTGTTGTGATGGTATTAAAGCCGTTTAAATTTGCACAGTCCAAATGCTCCAGCGCATTTTTGCGGCTGCCGGGATAAAGGGTGTTGCAATCCGTCAAAAACGGAACGCCACCCTGTGCCTTGCACAGATCTGCCACTGCCTTTGCATAGTTCGGACGCAGAAATGCCAGATTTCCAAGCTCGCCGAAGTGCATTTTAATCGCGACAAACTTGCCGTCCATATCAATGTTTTTGATGCCTGCCGCGAGACAGACCTTTTTTAACTTATCCAGCTGACTTGTACCAACCGGGCACCTGAAATCCGTAAAATAAACTGTTGATTTTCCCATGCTTCCCTCCAAATTTTAGCTATGCACGACACGTGCCATTTTTCTGCCTTGAAGACATTTTACCATCTTACATCAGGAAATCCAATGCACTTTTCAAAAATTTGTCGGGTGATGCCACAGCCTGTAGTCCTGTTATTCCTCGTTTTCTCCCGTATCGGAAGCAATGGCCTGATCTATGAGTTTTTGCAGCGTTTCCGCCTGATTCTTCTCCGTAATAGCGCCCACAATGGGATCCCCAACGATATTGCCGTTCCGATCTACTACATAGGTAGTGGGATAGGCATAAATGCCGGTGGTAAATCTTCCCGCCTCGCTGTCAGAGTCAAAATACACATTCTGATACGTAGCGCCTTTCTTGGCCAGTACGTCCTTCGCCTCGGAAATTTCTGCCTCATTTCCATCCAGCGTAAAGGAGTTCACACCGATGAGTGCGCCGTTTTTCTCTGCAAGCTCTTTGTTCAGCGCATCCAGCTCCCCAAGCTCGCCTACGCAGGGACTGCAGGTGGTAAACCAGAAATTCACCACGGTTACTGCATTCCTGGAAAACAGCTCGTCGCTCTTGACCGGGTTTCCGTCCAGATCCTTGCCTTCAAAGGCAGGAAACTTCTGCACACTGCTATCCTCAGAGGAGCCGGTCTGGGCACTGTCCCCAGGGACACTCGTTTCACTGTTCATGGATTGCTCCACGATCTCAGGATATTTTTGCTCCAGCTCCGTCAGCTTGTTTTCTATCTCACTGATCTTTTCAGCAGAGGTTTTGAGCAGCTCATATTCTTCGTCCGAAAACTGATCTTTGGCATTCTCTATCGTGTCCAGCAGAAAATCTCCGTAGTTTTTTCCGTTTTCCAGCATGGCTGAACCCTTGTCAGCCTCCATGTAGACCTTTTCCCACAAATCGGTATTCTCCGAAAGAATCTCGTTCTCCTGCTCCATCAGCTTCTTATACGTAGAAAGTGCCTCCTGGGCATTTTCTGCTTCCGCCGTCATCGTAACAGCATTGCTGCTCTGATCTGCATTCCCGCTGTCCTTTGTGCCGCAGGCTGTAAGAGAAAATGCCAGCAGTACAGTCAGTCCCAGTTTGATCCATTTCTTTTTGTTCATTTTGATTCCTCCATATTTGTTTTTTTTGTAGTTTTCTTTGTCGTTTCATTTACAGCTTCTTTTGTCGTTTCATTTGCAGCCTCTTTCCCGTCGCCAAAGCCGTAGCGGAAGCAAACCGCACCGGTAGGACAGGCACGAACGCACATCCCGCAGCGGATGCACTCCCCATGATTGGGTGTTTTTGTCACATCCACATCCATTTTGCAGGCTCCGGCGCATTTCCCGCAGGAAACACATTTGCTCTCGTCCACCTTCATCTGAAAAAGGGACACCCGGTTCATCAGGGCATAAAATGCTCCCAACGGACAAAGCCATTTACAGAAGGGGCGATAGAACAATATGCTCAGTACAAGGATTCCCAGCAAAATGGTGAATTTCCATGTAAAAAGAGAGCCAAGTGCCGCCCGGATGCCGGAATTGGCAATAGACAGCGGGATCGCCCCCTCCAGCACACCCTGAGGACAGAGGTATTTGCAGAAAAAAGGATCTCCCATGCCTACATCGTTTACAACCAATGCCGGCAGCAAGACCACCATTACCAGCAAAACCACGTATTTCAGATAGGTCAGGGGCTTCAGCTTTTTTGTGGAGAGCTTTTTCGTTGGAATTTTATGCAGCAGCTCCTGAAACCAGCCGAAAGGGCACAAAAACCCGCAGATAAAGCGTCCCAGCAATACTCCCAGCAAAATAAGAAAGCCGGTTACATAATAGGAAAAGCGAAACCGTGAGGAGCCTGCCACTGCCTGAAATGCCCCAATGGGACAGGCGCCGGAGGCTGCCGGACAAGAGTAGCAATTCAGCCCCGGTACGCAGACCGTTTTCCCTGTGCCCTGATAGAGTCCGCCCTTGATAAAATTCGGCAGATGCAGATTGGTCAATAAAGCTGCGCCTGCCTGGATCCAGCCCCGAAAACGGGACATAAGCTGTGATACACCTGAAATTTTCTTATCCAATTCCCACACACTCCAGACATAATTTGATGGCTTTACTCAGTACCGTCGCTGCCTCGCCTCTCCAGGCACCAAAACACAGCATTGCAGCTCCTGTTATCAGCAGTGCGATCTGCGCTGCGACTTTTTTCTTGTAACGCATTTTTTTATCACCCTTTCTGTTTTTTACGTTCTGATCATAGCACAAATCAGTTAAAGTCTCTGTTAAGAATGAAAAATTAACACAAACTTTATCTGCTTCTGCTATAATTATGGGAAAACAATCGCTATTAAAATAGGAGGATTCTTATGCACCTTTTGGTCATTGAAGATGAGCGCGTCCTGTGCGAGACAATCGTCCGCAGTCTGCGGCGTCTGGCATACAGCGTGGATCACTGTTACGATGGAGATAAGGCACTGGAGCTTCTTGGCACAGAGCGGTATGATCTGGTTCTGTTGGATCTGAACCTGCCCGGTAAGGATGGCATGACAGTACTGCGCACCTTTCGTCAAAGGGATCGTAAGACCCCTGTGCTGATCCTTTCCGCCCGCAGTGAGGTGAAGGACAAGGTGGAGGGATTGGATGCCGGAGCCAACGACTATCTTTCAAAGCCCTTTCACTTAGCCGAGCTGGAGGCCCGCATCCGCAGCCTGACTCTGCGGCAGTTCACCCAGCAGGATGTGCTGCTGACCTTCAAGGCTCTGAGCTTCGATACCCGTTCCCGCACCGCCACCGTTAACGGACAGACGCTGGCCCTCACCCGCAAGGAAACAGGTATTCTGGAATATTTAATGGTACATCAGGGACGGCCGGTAAGTCAGGAGGAGCTGATGGAGCATGTCTGGGACAACAGCGTAGACAGCTTCAGCAACTCCATCCGTGTACATATCTCTGCCCTGCGTAAAAAACTGCGCGCTGCATTAGGTTATGACCCCATTCGCAACCGCATCGGCGAGGGCTATCTGATGGGAGGTGACACAGATTGAAAAAAATTTCTCTGCAATGGCGCATCACGCTGATGACTGCTCTGCTCATCGGCGTTACCTGTATCGCCATGAATCTGCTGCTCTGCTCCTCCGGCATCTATTATATGGATACCATCGCCGACACACTGCAGGGCGGCGACAGGATCCTCCTCGACGAAGAAGACACCGTGAGCTTTGATCCGCAGCTGGCAGCGCCTGACGGCGAGCTGACGATCCTTATTGATGGAGCACAGGGCCGCTTTCGCACAACAAACTGGTATATCACGGCGGTGGTGACGGCATTGAGCGGTATTCTTGCCTACTTCGTCAGCGGACATGCCCTGAAGCCCCTGCGCAGCTTTGCCTCCCAGACAGAAAAGGTACAGCTGAACAATCTGGCAGATATCCGGATCAACGAAAATGTTCTGCCGGAATTCAGACAGCTTGGTCACTCCCTGAACCAGATGCTGGAGCGGTTAAACAATGCCTTTTCTGCCCAGAAACAGTTTACCGGCAACGCTGCCCACGAGCTGCGCACACCTCTGGCGCTGATGCAGGCGCAGCTGGAGCTTTTTTGTGCAGAGCATCCCGACATGCTGCCGGAGACGGCAGACTTTCTCTCCCTGCTGCAGGAGCAGACAGAACGGCTGTCCCAGATGACAAAAACCCTGCTGGAGATGAGTAATCTGCAGCAGGTAGAACGAAACGAATCCATTCAGCTTGCTCCCATGGTGGAGGAAATTTTCACAGATCTTACGCCGCTGGCGGAAAAATCCGGCATCACTCTGGAGCTTACAGGTGACGGTGTTATGACTGGCAGCGACGCACTGATCTATCGTATGATCTTCAATCTGACAGAGAATGCGATCAAATACAATCGTCCAGACGGTTCTGTACAGGTCTGCATCACCCAGGAGCCCGAAAAGCTTCTGATCCTTGTTTCCGATACGGGACGGGGAATTCCGGAGGAATATCAGCAGAGTATCTTTCAGCCCTTCTTCCGTGTAGACAAGTCCCGCAGCCGAACCTTCGGCGGTGCCGGCCTTGGTCTTGCGCTGGTATGGGAGATTGCAGCTCTTCACGGAGGCTCTGTCCGGGTTGCAGAAAGCTCAGACAGCGGAACCACCATCGCTGCAGAGCTGCCACGCTCCGGCAATCATGCAGCAGATCCCAAAAACGAAACGCTTTAGAAACAATAGAATGCTCGCCCTGCGAGCATTCTATTGTCATGAATCAAAACGAACAGAAATGAGAGGAAAATATGATCGATAAAATGCTGATCCGTGGAGCAAAGGTCCACAACCTGAAGAATATTGATGTGGATATTCCGCTTGGAAAAATCGTGGGAATTGCAGGCGTGTCCGGCTCCGGCAAATCATCCCTTGCATTGGGCGTGCTCTACGCTGAGGGCTCCCGGCGCTATCTCGAAGCCCTCTCCACCTATACGCGCCGCCGTATGACCCAGGCTTCCAGAGCCAGTGTGGATGAAGTCCTGTATGTTCCCGCTGCACTGGCACTGCATCAGCGCCCCGGTGTACCGGGTATCCGCAGTACCTTCGGCACAGGAACGGAGCTGCTCAACAGTCTGCGCCTGATGTATTCCCGTCTTGCCAGTCACCGCTGTCCTAATGGACATTTCCTTTCTCCGTCTCTGGCTGTCGCCGCAGGAAAAGAGCTTGTCTGTCCGGAATGCAGCGCACATTTCTATGCACCGTCTGCAGAAGAGCTGTCCTTTAATTCCCAGGGGGCCTGTCAGAGGTGCGGCGGCACCGGGATCGTCCGCACTGTGAATCCGGATACACTGGTGCCGGATGACTCGCTGACGATCAACGAAGGAGCTGTTGCCCCCTGGAACAGCCTGATGTGGTCCCTGATGACAGACATTTGCCGGGAAATGGGTGTGCGCACGGATGTGCCGTTTCGGGAGCTGACAAAACAGGAAAAGGAGATCGTATTCCACGGTCCTGCTGTGAAAAAGCACATTCTTTACCATCCGAAAAAATCTGACTCCAACGACTTTGCAGAACTGGATTTCACCTATTTTAATGCCATCTACACCGTAGAAAATGCCCTTGCCAAGGTCAAGGATGAAAAAGGCATGAAACGGGTAGAAAAGTTTCTCAAAGAAGATATTTGTCCGGATTGTCATGGCACACGCCTGTCTGCTGCTGCCCGTGCGCCGAAGCTGCAGGGTATTTCGCTGGACGAAGCCTGCGCTATGACACTCTCTGAGCTGGTCGTCTGGGTAAAAGGCGTCCCCCAAAGTCTGCCGGAAGAAATGCGTCCCATGGCCCAGAGTATCTGTGAAGCCTTTCAAGGCACCGCAAAGCGGCTGATGGACTTGGGACTCGGCTACCTGACCCTTGGCGAAGAAACGCCCGGACTATCCGGAGGCGAAGCACAGCGGCTCAAGCTTGCCAGCGAGATTGGAAAGACCCAGGAGGATTCCGTATTCGTCTTCGACGAGCCCTCCATCGGTCTGCATCCGCTGGATGTGCAGGTTCTGCTGGGCGTCTTTCAGGCGCTTCTTCATCACGATGCGACCGTTGTCGTCATTGAACACGACCTGGATGTGATCAAAAATGCGGACTATGTGATCGACATGGGACCGGGCGGCGGCGAAGCGGGCGGACAGATCATAGCCAGCGGGACGCCGCAGGAAATCAAGGAAAACCCAAACAGTATTACCGGGAACTATATCTCATAAACCTCGTTCTCGAGGTGGCTTGTCTTTCTCAGCCGGCCAGGATTTTCTGAGTGCCGCGTAGGAAATCAGAAAATCCGCAGGCCGGCGGCTGCCTTCAATATCCACTTTTTTGTCTTGAATATCCACTTTTTCATTCTTAATATCCACTTTTGTATCCCCAATGTCCACTTTTTCTTCATTCAAAAGTCCACTTATATGGAGATTTCTCTATAATCTGCAACAGGTTTTCTAACTGTATCTGTTCCTTATTAAGCGGAACTTTACCGCCATTAGTGCCACTTTCGTTGCGATTAACGCCATTTCCGGCATTACTAACGCCATTTTTAACGCCACCAATGTCATTTTTGGCGTCGTTGGCGTTAATCGTGGCGTCGTTTGTCCTATTGGCAGCTTTCCTGGAGAAGTAATTTCCAATCGGTTGTCATATACCGCAACCTGTATTGTACCATGATCCAGATAACTACGATGTACCATAGCATTGATAATCAACTCACGAATGGCATCCGGTGGAATCTCATAAACATCCTGGCGATAAATTCCCACAATAGTAGCACCCAGATGAATATTTCTTAAGACAAACTGAAATGCTTCGTCTATCTGTTCCCAAAGCGGACCGGTATATTCTCTACGGTCAACAAATACCGCTTTCGTTGTACCTTTGAACACGCCACATTGCGTTGCAACATGAAGTCCACCGTTGCCTGTTAAAATAGCAAAAGCATTGGACGGATAATCTTTTCCATCACGCTCAATTAAAATTCCCCAGGAACGCAACTGCTGTCTTCCCACATCTTTAATCGATGCTTTCTGTTCCTCTGTACGGGCATTTCTGACAGCCTGCTCTTTCATAGCTTTGCAAAGGGCATCAATATCTTCCTCTGTAACATTTAACCCAGTACATAAAGCCTGATCATAGTAGCGGTTACTGCCCTCAAACAACAACTCCTTTACCATATACTCATCGGCAAGGCGGGTAGTTCCGGCAACACGGACATATACACCGCCATCTCTGCCAAGGGCTTTGATATAATACGGACGCTGTCTGCCCTCAGAAACCTCTACCACAATGACAGTCTTACCATCAACCGTCTGTAAAGTGATATCCGGGATAATTGCTGGTTCACAGCTGTCTGATACAGCATTGGCAATGGCATCCATTTTCTTGAACACATCTTCCTTGTCAAAGCCAATAACCTCTCTGGTTTTATCGGCAATTCCGAAAATGATTTTCCCTCCGGTTCCATTTGCAAAGGCAACCACAGACTTCATATATTTGATGCTTTTCTCTGGCAGGGTCTCTTT
>OGPE01002496.1_pt1 | contig 10339 bp, 10 predicted proteins | sample 1552881 | NCBI WGS metagenome assembly OGPE01 (sample SAMEA2580236, study PRJEB22360) | human gut metagenome | biome: human gut; feature: human-associated habitat; material: faeces | place: Denmark | collected 2008/2010 | reverse complement strand
TTTTAGCACGTTCTGGAGACTGATTTTGTAGCGTTTGCTCTGTTTCGATAATCTCATAATCTAGTAAATCACCAATACCATTTATCCGTTTTATAGTCGAAACAATCCCTTTAGTCTCACTAATCTTTTTAATATCTTCTCCCTTAAGATTTCCAGCCCCACGAGGAGTTCCAGGATTCGTATTACGATTAATCTGCATTGAAAAACTATTGGTAATTGACCCTAGACTCTTGGATGCAGCTTCTTGGGTTGCACTTCGCATAGCAAGTCCTAACAAACTAAGAGTACTCATCAAAAGAATAATAATTAACAGTAATAGTGACTTTGACCATTTTCGTGTAATATATGCAAAAGCGTTTCGAAACATAAGAGTCCTTTCTTTATTTTTTCTTTTCTATGAGCTGTTTCTTCTTCAACTCTAAAACCACATCAGATGCCTGAGCAACTTCCTTACTGTGCGTAACAACTATGACACATTTTTGGCGATCTAAGGCCATTCTTTTAAGGATAGCAATAATATCCTTGGCAGTTTCGTCGTCTAGATTTCCTGTCGGTTCATCTGCTAAGATAATTGGAGCCTCTGAAACCAAAGCCCGCGCAATTGCTACACGTTGTTGCCCACCTGAAAGTTGCAGGACATTTCGATTAATTTGTTTTTCATCTAATCCCAATTCAGAAAGTATCTTCTTATCAGCATTTTTATTAACAAGTCGTACATTTTCTAAAGGTGTAAGATAATCAATGAGATTGTAATTTTGAAAAACAAGCGCAACATGGTGTCTACGATGATAACTAGAGCCTTTTTTCTTGATATTTTCTCCATTAAACAAGACCTGCCCCTTCTTGGGATAATCAAGACCTGCCAAAAGGGAAAGTAAGGTCGATTTTCCCGCTCCAGATTGCCCAATAATACTATAAAATTTACCTTTCTCGAAACGATAATTCACCTTCGAGAAGATAGCTTCACTTTTATTTTGATAACTATACGTAACATCTTTGAGTTCTAACATAGTGTTCCTTTCTCCTTAACTCATATTAGATAAGATTTCTTTTGGAGTTTTACGCCAAATGAGACCTGTTGTCACACCGAGCGATAATATTACCAAGACTAGAAGACATAGATAAGATAGCCCTAAAGGTAGTCCCTGAGGAATTTGATCTAATAACTGAAGAGCCTGCTGCTGTCCTTGCTGTCCTATAAATTCTTGCAAAAACAGTCGACTTAGTAGTCGTCCAATAGCAAGGGCTGGTAGCAAAGACATAAGGGACACCAACAATATCTCCATAAGAAATTGAGCAAAAATGCGTCCCTTGCTCTTCCCAATTGCTAAAAGAATACCTATCTCATGATTTCGCTCACGCGTCCATAGTGCCATTAAAAACGAGAGGATACCTACTCCTGTAACAATTAAACTAATCAACATCGTTCTGACGATTCCTTGTAGCGCTTGAGACGATTCCTTCAAGGAGTCAAAAGCTTTTCGGTCCTCGTCCAAACGTAGACGATACCAATCGATATCTAATTGTTTCACTTGTTTAATGACTTGGTCGATTCTATCTGGATTCTTAATACCAAAGGATAATTTTGTCACTAACTTATCAGTCAAATTAAGCAGTTGGCTAGCGTCCTCATAATGGAGGAAGACTTGATTTTCACTTAAATCTGAGGACATTCCAGTAAATGTCTCCTCCTTCTTGCCAGAAAAAATACCAACGATATCAAAGGTCATTTCCCTAGCTCCACTTTCAGTCATCTGGAAATTGGACAAGGTCAGCTTATCTCCGACGCTTAGCTTATTTTTCCTAGCAAGCGATTCATGAATCATAATTTGCCCTTTAGCAGATAAGTGCTTCCCTTTAAGGAGTTGAAAAGCACCACTCCGAAAATCAACACTTTGGCCTGTTTCCTTAGTGAAAGTCGCTCCCAAGGCTTGATTAGCCTCATTATTAAGATCATCACGTTCCACCGTTTGTTTTCCTGTAACTACCTTCTTATCGATAAGTCGCACCGGACTTACATATTGAGGTATCGTTGAAATCACATCAGATAGATGACTAATCTTTGCCCCCTCTTTCCAGGAAAAGGCACTCCCTCTTTCTTTACTTACCAGATCAAAACTTGCCCCACTTGACTTCCTGATTTGTGCTTTCATTCCTCCACCAACTTGCATAAGAGAGAAACAAAAATACAAGCAAGATAATATCAAAAACAAAATGAGAAAAAGGATAATATTCCGCGTTTTTTTGCGAAAAATATAAGCAACTGCCTGTTGTAAGAGAACCATCTTCCCCCTCCATTGAAGACATTGGCCCTCAGCTACACCAAAAATAAATGAGGACTCTTCATTTTTCTTATCCTAATTATAGACGACAAATGTGAAACCTTTATGAAATTAAATATTCTAATCATGATTGACTTTAAACTCTTTTTCTCCAACAAATCGACTTTCGCTAATAGCATTTACCTCAGGCATTTGATATAATTTTCCTCAGAGGTATTTTTATTTATGAAGAAACAAGCTTTTAGTTCTGAACAGTATTTGAATCTGCAACGCGACCATATTTTGGAGCGTATTAACCAGTTTGACGGGAAACTCTACTTGGAGTTTGGTGGTAAAATGTTGGAGGATTTCCACGCTGCTCGTGTCCTTCCTGGTTATGAGCCTGACAATAAAATCAAGCTCCTTCAAGAGCTCAAAGATCAGGTCGAAGTGGTTATTGCCATCAATGCTAGCAATATCGAGCATTCTAAGGCTCGAGGTGACCTTGGCATTTCCTACGACCAAGAGGTCCTTCGTCTGATTGATAAATTCAACGAGCTCAATATCTATGTGGGTTCTGTTGTTATTACGCAATATTCAGGTCAACCTGCGGCTGATGCCTTCCGTAACCAACTGGAAAAAAATGGCATCACGTCTTCCATCCACTACCCAATCAAGGGCTATCCGACGGATATGAACCATATCATTTCTCCTGAAGGTATGGGAAAAAATGACTATATCAAGACTAGCCGTAACCTTATCGTCGTTACTGCTCCTGGTCCTGGTTCTGGTAAATTGGCGACATGTATGTCTAACATGTACCACGACCAAATCAATGGCATCAAATCAGGTTATGCAAAATTTGAAACTTTCCCAGTTTGGAATTTGCCACTTCATCACCCAGTAAACTTGGCCTATGAAGCTGCCACTGCCGACCTTGATGATGTTAATATGATTGACCCATTCCACTTGGAAACTTATGGCAAAACTACGGTAAACTACAACCGTGACATCGAGATTTTCCCAGTCCTCAAACGTATGCTTGAGCGCATCCTTGGTGAGTCACCTTACGCTTCACCTACGGATATGGGTGTTAACATGGTTGGTTTTGCCATTACGGATGATGAGGCAGCCAAAGAAGCTTCTAAACAAGAAATCATCCGTCGCTACTATCAAACTGTACTTGATTTCAAAAATGAACGTGTTCCTGAGACTGCTGTCAAGAAGATTGAGTTGCTCATGAATGATCTTGGTATTACTCCTGAAGATCGCCAAGTGGTTGTTGCAGCACGCGCTAAGGCTGAAGAAACAGGTGGTTCTGCTCTTGCCCTCGAATTGCCAAATGGTCAAATCGTAACTGGTAAGAATTCAGAACTCTTTGGTCCAACTGCAGCTGCTTTGATTAATGCTATCAAGACTTCTGCAGGTATTGATAAGGAAACTAAACTTATCGAGCCTGAAGTGGTTAAACCTATCCAAGGTCTAAAAATTAACCATCTGGGTAGCCGTAATCCTCGTCTCCACTCCAACGAAATCCTTATCGCTTTGGCCATTACTGCTGCCAACAATGCGGATGCGGCCCGTGCCATGGAGGAACTTGGTAACCTCAAAGGTTCTGAAGCTCACTCAACAATCATTCTTACCGATGAAGACAAAAATGTTCTTCGTAAGCTCGGTATCAATGTGACCTTCGATCCTTACTATCAATACGACAAATTGTACCGTAAGTAATTCATGATTTAAAACAAGAAAGGCCTCAGTTTTACCAACTGGGGTCTTTTCGAAATCACTTTAGCTGGAGAAAAAAAAGGGAAACTCTATCGAGTTCCCTTTTTGATAACCCACTCTTTCGTCTCGACCCGTTCCCAATGAAAAGGGAGTGGCCTAGCATTATTATGAAAAAGTGAGTTAAAGGTATCAAACAGAGGGCTAAGCCACTCCCGATTCTAATCAGCCTACGATTTCTAACTTGAGAAAAGGTAAGCTAAAAAGCAAAATTATAGTAGATAGGACAGCAACAAGTGGGAGGTAACGACCTCCAACAAGATAAAGTAACAATGGCGCTATCGCTATGAAACGATTTAGAAAATTGCTAGTAACACGAACGGTTTGTCCGTCCTCGACAGTAATGGTGTTAGACTTGTAACCCAATTTTCCGACACTCAAACGAGCTTTTGACGATGGTAGGGAAACGCTCACGTCTTCCACTCCAGAAACTGTCCCCACAAGACTACTGTCTACGCGAATAGGACTCTTTCTAGCTACCTTGCTCGCTTCAATTGTTATATTAGCCACTAGTCATCTCCTTTTCCTATCTTTTCATTTATAGTATACACCTTTTGAAACGCTTACACAAGGGAAATGACTGTTAAATCAAGATTTCTTGAAAATATTTTATGTTTTCAAAAGTTCTTAAACCGCTTTGAGGGACTTTGGAAATATTGGTTTTTAAATAGTAAAAAGGGCTCAGTCCCATCTAATACAGAACTGAACCCTTTCCTATAACAATTTGTCTATCCTGTTGGGATAAGTGCCTGAGGGGGATAATATTCCTATACGGGAATGGTGGCACTTTCCCTACAAAAGACCAAATTTACTTAGGCTAATCCATGAACATAAGCATCTACAGCAACGATGGCTTGCGCAATATCAGAGGCTTTCACTTCAAATGGCATTTGATGGATAGTTTCTCCTTCAATAGTCGCTTGTTGACCAACCTTGAGAAGATCTTCATAGCTTGCATTTTCAAGATGCATTTCTTTAAGAGTAGTTGGCATGCCAATTTGTTGATAGAAGCGAATGTATTTATCCAAAACTTCTTTTGGACGATTTTCTAAGAACAATTGCACAAGAGTTCCGTAGGCTACTTTTTCACCATGAGTCAAATGGTGAATATCGCCAGTGAGAGCTGTGAAACCATTATGGATGGCATGAGCAGCAGCCAAACCACCACTTTCAAATCCAATACCACTAAGAAGGGTATTAGCTTCAATAATATTTTCCAGGGCAGGCGTTACCACTTTAGCTTCACAAGCGGCCATGGCTTGTAGACCATCTGCAAAAAGAATCTCTTCACAGCGTTCAGCAATGGCAACCCCTGCTAGAGTTTGGTGTTTACCTAGCATAGTTTTTCCGTTGGCTTGCATAACTGCTCGAGCTTCTACCCAAGTTGCTAAGCCATCTGCAATACCAGATGCTAACAAACGTTTTGGTGCTTGAGAGATCACTTTACTATCCACCAAAACCAACTCTGGGTTCTTAGAATAGAAGATATAGCGCTCAAAGGCACCCTCGTCAGTATAGATAACAGACAAAGCTGAAACTGGAGCATCTGTAGATGCGATAGTTGGGGCAATAACAACTGACGATTGTAGAAGGTCTGCAATAGCTTTAGCACTATCGATAGTCTTACCACCACCGAGTCCAATAACTAAATCACAGCCTTCTTCTTTGGCTAGGCTGACCACACGATTAATTTCATTATCCGATGCTTCTCCATTAAAGAAGACTGGTACAACTGTGAGTCCATTTTGAACAAGGTATTCTTCGAAACGTTTACCTACAATATCATAAACTACTGAGTCACATAGTAAAACAGGATGAGTTCCCAATTCTGAAATGGCTTTTGCATTTTCAAATAAGGCATTTTCACCTTGAATGTAACGTGACGGACTTGCAAAATTTCTCATGTCTTTCTCCTTTGACATAAATGTATTTATATAGAATCGGTTAAATGGACCTATTCCTATCTTATGCAGGGCTAAATCCTTTTAAGAGACTGTCTATCTTTTGTAGTCAGTACATTATACTGGTCTTGTTTATCATCTAATCGCTACTCTTCTTCTGGGTAGACCAAGCCCCAATCTTTGCGGAGTTGAGTCATAAGTTCCATGACATCTCGGCTGTAATTGAGGTAGGTATGATCATCCTCGCCTGCAACAGCTGCTTCCATGTCTAGGACCTCATACTGGAGGGCTTTGGCGGTTTCTCCGGCCTCGATGACTTCTTGTGAGCCATCTTCTGTATAGGTGATGACTGCCTTTTGCCCACGTGGGTACTCGTAAAGTTCGATATAGCCCTTGTCATAAGAGATAGTGCCACGTTTAGGTTGTTTGGCATGAAGACTCAATGTCACCGTTGCCATTTCCCCTTCTGCATTGGTAAGGAGAATACCCGCTTGCTCATCAACGCCAGTCGGAGCTAATTTGACCTGTGAAACCATCTCTGTCGGTTGTGAGGTCATAAACCAACGCACGAAGGATAGGGCATAGACACCGATATCAAGTAGGGCACCACCAGCTAGATTACGATTGAAAAAGCGGTTGGTCATGTCATATTCTTTGTAAGAACCGAAGTTCATCTGGATGACCTTGAGAGGCCCTAGCTTACCACTTTCCACGATTTCAGATAGTTTTCGATAGATAGGCATATGGAAAATAGTCATGGCTTCTGCCAGTTTGACATGATTTTCTTCGGCGAGCTGGATAGCTTCTGCCAATTCCTCACTATTTAAGGTGATAGATTTTTCACAGAGGACGTGTTTACCTGCTGCGAGTGCCTTGCGAAGAAAATTGATATGCGTATTGTGAGGCGTTGAAATGTAGATAATATCCACTTCAGGATCTTTAAACACTTCATCAATCTCTTGATAAACCTTTTCAACACCATATGTCTCAGCAAAGGCCACTCCCTTATCATAGGTACGATTTGCAACGGAATAGAGTTTACCACCTAGAGCCTCTAAAGCCTGTGCCAACTCATTGGCAATAACACCCGTCCCAAGAGTAGCCCATTTATACTTAATTTGATTTGTCATAGTTTTCCTTTATTCTATTTTTGAATGGTTAATTCATTTATCTGTGATAAGATTTCAACTTCACTCGCTCCTGCCTGAAGCAAGGCTGATGCCGCATAGGCCCCCTCAATGAGAGGTACCTGCTGAATAAGGATTTCCTTGTCTGAAAATTCTTCAACCATCTCCAAATTCATGCGAGCACTGCCCAGATCATAAAAGGCCAAGAGACGGTTAGCAGGCTGACTATCCACTGCTACTTGAACATGGTCAAAACTAGAACCCAAGCCACCATCTTCAAGACCACCTGTAGCCGTCAGAGGAATATCTGGCGCAACTTCACGAATCAGACTCACCAAACCTTTAGCAATATCAGCGGAGTGGGATACAATCACAATTCCAAGTTCTGGCATATCCTAGCCCTCCGCTTCTAGCAAGGCCTTGAAGAGTAGGCCAGACGAATAGGAACCTGGGTCAATGTGACCAATTGAACGCTCACCGACATAAGAGGCACGCCCCTTTGTAGCCGCAACTTCCTTGGTTGAAAGAACAGCTTGATCAATGACATCAATGGTGAGTTGGCCTTGTTTGACAGCTTCAACAACTGGATGCCAAACATCCACCATGGTCTTTTCACCGGCTTCTGCATGGCCACGTTTTTTAATCATCTCGAGACCTGCCTCAAGCACACCTGCCAAATCCTGACCAGCTTGTTCAGCCTTCATCATGCCCATAAAGGCAGACCCATAAAGCGGACCTGAGGCACCACCAACCTTGCTAATCAAGGCCATTGAGACTGCCTTAAAAACTTCTGCTGCACTTTTTGGTTCAGTAGTGTTAATAGCCTCAATAGCTGCCGCCATACCACGCGCCAAGTTAGCACCATGATCACCATCTCCAATAGGACCATCTAATTCAGACAAGTGGTCTTTTTCTGCTTCAACTTTTTGGTCAAAGTCTTGCATCCATTTTACTGCAACTGTTTTATCCATAATATACCTAATTTCTAGTTCTCACGTCAGACTACCAAGCAATAGTCTTAACTGGACTCTCCAAAGCCTTAAGCCAAGCCTCATCTTCAATCTTCATGAGCGTCAATGAGAGACCTGACATATCAATAGATGTCATGTAATTACCTAATTTTTTATATGCCACATCTAGTCCGGCATCTCCAAGAATGCTTGCTACATCATTAGCAAAGACATACTGCTCCATGAGAGGTGTAGCACCCATACCATTGATGAGAAGGGCATAGCGTTCGCCTGACTTAGCCCCAGAGGCTTCAAGGAGCTTCCCTGTTAATTCTTCAGCTAACTGTCGAGAAGGTTGCATAGACTCCTTGCGATAGCCTGGTTCACCATGGATACCAATACCATACTCTATTTCATCCTCTGCTAGGACAAAACCAGGCTTGCCGACCTCAGGAACTGTCGCACCGCTAAGGGCCAAACCAATAGTGTGGATATTAGGAACAATCTTGTCAGCCAAGTCTTTGATTTCAGCCAGAGACTTACCTTCGCGAGCCGCATGACCTAGGATCTTATGCACGAAAATGGTACCTGCAACCCCACGACGACCTTGAGTATAGAGGCTATTTTCTACAGCAATATCGTCGTCCACAACGACACTGGCAACCTCGATACCTTCCATTTCAGCCAATTCTTGAGCCATCTCAAAATTCATGATGTCCCCAGAATAATTTTTAACAACCATGAAGACACCAGCCCCTTGATCTGCTTCCTTGATAGCTTCCAAAATTTGATCAGGCGTTGGTGACGTAAATACTGCACCTGCGATGGCTGCTGAAAGCATACCATCACCTACAAAACCAGCGTGAGCTGGCTCATGACCACTTCCGCCACCAGAAATGAGACCAACTTGACCAGCAGCCTGCTCATTTCTTACAATGATGTCAAAGCCGTCAACACGATGCACCAAATCATTATGTACATAAGCCAAGCCATCTAACATCTCAGTGACAACATTTTCAGGATTATTGATAATTTTTTTCATGGAATTTCCTCCCTCTCAAAAGTATCATCTATTTGCACTTCAATTTACTTCCATCTCAAATCAAATCTTCCTTATAAATAAAGGTTTTCAGTCAATTTAAATAGAGGGAAAGCAAGGTTATGAAAACGCATACATTTTATGATTCAATTGTAGCATTTGCCTCAATCAATGGCAAGTTAAAAGGGAAGGCCGTCATTTTCCCAAAATATATTATTAAGTAGAAGAAAAATCTCATAGAAAGTCCTATTTTAGTCGCCAAAGCTATTGAAAAACCACCATTCAAACCTTATAATGGAATGACGAATTAAGCGATTAGGAGGTTCAAATGACCATCGATTTTCCAAGAGAGACAGAAATAGAAACCAAAAATGAAATGGATGCCGTCCTTCAGGCAGGCCGTGTCCTTATGGAGAGCGGTGCCGAGATTTACCGTATCGAGGACACCATGGGACACATGGCCAAGTCTCTTGGTATCAGAGACTTCTCCACTTATGTGGTCAATCGAGGAGTCATGATTTCTGGACTCAACCGCTCAGGTCTTAAAGAGTCTCGTGTCCTAGCTACCTCAGTCCCGTCTATCCATCTAGGTAAACTAGAGGAAGTAAACCGCCTGTCTCGAGAACTGGCAGAACAGCCAAATCAGCCTGTATCTAGCATTTTCCAAAAGCTGAAAACCATTGAGCAGAAGACTTTCTATCGTCCTTTAGAGGATATTATAGCCTGTGTCATTGGTGCAGGGAGCTTCTCGCTAGCCCTTGGAAGTAGCTGGATTGATGGAACTGCTGCGGCTATATCGGGAGTTTTTGTAGGGATTGGCATGCAACTCTTTTCCCGTTTTATTCATACCAGTTTCTTGCAGATTATCCTCTCTAGTGCCATTGCCGCTTTATCAGCTAATATTCTCTATTATTTGGGTATCGGGCAACATCGCAGCGTGATTATTCTAGGAACCCTAATGATTTTGATTCCTGGGGCCTACTTTGTAAATGCCATTCGAGAGTTCACCCAGAACAACTACTACAGTGGTCTGGCCCTGATGCTGTCAGGGGTCTCCCCCTGCCTGTCTATCTCTGTCGGTGTTCTTGCCATGATTTCCATTCTTCCCTTTGCGGAACAGTTATCAGGCATGTTCTCAACACCGTCAACCTCATGGCTGGGGGTCTTGATTCAGACCTTCATGGCAGGACTAGGGACAGCAGCCTTCTCCGTGCTTTATCGAGTGCCTAAGAAATACTTCTTAGACCTCGGAACCCTAGGAGCGGGCTCATGGCTC
>OGPE01002494.1_pt1 | contig 10356 bp, 6 predicted proteins | sample 1552881 | NCBI WGS metagenome assembly OGPE01 (sample SAMEA2580236, study PRJEB22360) | human gut metagenome | biome: human gut; feature: human-associated habitat; material: faeces | place: Denmark | collected 2008/2010 | reverse complement strand
GTCCTGCCGATACCGGTTGCCAGGCCGGCGCCGAGGGTGAGCATCAGGGGTACAAAAAGAGTGTGAGCCATCTCGAATACTGTTTTTCAGTTGGTCTTTGCAAAGATAGTGCAAGCCGAAAGCTGTGTCAAATTTATTTGGATGCAACCGAGGCGCCGCCTGTTTTCTGTAAAGATCGTGCACGCGGAAGCCGTTCGGTTTTGTCGGAAGCGGCCAGGGGCTGCCTATTTGCCGTAAAGTTAGTGAATTTTATCCTTTCTTTGACGGAGAACATCGAATAAGGAGTGTGCGTTGTGTGAAAATCCCGTCGTATGGCGATCGATTCACTACTTTCGGCAGGAGAAGATCACTATTCCCGGCGAGTCGCGTGTTTTCCCGATCCGGTCTTTTTTTGCGGCGCTTGAAAATATCGAGCGCAGTGCACGATGAAATTATTCTTGAAGAAATTTTATTTAATTTGTTGATAAGTAGTGTTATATGTATTTTTAGGGTGGAAGTGGACGATATTTTTCGGAAAAGATGGTGCGAATGGTGTAATAATTGTTACCTTTACCCAATAAACAAGGCAGGTTCATTCTGATCTTTATCTTCTTTGCATTTTCCCGGACCTATATCCCGTCCGGATTTTTCCATCGTTGAAATCGACCTTTGTAAACTTTCTTTGTTTAGGCAATTTCGCTTGAGTATGTCTGTCGCAGGCAGAAGAGAGCCGTTGCCGGGTTTTAACGATGTCCCGAAATTGAGATTATTTTTTTACTTGCATACGCCCGTTCTGACCGCCCTTTTTCAGCGTGGTTCGGGCAGATTGCGCTGTCGGGGAACAAGGTGTGCGTGACTGCGGTTTCGACCGGGAACAGGAAACTTCCTCGCTTCCGTTTTTCCGCTTCCGCACCGGATGCCTCCGCGACAGATGAAAACTCCGTCGTACGACGGAATTATACGATGATTATGACATTTAACGAATTGAAAATTACCGACCCTATTTTGAAGGCGATCGGTGAAAAAGGATACCTGGCTCCTACGCCCATTCAACAAAAGGGTATTCCCGTGGCGCTCGATGGGCGCGATATGCTGGGCATCGCCCAGACCGGGACGGGTAAGACGGCGGCGTTCGCCATTCCGATCCTGCAGCATTTGAGCAGTGGGATGCAGGCAGAGCCGACCGACGTGCCGCGCCGCAACCGGCGGGGGCGGAATCATGGTCGGGAATACGGAGTGCGGCCGATCCGGGCCCTGATCCTGACCCCTACCCGGGAGTTGGCCGTGCAGATCGGCGACAGTTTTTCGGATTACGGAAAATATGTCGGTCTGAAGCATCTGACGATTTTCGGCGGTGTGAAACAAGGCCCGCAGGTCGAGGCGCTTCGTGGCGGCGTGGATATTCTGATAGCTACGCCGGGGCGTCTGCACGATCTGATCGGACAGAGGTTCGTCGAACTCGACGCGATTACGCATTTCGTGCTGGACGAAGCCGACCGGATGCTCGACATGGGATTCGTCGCCGACATCAAACGTCTGCTGCCGCTGCTGCCGAAGTCGCGCCAGACCCTCTTTTTTTCGGCGACGATGCCTGCGGACATAGTGGCGCTCTCGAAAAGTATGCTGACCGACCCCGTGCGGGTGGAGGTGACTCCGGTTGCGTCGGCGGTGGATGCGATCGATCAGCGGGTCTATTTCGTGGAGAAGCCGGAGAAGAAGAAACTGCTCGTATCTCTGCTCCGCGAGGAGGATAAGTCCGTTCTCGTCTTCTCCCGCACCAAACACGGAGCGGACAATATTTCGCGTCTGCTCTCCAAGTCGGGTATTCGAAGCGAGGCGATTCATGGCAACAAGTCGCAGAATCACCGCCAGCGCGTACTCACGGATTTCAAGTCCGGCAAGATCCGGGTGATGGTCGCTACGGACATCGCTGCCCGTGGCATCGACATCCGGGAACTGGAGATCGTCATCAATTACGATCTGCCGGATGTGCCGGAAACGTACGTACACCGTATCGGCCGCACCGGTCGTGCCGGACATTCCGGAACCGCCCTTACGTTCTGCACCCCGGACGAGCGGCCGCTTATGAAAGACATACAGCGGCTGACGGGCAAAAAACTCAATGCGGAAACATACCGTGCATAATAATCTTTAAGTTGAATTTAATGGCAAAATCGCAAACATTCGGAAAAAGAGAGAACGAAAAGAAAAAGCAGGCCAAGCGCCTCGAAAAACAGAAACGCAGGGAAGAACGTCAGGCCGGAGGAAGCTCTTCGCTCGACGATATGATCGCCTATGTGGACGAGAACGGGAATATTACCGACACTCCGCCCCAGCTGCGGCCGAAAGTCGAGATCCAGCTCGAGGATATCGTGATAGCCACGCCTAAAAAGGAAGATATTGCGGCCGAACCGCTGAAAGGGCGTGTCGAGTATTTCAATACCGAGAAGGGGTACGGGTTTATCAAGGACCTGGCTTCGACGGAAAAATATTTTTTCCATATATCTTCGGCTCCCGAAGGGATCGGCGAGGGGCGGATCGTCCTTTTCGAACTCATGCGGGGTACACGCGGTATGAATGCGGTGAAAATCGCATTTGCGCAATAAACATTTATCCACAGTCAAAATAGAAAAAAATGAACATTTACGTATCGAATTTGAACTTCCGCACCCGGGGCGAGAGTTTGCAGACTTTATTCGGGGAGTACGGAGAAGTATCTTCCGCCAACATCATCACCGACCGCGAAACCGGCCGCTCGCGCGGCTTCGGTTTCGTCGAAATGCCGGACGAGTCGGCCGCACGGAACGCGATTAACGCGCTGAACGGTTTCGAGCTCGACGAGCGGGCTATCAACGTCAATGAGGCCCGTCCGAAGACCGAGCGCAGCGACCGGGGTGGTTACGGCTCCAATCAGGGCGGCGGTTACGGGCGCAACCGGTATTGATTCGGATCGGCCGGAAAGAGCGGGGAGGAGCGTTGAACGCCCCTCCCCGCTCTTCGATAAGGCCGTGCTTTTTCCGGCGGGGGATGGGGGCGGAGGTTTCCGGAGGAACGCTCGATGGCCGTCCGGTCGGGTGGACGGGCGTCGGAGCGCGGACCGAAACTTCTGCCGGGGCGTATCGTTCTGTCGTTGCAGGATGCCGGCGAAATTTTTTGGCCGGGTTATCTTGCCGAAACCGTAAATTATGCTTACCTTTGCCCCTGATAACACCGGAACCCGATCAAGCCAATGTTTAGTTTCATACCGAACGCATTTCAGGAGGCCCAGTACGTACGGCGCCGTCATTTCCGGGGTAATCATTCGGAAAATATTTCCAATTTTTATTATAATTTTTCCAAGTTATTAGGGTAGCTGTCCAAGTTGCCCTATTTTTTTGTGCACCCGCTGCGGCGAGGTGCGAAACGGTACAGCAAAATGAAGACGATTCTCAATGGTGCGAAGTTCTATCGGGACGGAAGGTTCGAAACGGGCGATCTGGCGATCGAAGACGGTAAAATCGTTGCCATAGGCGGTCGGGTCGCGCTTGAGGCGGACGACCGGGCAGTCGATTTGACGGGTTGTCATGTATTGCCGGGATTGGTCGATGTGCATGTCCACCTGCGCGAACCGGGTTTTTCGGAGAAAGAGACCATTGCGACGGGTACGGCTGCCGCCGCGCACGGAGGTTATACCACCGTTTGTCCGATGCCGAATCTCAATCCGGCTCCCGATTCGCCGGAGCATCTGGAAGCGGAGCTGGCTCTGATCCGCCGCGATGCGGTCGTTCGGGTGCTGCCTTACGGTTCCATTACGCGGGGACAGAAGGGACGCGGGGAGCTGGTCGATTTCGGGGCTCTGGCCGGAGAGGTCGTGGGCTTCTCGGACGACGGACGGGGGGTGCAGGGGGAGGAGCTGATGGCCGAAGCCATGCGTCGCGCCGCAGCGGTCGGCAAGCCGATCGTGGCCCATTGCGAAGTCGATGAATTGCTGAAAGGAGGGTATATCCACGACGGTGTTTATTGCCGCGAGCACGGGCACAAGGGTATTTGCTCCGAGAGCGAGTGGCGGCAGGTGGAGCGCGATATAAAATTGGCAGCCGAAACCGGATGTCAGTATCATGTCTGCCACGTTTCGACCAAGGAGAGCGTCGAGCTGATTCGCCGGGCGAAGGCCGCCGGGTTGAAAGTCAGCGGCGAAACGGCTCCGCACTACCTGCTGCTCTGCGACGAGGATTTGCAGGAGGACGGTCGTTTCAAGATGAATCCGCCGCTGCGGGGACGTGAAGACCGCGAAGCCCTGCGGCAGGCCGTCGCCGACGGGACGATCGAGGTGATCGCCACGGATCATGCGCCTCACACCGCCGAACAGAAATCGCGCGGATTGGCCGGCAGCGCGATGGGTATCGTGGGGTTGGAGTGTGCTTTCCCGCTGCTCTATACCTATTTGGTGAAGCCGGGGCTGCTTACGCTGGAGCAGCTCGTCGAGCGGATGTCGATGGCTCCGCGCCGGATTTTCGGCCTCGGCGGAGGCTTGCAGGCGGGCGAACCGGCTGATTTAACGGTGTTCGACCTCGATGCGGAGTACGAGATCGATCCCGAAACCTTCCTGTCGAAAGGCCGCGCTACGCCTTTTGCCGGCTGGTGGGTTGCGGGCCGTACGCTCTGGACGCTGGTCGGAGGACGTACGGCATACGCGACGGAGCGTTTCCGATAGACGGGGCGGGAGCGATGTGCGCGGATTGTCCCGGATCGGAATACGAAATGCGATTCCGTTTTTCGACGGGCGGTGACTGCGGTCGTCGCGGATTCTGCCGGATGCGGGAAACAGGGCCGGAAATTGAAAAATGAACGAAGACAAATTACGAAATAACCGAATATGAAACCATTCACCAAAAAAATCGTGCTTGAGTCGGGCCGCGAGTTCTACGGCTACGGTTTCGGCGCGGACCGGGAGGCGACGGGCGAGATCGTGTTCAATACCTCGATGGTCGGCTACCAGGAGATTCTCTCCGATCCCTCCTATACCGACCAGATGGTCGTGATGACCTATCCGCTGATCGGCAACTACGGCATTACGGACGAGGATTACGAAACCAAGTATCCGACTATCGGCGGTATGATCGTGCGCGAATACAACGACCTGCCGAGTAATTTCCGCTATACCAAGACCCTTGGCGAAGTATGCGAGGAGTACGGCATACCCTGCGTCTGGGGGATCGATACCCGTATGCTGACGCGCATTATTCGTGACGAGGGTACCCAGCGGGTGATCGTCGTCGATGCGTCGATGCCGCAGGAGGAGGCCCTGCGCCGCCTGAAGGAGGCGCCCGTGCGCCGCGACATGGTCGAGCGCGTGAGCTGCCGCAAGCGTTGGTTCTCCCGCACGGCCAATCATCGTTTCGACGTGGTGGCGGTCGATTGCGGCATCAAGCACAACATCATCCGCAAGCTCAACGAGAAGGGTTGCAACGTGACGGTGGTGCCCTACGACGCTACGGCGGAGCAGATTCTCGCGTTCCGTCCCGACGGACTGGTGCTTTCGAACGGCCCGGGCGACCCGAATGATGTGCAGGGGGTGATCGAACTGGTGCGCCAGGTGCGCGGGCGGCTGGCGGTCTTACTGCATCGAGATGGTCCGCACGCTTCGGGGGCGCCTGCCGATCTTCGGTATCTGCCTGGGACACCAGGTGATTTCGCTGGCTTACGGAGCCCGCACCTTCAAGATGAAGTTCGGACATCGCGGCGGCAACCACCCCGTGAAGAACCTCGAAACGGGCAAGGTCGAGATCACGAGCCAGAACCACAGTTTTGCGGTCGATACGGAGTCGCTGAAGGGCACCGGACTGACCCTTACGCACCTGAATCTGCTGGACGATACCGCCGAAGGCGTCGAATGCCGCGCCGATCGGATTTTCAGCGTCCAGTATCATCCGGAGAGTGCGCCCGGTCCGCAGGACAGCACCTATTTGTTCGATAAGTTTATCAAAATGATGGAGGAGAGTCAAAATGCCTAAGAGAACGGATATCAAGAAAGTGATGGTGATCGGCTCCGGCCCGATCGTGATCGGCCAGGCTGCGGAGTTCGACTACGCGGGTACGCAGGCTTGTCTGGCCCTCAAGGAAGAGGGGTACGAGGTCGTGTTGGTCAATTCCAATCCGGCGACGATCCAGACCGACGTGCAGATTGCCGATAAAGTCTATATGGAGCCGCTGACGCTCGAGTACGTGGCCAAGATCGTCCGTTACGAGCGTCCCGATGCCATCGTGCCGGGACTGGGCGGGCAGACGGGCCTGAATCTGGCCGTGCAGCTCGCCAAGAAAGGCGTGCTTCAGGAGTGTCAGGTGGAGATTCTGGGTACTTCGTTCCAGAGCATCGAGCAGGCCGAGGACCGCGAACTCTTCAAGGAGCTTTGTCAGTCGCTGGGCGAGCCGGTGCTGCCGTCGCTGATTGCTAACAATATCGACGAGGCGGTCGAGGCGGCGAAGCGGATCGGTTACCCCGTCGTGTTGCGTCCGGCCTTTACGCTGGGCGGTACGGGCGGCGGCTTCGCCGACAACCGCGAGGAGCTGGAGGAGCTGATGCGCAACGCGCTGATCCTCTCGCCGGTGCATCAGGTGCTCGTCGAAAAGAGCATCAAGGGGTATAAGGAGATCGAATACGAGGTGATCCGCGACCACAACGATACGGCCATTGCGATCTGCAATATGGAAAACATCGATCCGGTCGGCGTCCATACGGGCGACTCGATCGTGGTGGCTCCGAGCCAGACGCTGACCAACAAGGAGTATCAGTTGCTGCGCGACAGCGCCCTGCGGCTGATCCGTGCCCTGAAGATCGAAGGCGGCTGCAACGTGCAGTTCGCGCTCGATCCCCTCTCGTTCAACTACTACCTGATCGAGGTCAATCCCCGCGTGTCGCGGTCGTCGGCTCTGGCGTCGAAGGCCAGCGGCTATCCGATCGCCCGCGTCAGCGCCAAGATCGCCGTGGGCCTTACGCTCGACGAGATCCGCATCGCCAATACGCCGGCCAGCTTCGAACCGGCTCTCGACTATGTGGTTACCAAGATCGCCCGCTTCCCGTTCGACAAGTTCAGCGACGCTTCGAACCAGCTCGGAACCCAGATGAAGGCGACGGGCGAGGTGATGTCCGTGGGCCGCACGATGGAGGAGAGCCTCCTGAAGGCGGTGCGCTCGCTCGAAACGGGGGTCTGCCATATCTACCATAAGAAATTCGACGACTGGACGGTCGATCGGATGCTCTCCTATATCAAGGAGGGAACGGACGACCGTCTTTACGCCATCGCCGAGCTGATCCGCCGGGGCGTCGAGCTGGCGCTGATCTACAACAGCACCAAAATCGACATGTTCTTCCTCGAGAAGTTTAAGAACATCGTCGAGTTCGAAAAGGTCGTAGCGGCCAATCCCCGCGACATCGAAACGTTGCGCGACGCCAAACGCATGGGTTTTAGCGACAAGTTCATCGGTCAGTTGTGGGGCATGAGCCAGAAGGAGATGTTCCTGCTGCGGCGCGAGCACAATATTTTCCCGGTTTATAAGATGATCGATACCTGCGCGAGCGAGTTCTCCTCCTATGTGCCGTATTTCTATTCCACTTACGAGCAGGAGAACGAGTCGATCGTGAGCGAACGCGAGAAGATCGTGGTGCTCGGGTCGGGACCGATCCGCATCGGGCAGGGCGTCGAGTTCGACTATTCGACCGTGCATGCCATCTGGTCGATCCGCGCCGCCGGGTACGAGGCGATCATCATCAATAACAATCCCGAAACCGTTTCGACGGACTATACCACCAGCGACAAGCTCTATTTCGAGCCGCTGACCGTAGAGGACGTGATGAACGTTATTACGCTCGAAAAACCGAAAGGGATCGTCGTGTCGCTCGGCGGCCAGACGGCGATCAACCTCGCTGAGCCGCTGCACGAACTGGGTGTGCCGATCATCGGTACGGGTGTCGAGGCGATACGGAATGCCGAAGACCGGGGTTGTTTCGAGAAGATCATGGAGGAGTTGGGAATACCCCAGCCTGAGGCCGAGGCCGTGACCGATATCGAAGCCGGCGAACGGATCGGCTACCCGGTGCTGGTGCGCCCGAGCTACGTGCTGGGCGGCCGCGCCATGCAGATCGTTTCGAACGAGGAGCGTTTGCGCCACTATCTCCAGACGGCGGTCGAAGTCAATGAGGACAGCCCTGTGCTGGTCGATCGTTATATTATGGGCCGCGAACTGGAGGTGGACGCCATCTGTGATGGCAAGGATGTCTTCATTCCCGGTATCATGGAGCACGTCGAGAAGACGGGCATCCACTCCGGCGACTCGATCAGCGTCTATCCGACCTTCAGCGTGAGCCAGAAAGCCAAGGACAAGATCATCGATTATACCGTGCGGCTGGGCCGCCGGATCGGTATCGTCGGTCTGTATAATATCCAATTTATCCTCGACGGGGAAGAGGACGTATATGTGATCGAGGTGAATCCCCGCTCGTCGCGCACCGTGCCGTTCCTTTCGAAAGCGACGGGTGTCCCGATGGCTGACATCGCCACACGGGTCATCCTGGGTCATTCGCTTCGGGAGCAGGGCATTACCGAAGTATATGGCAGGGAGCGCTCCCGCTGGTTCGTCAAGGCCCCGGCCTTCTCGTTCGCCAAGATCCGGGGCATGGAGTCCTACCTCTCGCCCGAGATGAAATCCACGGGCGAGGCGATCGGATACGACAACAAGCTCACCCGGGCGCTCTACAAGGCGCTCCAGTCGTCGGGCATGACCGTCGCCAACTACGGTACGATCTTCCTCACGATCGCCGACAAGGACAAGCAGGATGCGCTGCCGCTGGTACGGCGCTTTTATGACCTGGGTTTCAATATCGAGGCGACGAAGGGCACGGCGGAATTCCTGCGTCAGCATGGTATTCGCACCCGTACGCGCCGCAAGTTGAGCGAAGGCAGTACGGAGATCATCGACTCGCTGCGCCAGGGCCATGTGAGCTATGTCATCAATACGATCGACATCAACCAGCACAACACCCGGCTGGATGGTTACGAGATTCGCCGCACGGCCGTCGAGAACAACGTGACGATCTTCACGGCGCTCGAAACGGTAAAGGTCCTGCTGGATGTATTGGAGGAGATAACCCTGGGTGTTTCGACCATTGATGCCGAATAGTTTTCGATTTCATGCGGCAACTGCGTCACATCCCTCTTTGATTCGAATGGGAAAGACGGATAGTATTCCCCATCTGCTTCAAAGTCACGATGCACCGCATTTGCCGGCCTGAAATCAAAAGCGAGTTTCGTTCAGAGGGCATCTTTCGCACCTCCTCGCAGTCCGCGACAGTCCCATACCAGCGAGTATGCTCTTGCCGTGTCCTGCGTCGGTCGGTGCGAAACCGGCTCCTTTGAAATTAAGACGAAAGCGAAGCACATAGTTTGGAAAAGAAAAAATGTATAAAAAAGGCATATATACTGTTACGGCCAATGAACCGCTGACGCCCTCCGTCTGGCGGATGACGCTCGAAGGGGATACGCAATATCTGACCCGTCCTGGGCAGTTTGTCAATATCGAGGTTGAAGGGCTCTACCTGCGCCGTCCGATTTCGGTGTGCGACTACGACGAGCGGACGCTGACACTGATCTATAAGGTCGTCGGCGAAGGCACGGCCCGGTTGAGTGAAATGAAGACCGGCGAAAAGCTCGACCTGCTGACCGGACTGGGCAACGGGTTCGATCCGGATGCGGAGTGCCGCAGGCCTCTGTTGGTCGGAGGCGGAGTGGGCGTTCCGCCCCTCTACAACCTGGCCAAGAAACTGATTGACAAGGGTAGAAAAGTGACTGTGGTGTTGGGCTTCAATACCGCGTCGGAGGTTTTCTACGAGGAGGAGTTTCGGGCGCTCGGTGCGGAGGTTTTCGTAACGACGGCGGACGGCACGCACGGGATAAAGGGTTTCGTAACGACGGCGATCGCCGAAAAGAAGCCGGATTTTGATTATTTTTACGCCTGCGGCCCGCTGCCGATGCTGCGTGCATTGAGCGATGCGACGGGCGACACGCCGGGCGAATTGAGTTTCGAGGAGCGCATGGGCTGCGGCTTCGGCGCGTGCATGGGCTGCACGGTCAAGGTCAAGGGCGGCTACAAGCGAATCTGCAAGGACGGCCCGGTGCTGGTGCGAGAGGAGGTCATCTGGTGAGCAGCAGGGATTGGCGCGTCCCCCTGTCCGGCGTGACGCTGGACAACCCGGTCATTCCCGCCAGCGGCACATACGGCTTCGGGCAGGAATTCACCCCGTATTACGACATCAACATCTTAGGCAGCCTGTCCTTCAAGGGCACAACGGCGGAAAGTCGCTTCGGCAACCCAACGCCGCGCATTGCGGAATGCCCGAACGGG
>OGPE01002491.1_pt1 | contig 10361 bp, 8 predicted proteins | sample 1552881 | NCBI WGS metagenome assembly OGPE01 (sample SAMEA2580236, study PRJEB22360) | human gut metagenome | biome: human gut; feature: human-associated habitat; material: faeces | place: Denmark | collected 2008/2010 | reverse complement strand
ACAATTTAGAAGCCAACCAAAGGGACAACTTGTTGGATGGATCTATGGTTTATTTAGTAATGTTCCAGGAAACTATGTAAAGAAACCAATGAGAGATTGTACAGGTAAAGAGATTTGTATGGAATGGTTATATCATTTAGGAGTACCAGAAAATCAAATAGAAGAATTAGCTGAAAATAGTGCTAATACAATACCTGTAATGATGCCATATATTGATGCATTCTTTATGCCAAGAAATGGAACAGATAGACCAAAAGTAGTTCCAAATCAAGCAGTAAATTTTGCATTTTTAGGTCAATTTGCAGAAACAGAAAGAGATACAATATTTACAACAGAATATTCTATACGTACAGCAATGGAAGCCGTTTACACTTTGTTAAATGTAGATAGAGGCGTGCCAGAAGTATGGGGCAGTGTGTATGATATAAGAGATTTGTTGAATGCAACTGTAAAGCTAAGAGATGGCAAGAAAGCAACAGATATGGATATGAATTTACCACAAAGAATGGCAGTGAAAGAACTTCTAAAAAAGATAGAAGGAACAGATATAGAACTTATTTTGAAACAATATAATGTAATATAAAGATTAAAATGCTAATATGTCAGATAAAAAATTTTGACATATTAGCATTTTGCTGTGATTTTAAATTGACATTTTATGTAAAATATAGTAAAATGAATAATTGTAAAAATGCTGTATAGATATATCATAGTCAAATTGACGATGGTAATAAAAGTGTACGGCAGATGCTATACTAACAAAAGAGAGGTTAGGAGTATGAAATTGAAGTTGTTTTTGTCAGATTATCAATATCGGCAGATGTTAATGAAAGACTTGACGATGAAAATTACAGGGTTACCAATTGTGAAACAGGTTTATCATCATTATCGGGTGAACCAGTTTAAGAAGGAAAACAAAAACTTGGACGGTTGGGAGTGCTATGTTAAACTTCTTCAGATTGAAGAGGGAGAAATAAGAGGGGTATTAGATAACATAATAAAACTCTTACAAAGTATCAGTTATATGTTTGCTCTCATATCCTATGAAAAATGAAAGAAGAATGGATAACATCTGAGAGCATGGGCAATTATTCAAAAATATACCAACGCATTACATCCGGAGTTAAGACTTCTAAAATTTTAATAGAATGGACAGAGAAGAATATCTTGAATTAGTTAAAATGAATACTGGAATAGAAATAACATCAGTAGAATCTTCTAATATAGAAGGTATTGGTTACAACGTAAAGAAACATCATCTATGGGTATCTTTTAAAAATAACAAAGTATACCGATATGATAAAGTTCTAAAGAGCAACTCAAAAGATTATTAAAAAGTGAATCTAAGAGGTAGGTACTTAAATTCTCATATTAAAGATCAATACAAAACTAGTGGGTATGAACTCAAAAACGAATCATCTTTTACTTCCATTTTCTATATTTGGAGTTTCTCTTCTGGGTCTTGTTCTATTAAACAATGAACCTAGGAGGGTAACTCCTCCTTATATAAAGGAGAGCAGAGAGGATTCTATCAAAAGGGTAAAACGATATAAAGAAGAACTTAGAAGAGATTCTATATTCTTTGCTAAAGTAGATTCAATTAAATTACTAAGGGATTCACTTAGAAATCAAAGAATCTATACCTATATCTTGAAAACTACTATCACACCAGAAAACGTAATAGTTACTGCAAGGAAATCTGGTTATCAACAAGTAACTTTAGATACTCATTATACCAAGCCACAATTATATTACTTGGTATTTACTTCTACCAAACAAATGTCAATAGAAGAGGCATCTGCTTATGCCGATAGGAATCCTGATAAAGTTACTAAGCTATCACAACAACAGTATGATCAGAGATTTGGTAATCAATCATCAGAATATGATTTCTATCTTGATAACCTAGATTCTTATTATGATGACCCAGAAAACCTAGATGAGAACCCAGATGAAATTTTTGATTTCTTACTCGACTAGGGATTTTCAGCTAATATGTTATGATTTGCTTTCAAATTAGTATCTTTGAACCATTGGAAACAACAAGTTTTTAAAAGTCCTTCAGTACTTTTATGTTGTGATTTGCTTTCAAATTAGTATCTTTGAACCATTGGAAACAACAGTCCGTTTGAGAATGAATGATACTCCCGTGTTGTGATTTGCTTTCAAATTAGTATCTTTGAACCATTGGAAACAACTTCTTTCTTTGTCTGAAAGTTTGACGCAAGGTTGTGATTTGCTTTCAAATTAGTATCTTTGAACCATTGGAAACAACTGATCAGGAGAGAGCTGTTCTTAATAACAGTTGTGATTTGCTTTCAAATTAGTATCTTTGAACCATTGGAAACAACAAGATAAGAAAAAAGGTGTTATTGTACACCGTTGTGATTTGCTTTCAAATTAGTATCTTTGAACCATTGGAAACAACATCATCTCGGTTTCTTCATTTCTTGTCCAGTTGTGATTTGCTTTCAAATTAGTATCTTTGAACCATTGGAAACAACGCCTCCTAGACCTTCAGATCTTGATCAAGGTTGTGATTTGCTTTCAAATTAGTATCTTTGAACCATTGGAAACAACAAGAGCGATGATGATGTTGCTCGTAAGATAGTTGTGATTTGCTTTCAAATTAGTATCTTTGAACCATTGGAAACAACCTTCTTTTGGTGTAAAAAAATCAGATATCTGTTGTGATTTGCTTTCAAATTAGTATCTTTGAACCATTGGAAACAACTCAACTCTTTAAGACAAGGATATAAAAAACGTTGTGATTTGCTTTCAAATTAGTATCTTTGAACCATTGGAAACAACGCTCCTTGTGAGTAACTAAATGTACACACAGTTGTGATTTGCTTTCAAATTAGTATCTTTGAACCATTGGAAACAACTTTATCGAAAAGGTTATAATAAAATAAATTGTTGTGATTTGCTTTCAAATTAGTATCTTTGAACCATTGGAAACAACTAAGAGTTGGACATTCGGTCGTTCAGATTTGTTGTGATTTGCTTTCAAATTAGTATCTTTGAACCATTGGAAACAACACAAGGGCTGTACAATAGAGGTCACAGGAGGTTGTGATTTGCTTTCAAATTAGTATCTTTGAACCATTGGAAACAACAAAACGCTGTATGTTTGCGGTGTCGGAAGGGTTGTGATTTGCTTTCAAATTAGTATCTTTGAACCATTGGAAACAACAGAATATATGTTACAAACTAATTACCAATTAGTTACACACATATTCAGGAATTAAAAACAAAGTTGTTATCTAATAAGAAATCCCGTTTCAGACGGGATTTCTTATTTTTAAAATAATTCCAATTGCTGTCCTGGAGTAGTTACACCTTGTAGTTTCTTTCCATAAAAAAGTTCAATAGCAGCAAATTGTTTATCAGTGATACACATTATTCCCACTTGTCCATATTCAGGCAAAAAAGATTTAACTCTATTTATATGAACAGTCGCATTCTCGCTACTAGCACAATGACGGACGTAAATTGAAAACTGAAACATTGTAAAGCCATCCTTTTGTAGATTTTTTCTAAAATCAGTATAAGCTTTCTTGTCCTTCTTAGTTTCCGTTGGCAAATCAAATAATACTAGTACCCACATAATCCGATATTCACTAAAACGGTCCATTATCGTTCGGGATAACTAATACGACGAATTTCTCCACAAAAACATTTATATAGAGAAGCTGTAGTCTGAGCGACAGCCACCATCAACGGACTACGTTTACCATTAATACGTACATCCAATGTGGGAATAACAAGCAAACGTGATTTTATTTCTTTTGTTAATTCCAAATTTGCACCATACAATTTCACTAAACCAAATACTAATTCATCAACATAAGGTCGATATGGCTCCATCACATCGTCAGCTAAACAATATGCATTATAACGATTATGATGATGGATCCCTAAGGTAGGAAGCAACCCACTTGCCACTAAAGCACGAGCAACGATAGCACGAAGTATAGCATAACCATAATTCAATAAATTATTAGGAGAAATCCCTTCTCTGTCACGAGTAAAGCCAATAATATCTGCAAATAAATTTTTCCAAAAAAAAGCAGCCGCACGTGCTTCCAAATTCTCTGGATCACCACTCTTCACTTCATTCGCCCAAATTCGCATACATTTCATTTCTTCACCTACACAAACTCTCAATACAGATGCTTGATTATCTATTTTTGCCTTAATTGTTTGCTGCCAAAGTTGCTTTTTCAATGGCAATGATGCATCCAACTGTTGACGGAAACGCTCATTCTGAGTTGTATTTCCATACAAAGGGAGCATTAAACCCACTGGCATACTTTTACTATCACAAGTGATAACGGCACAATTATTCTCTAATAGAGATTCTAATACACCGGAAGTAATAGTAATTTGCTTATGATCTAGTACTACGACACCTATATCTTCAATCGGCTTCGTTATTTCCGATTGTTCTTTAAAGATATCCGGCAATGAATCACTTTTCTCAACTTCCGGAAGTTTTATGACTAATTGGTTATTTCGTAATGACAAATAAGCCGGATTACCAAAATAAAGTGTTTTCTTTATCATAGTATCATATTCTAAAGGTTAATATATTACTTACCTCGCAATTTCTTCTGCTCTTTTTCGAAATTTTCAATGAAATCTATTTCTACAGGAGATAACTGATTACTAATGCGTTTCTTAAATTCATCATATTCAAGATTTGCTTTTTTCTTTGCTAATTCAGCCGAAATAGTACCAGCATGTTGTAACAATTCTTTTCCTGACAGTCTAAGAAAATCATCCAATTTTTGAATCCAGTCTTTCATATACATAGGAGTATGACTTTTAGCCTGCAATTCTGCAAAGTCAAGATACAAACTTACAATACGATTTAATGTATCCAACTCATCATCCGTCAAATAATTCTTAGCATATTCTATATCATTCCGCTTTGGAACTGCTCCTGTCCAATTAGTTAATCCCATAAAATCTTTCCCTGCATCTGCACGACCGTAAATAACCTCAGCAGCCGTATGTCCATGTACTGAAAAATGCATTTTATTTTGAACCGTGGCAAAAAACAATCGAGTAGACTCAGTACTTGGGTCATAATCTATGCTCAAAGCATAAATTTCAAGAATTTTACGATAGAATATCTTTTCTGAGGAACGAATATCACGTATGCGTGATAATAACTCATCAAAATAATTTCCACCACCTGCACGCTTCAACAGCTCATCGTTCATTACAAATCCCTTTACTAAATACTCTTTTAGTATTTGTGTTGCCCATATTCGAAACTGCACACCACGGTAAGATTTAACCCGATAGCCTATGCTTATAATCATATCCAAATTATAATAAGCCACTTGATATATTTTACCATCAGAAGCAGTTGTTGCAAAAAATGCAACAACTGAATTTTCCTGTAATTCCCCACTCTCAAAAACATTCTTTATATGGCGTGAAATCGTTGATTTGTCCCGTTGAAATAATTCTGCCATTTGATCTAATGTCAGCCAAACTGTATCATTGCATAGTGTTACTTCAATTCTTGACTCACCATCTACCGTTTGATATAAAAGAATTTGTCCTTTGTTTTCTTCCATAAAATAAGAATATATTATTTTTTATATGAACTACTTGATTCTAAGACATTTCCTAAACGATCAACTTTTATAGGCATACATATTTCTTTTATCATTTCATCTGTCCATGCCTTTTGCGCCTTATTATTACTACCTAATTCTATTGTTTGTAAAATAGGATTCGCTATTCTCGCAGGTATAAAATGTCCTTCATTTCCCGTACAACTTACCATCTTATAAATCCTTCCCCTATCCAAAGGCTGGGCAATAATACCATTAGCTAATTCATCATCAGTAGGAAGATAAACCAAATCATTAGGTGACAATACAAAAATAGGGTCATTACCATTCTCATCTTCCGGTGCAACAGGTAAACCTTGTTTTTGCCGTTCAATTGCAACATTCAGTGGAATGGTAGCATAATTTCTTTTCTTTATTATAGTATTCGTCTTTTTATCTAGAATATTCGACTCGTATACAGCAAAAAATAAATTTGTTCCTTTCGCAGCCTCTACAAATTTAGAAAATTTATTACCTGTTTGACCTACTGCAAACTTATCAGCCTGTTCATACCAACGAATTTTAATGATAGGCTGATGATACTTTCCATTATTCAGCTGAATAATATTACGATTCATTTCATCAATACCATCCGGCGAAAAAGCAATATCCGGATTATTATCTTTCAGTTCCAAATGACGTAACAATATTTTTTGGATACCCGTATCAGTAATATTATTTTCTATTTTCTTTCTATCAAAACTAGTATCCAGCGGTTTTCTAGTAGCAAAGAATCGATCTTTAGTATCTTTACTAAAATAGTAAACCTCTATTTTAGACAGATTTATATCACTCCAAGTTTCTCTATTATCTTCAAAGTACTTCTTTATTCTCTTCGCGTCAAATCCTAAATTCCAAAGTTCCAATAATTTTCTCTTGAAGTCTTTCACAACGATGCTTTGAGGATTTTTCATCGCTTCATTTAAAGCTACAGTCTTTATCCTACGCAAATTAACTTCTCCAAATACCGTATCTTTATGCATGGATTTACGTATAGCCCAGTTGTCCCCTTTTCCCTGTTTCACAAAGATCTTTTTGCCTTCTTCATTATAATGCAAGAAGCGATTGGTAGCTTTATTTATAACACGCAAATTTTGCTTAAAACTGACTATTATATTTTCCAAAGCCAAATATGTATCCTGTGTAAACGATGCCCACGGTTTTCTGATCACCCATTTATAGTTACCGTTATTATCAGTCTTAGCTTTATCACACAGCATTTTCTGCAAATCATATCGGGATAATTCAGCCTTAGCTGTTGCCGACTCATTATTTAAATAATTAATAATATTCCTATTTGCACACGCTATTATTATGGCATCCATTGCATGATGACGATGATCTATTCTTTTCTTATTAAAACCTTTTTGCAATTCCAAAGGCATTGTCGGAATTTCTTGAATCCCAACATTTTTAGTTGTAAATTTATTTGTGCCGGTCAACTCATTGAGTCGTTGAAAACGAGGAAGTATAATTTTATTCCAAACCTCATTTATTCCCCAATCTTTCTTCAAACGATCCGTAACTCCTCCGGTACAAGGAATTACATTCTTTGAAATTGCTTCTTCCTCTCCTTTTTCTCTAACGATGTTGGAAAGAAGGGACTTTACAACTTTGCTGATGTACCTACTATCATTCAGCTGACGAGTAACAAACTCCTCCGGAATATCATCCATCAAAAGTTTTTTCATTTTACTACGAGTACGCGAATAGTTATCTTTCACAAATTGCTCATATTCATCCACAGTGAAGATCCTTACTTTTTTTCCAAAAGGAAGTTCCACTATCTCCCCATGATGCTTCACTATAAACTCATGTCCCAATAAATTGCTTTTAAGCTTATTGACTTCCGCTTCACAAATCACCTTGTTACTAAAAGAATCATCAAAATAACATGATTGGGGAATAACATGCTCTATTTCGTATGCAGGCGTAAACAACTTACCTAATGGAATCACTTCACCGGTATAAGGAGAACGATACTTCTGTTCCAGCCAAAGCTTGTAACGCAAAATTTCTGACCTTGAAGGACGCTTCTTCAAGTCTGTTTCTGTAAACTTTTTCAATATATCCGATATTTCCTCCGGTAAATCGGAAACACTATTTAAAACACCCTCTTCATAAATACGCAAAATATCCTGCTGACTTGGCGAATAAGGACGAACATTTTCAACCTCATATTCAGGATTCAAAAATTCCGTGAGCAAATATTTGATACGCAAGTTGGTATTCTCATTTTCAGACATTTGCTGTGTCATTTTCTTCCGCTTGTCAGCCGGATTCTTCATCTCACGCCCCAACTCCACATGTATTTCATCAATATTTCCCACTTGTTTCCAAATATCACGAACAACACGTAGTGTTTCAATAATAATCTGCTCAACAATTGGATTACGCAATGAATGTTGCTTAAAAGATCTTAAATACGAATCAATATCAGCAGGAGATTTCCACTGGGTTATTTCTTTTGCTTCAGAGTGACGACCATAAACAATGTAACACACTAACCAAAGAGGCAAACCTTTGAAATCAGAAACATCAGCAAGATGAATTGCTTTCTCCCTCACTCTATTTTCTATTTTCTCATCATATTCTCCTGTTATTATCTTATCAATCCGTTCACGCGTTCCTTTATCTATTGAATTCTCACTCCAATATTTTCCCATACGCATTAAAGGCAATAATTTTTTAATTGCTTTTGCCGAATAGGAACCATATTCTTTCTTAAAAGGTGGGAATTTCTGAAACACATCAACAAAAGAAGCATTCAGGTCATGTTTATCCGCAAATTTCTGCAAAGCTTTTACTATTTCATTCTTGTCTTCAACCGAATATAATATATGCCATAAAGCTTCCTCATTCTCTTTTGTCAGGAATTCAATAGAAATATCACATTTCTCCAGCCTCGCCAACATCAATGAACGGGTTTCATTACATGGATAAGGTTTGTCTTGCACATAATTCCAACGATAATTCTCTATCTCTTTTTTCAGTCCAAAAATCGGATATTTCAGAAAAGCCTTTTGATCAATTTCTTTTTTACCATTCAACCAGTCAAATAAAGCAACATAATCTTCTTCTGTCTTCAATAACTCATTTGTAACATCCACATCTTGTGCCAGGTCTTTCCTATAAATACGCAGATTTACTATAAATTGCCACAAACGAAATTCTTGAAATAACGGATGTGATTTAGCAATACATTTTACCGGAAAAGATTTTATCTCTCCCGTTTCCTTATCAAGACCCTGATTCTCCTCATAAGGACAATTGTCTATTAATGATTTTTTGCTTTTAAGAGGACGCTGATAAAAGAGTATATCCTCTAAAAACAAATAAGTAAAATCCCGATTACCAACATTATTCCGATGTGCTTCATTTATTGGATATAGTTCTTCAATACAAGCAGCATACAATGCTCTGTCTTGCAATTCCAGGTGAAACTCCTTCTGCTTCTCCAAAATCTGTTTCAGCTCCTCCTTATAATATTTGCGTTCAATGGTTCTCACCAGTCTTCCACAAATTTTCTGACTAGGATTTCCTAAAAGCGTATCATAAATATAGACACCTACTGTCTTATGAGTTTGATCAATATCCGCTTCTGTTTTCTTCTTGAGCAATGACCAATCATCTTCCTTAGGAGCACGAAAAGAGCGTTTTACATTCCCTTCCTTATCTTTTTTAGGCGTTCCGTCCTTCTCTAAATCCGTAGTTACAATGAATTCTTTAGTTTTTCCAACCCAATCAAGAGGCATATTACTTGTTCTTCGATACACCCATCCATTTTCCAAATGCACATTATACCAAATATCCTTTCCCTTTTTTTCTCCGGAATCCTCTACTGCAACTACTTTAAGAGCATAGAATTCAACCAATTTATTCTTATTTTCCTCCTCTTCCTCACCACGTAATTGATAATATCCACGCTTTTGATTAAAATTCAATAATATCCACGCCAATTCTTCTTTTGAAATTTTAGAAGTCAATCCCTTTTTACGGAGATAGTAGATAGTCCAATCATAAGGTACTTTTTTATCATCTGTTATCAGATTCGGATGATTTAGCTTAAAATCCTCCAGCATTTCCTTAAATGAATCTTGGAATATAAATTCAAACTGACCAGCTTCATTCTTACGCCAAGCCAGTTTAGGTTCCTTGCCCTTAACTATCTTACCATGCCTATCTAAATCTTGAGCAAAATGAAAAGGCAAAAATCCTAAAATATCAAGAATTCTATGCAACCGTTCTCTGCGAAGCAGATATCGTTCGCTTAAACGACGAACTCCACGCAATCTGGTTCTTTCAGCAGTTTGAGATATGGAATTACCTTTATTAAAATCTCCTATCATAGCTGCATCCATAGGTATGATGCGACTTCCAGAAGCTTGTATCTTAACCAATTGTTCACTTCCATCGTCATTGACACTTCCATTTACTACTGCCCAACCTATGCTATTGGTACCCAAATCAAGACCCACTATATTTTTCATAAGACAACTATTTTATCAAAACTTTTCAAAGTTATCAAATTATTCTAATAATCACTTGTCCTTTACATATTTATTTCATAGTTTTGCAATACTAATTTGAAGCAAGTCACAATAAGGATTATTCCGTTGTGAAAACATTTAGGTTGCCCTCGTCCTTTAACGGGGGCTTTTTTAGACTCATCTTTTAATAGATATTTGCCATACTGACCAACGGTTCGTATAATTTTTCTATATCCTG
>OGPE01002487.1_pt1 | contig 10379 bp, 8 predicted proteins | sample 1552881 | NCBI WGS metagenome assembly OGPE01 (sample SAMEA2580236, study PRJEB22360) | human gut metagenome | biome: human gut; feature: human-associated habitat; material: faeces | place: Denmark | collected 2008/2010 | reverse complement strand
CGTCTCATCAGGAAAAGGGCGCTGGCGCAGTCGCTGACCAGCCACTTTATTCGTCAGCATTTACCGAACCCATAACCGAGGAGGCGTTATGTCCCGAATGGCAGAACAGCAGCTTTATATTAATGGTGGTTATACATCGGCCACCAGCGGTCGCACCTTCGAGACCATCAACCCTGCCACTGGCGAGGTGCTGGCGACCGTTCAGGCTGCCGGACGCGAGGATGTCGACCGCGCCGTTGAAAGCGCGCAGCGTGGGCAAAAAATCTGGGCGGCAATGACCGCCATGGAACGCTCGCGCATCCTGCGTCGCGCCGTCGACCTTCTGCGCCAGCGCAACGACGAGCTGGCGCGACTGGAGACGCTGGATACCGGTAAACCCCTCAGCGAAACCGCCGCCGTCGATATCGTCACCGGCGCCGACGTGCTGGAGTATTACGCTGGCTTGATCCCGGCGCTGGAAGGCAGCCAGATCCCGCTGCGCGATAGTTCCTTCGTCTATACCCGTCGCGAACCGCTGGGGGTGGTAGCCGGGATCGGCGCGTGGAACTACCCGATCCAGATCGCCCTGTGGAAATCGGCGCCAGCGCTGGCCGCCGGCAATGCGATGATTTTCAAACCGAGCGAGGTCACCCCGCTCACCGCCCTCAAGCTGGCGGAAATTTACAGCGAAGCGGGCCTGCCGGACGGGGTGTTTAACGTCCTGCCGGGGATCGGCGCGGAAACCGGCCAGTATCTGACCGAACATCCGGGTATCGCCAAAATCTCCTTCACCGGCGGCGTCGCCAGCGGCAAAAAAGTGATGGCCAACTCCGCGGCCTCGTCGCTGAAAGAGGTCACCATGGAGCTGGGCGGTAAATCGCCGCTGATTATCGCGGACGATGCCGACCTCGACCTCGCCGCCGATATCGCCATGATGGCCAACTTCTACAGCTCCGGTCAGGTGTGCACCAACGGCACCCGGGTGTTTGTCCCGGCGAAACAGAAGGCGGAATTCGAGCACAAGATCCTCGAACGCGTGGGCCGCATCCGCCCCGGCGATCTGTTTGCCGATGACACCAACTTCGGCCCGCTGGTCAGCTTCCCCCATCGCGACAACGTTCTGCGCTATATCGAGAGCGGCAAACGCGAAGGCGCGCGCCTGCTGTGCGGCGGCGTGGCGCTGAAAGGCGACGGTTTCGATAACGGCGCGTGGGTCGCCCCGACGGTGTTTACCGACTGTAACGACGAGATGACCATCGTGCGCGAAGAGATCTTCGGCCCGGTGATGTCGATCCTCAGCTATACCGACGAAGCGGAGGTCATTCGCCGCGCCAACGCCACCGAATACGGCCTCGCCGCCGGCGTGGTGACGCCCAACCTCAACCGTGCCCACCGTCTTATCCACCAGCTGGAAGCCGGCATCTGCTGGATCAACAGCTGGGGTGAATCCCCGGCGGAGATGCCGGTTGGCGGCTATAAGCACTCCGGCATTGGCCGCGAGAATGGCGTCATGACGCTGCAGAGTTACACCCAGGTGAAGTCCATCCAGGTTGAGATGGGTAAATTCCAGTCCATATTTTAACCGGGAGGTTTTTTTGCAATTTGACTACATCATTATTGGTGCCGGCTCCGCCGGCAACGTTCTGGCAACACGACTGACTGAAGATCCAAACACCACCGTCCTGCTGCTGGAAGCCGGCGGCCCGGACTACCGGTTCGATTTCCGCACCCAGATGCCCGCCGCGCTGGCTTACCCGCTGCAGGGCAAGCGCTACAACTGGGCGTACGAAACCGAACCTGAGCCGTACATGAACCATCGCCGCATGGAGTGCGGACGCGGCAAAGGACTCGGCGGCTCGTCGCTGATCAACGGCATGTGCTACATCCGCGGCAACGCGATGGATCTGGACAACTGGGCCAAAGAGCCGGGTCTGGAGCACTGGAGCTATCTCAACTGCCTGCCCTACTACCGGAAAGCGGAAACCCGCGATATCGGGCCTAACGACTACCACGGCGGCGATGGCCCGGTGAGCGTGACGACACCGAAGCCGGGCAATAATCCGCTCTTCGAGGCGATGGTTGAAGCCGGGGTGCAGGCGGGCTATCCGCGTACCGACGATCTCAACGGCTACCAGCAGGAAGGCTTTGGCCCGATGGACCGCACCGTGACGCCGCAGGGCCGTCGCGCCAGCACCGCCCGCGGCTATCTCGACCAGGCGCGCGGTCGCCCGAACCTGACCATCCGCACCCATGCGCTGACCGATCACATTATTTTTGCCGGCAAGCGCGCGGTGGGCGTCGAGTGGCTGGAGGGAGAAAGCACGATCCCGTCAAAAGCGACGGCCAACAAAGAGGTGCTGCTGTGCGCCGGGGCGATTGCCTCGCCGCAGATCCTGCAGCGCTCCGGCGTGGGTAACCCGGAGCTGCTCAGGCAGTTCGATATCCCGGTGGTGCACGATCTCCCCGGCGTGGGTGAGAACCTGCAGGACCATCTGGAGATGTATCTGCAATATGAATGCAAAGAGCCGGTGTCGCTCTACCCGGCGCTACAGTGGTGGAACCAGCCGAAGATCGGCGCCGAGTGGCTGTTCGGCGGCACCGGCATCGGCGCCAGCAACCAGTTCGAAGCGGGCGGTTTTATCCGCAGCCGCGCAGAGTTCGCCTGGCCGAACATTCAGTACCACTTCCTGCCGGTGGCGATTAACTACAATGGCTCCAACGCGGTGAAAGAGCACGGCTTCCAGTGCCACGTCGGTTCAATGCGTTCGCCCAGCCGCGGCCACGTGCGCCTGAAGTCGCGCGACCCGCACGCCCATCCGGCGATCCTGTTTAACTATATGTCCCATGAGCAGGACTGGCAGGAGTTCCGCGACGCCATCCGCATTACCCGCGAAATCATGAACCAGCCGGCGCTGGATAAGTATCGCGGCCGCGAAATCAGTCCGGGAACAGAATGCCAGAGCGATGCCGAGCTGGATGAGTTTGTGCGCAACCACGCCGAGACCGCGTTCCACCCGTGCGGGACCTGTAAGATGGGTTACGACGAGATGGCGGTGGTCGATGGCGAGGGCCGCGTCCACGGCCTGGAAGGCGTGCGGGTGGTCGATGCCTCGATTATGCCGCAGATCATCACCGGCAACCTCAACGCCACCACCATTATGATCGGCGAGAAGATGGCCGACGCCATTCGCGGCCGCCAGCCGCTGCCGCGCAGCACCGCGGCGTATTATGTCGCTGGCGACGCGCCGGTTCGCCGCTAATCGTCTATGCCGCACTTGTCCTTTCCCGTGCGGAAAGGACACTCCTCACCTTTCCAGCATCCCTTAGCGCTCAAGGCACGGCTGAATAATGCTATCAACAGCAGCATTCACCTGTTTTGCACCGGATATCAGGGTGATACTTATCGTCCTCGCCCCAGCCACCTGGTACATATCGATCTGGGCGACTCGTGTGCCGTACTGCGAAATATCAAAGAAGTTTGGCACATTCTGCTCAGGGAAGATGCGCTCAACCTCATAGCCTTGCGGCTTCAGGGCGCTGCGTATGCAGTCATAGCGCCACTGCAGCCCCGGCCGATCGGATACTGAATAGGACTGATAGACGGTTTTGTCGCCGAAGGGGTGAATGACTCCGCAGGCCACCAGCAGAACGGCAATGGCCATCACGCCGTAAATTCTCATTATATTTCCATAACATAAAGACGCACCCGACATGAGCGCTGACGCTTTCTGCAGCAAAAGGTACGCTGTCCAAACTATAAATTCAACTTTTTGTTGATAATTAAACATTATGCGTATAATTTAATCCTGTCAGCGTATCTCCCATGGTAAAATGGCGCTCCGGGATCGCTTCCTGATCACGATGCAAGCAAAGGATCATCCATGACATCAGAGTACACACAGCAGGTTGCACAGATTGCCGGGCCGCTTGAAGCAGCCATGGACGCTATGGCGGGGACATTATCAGCGAATCAGGAGGTGGTGTTGCATAATCTCACTACCCCTGAACATTCCATTATCAAAATCATTAACGGACATGTTAGCGGCAGGGGTAATGGCGATCATTTGTTAGCCGGTCCGGAAAAAGATACCGGTTTTGCGCTGCTGCTGCAGAAGACGAATAACAACAAGCCGAGAACCATAAGCGATTATAAAACCGTCACCGCTTCAGGGAAAACGCTCAATAGCGCATCGACAATTTATTACAGCGAAGAGGGATATCCGCTTATCGCCTTCTGTATTAATGTCGACCCCTCGCCTTATGAGCAAATACGCAAAAGCCTTGACGCGCTGCTGCCATCGCCGGCGGAGGCCGCTGAGGCGGCCGATCTTAATTTGGGTGGGCTGATCGATCAGTCAATTCAGGAAATCATTGATAAATATTCAGTGCCGGGTAAAAAAATACAAAAAGCGCAGCGTTTAAAAATTGTCGCTGAAATGCATACGAAAGGTATTTTCAAGATGCGCGGGGGCGTGCAGCAGGCGGCTCAGGCCCTGGGGGTAACACGATATACGGTTTATAATGACCTTGAGGTGATGAATGAAAAATAATTCACAGCAGCGCATTCGCTTTTATCAGGTCGATGCTTTTTCGAAAGGCCCCTTTACCGGCAATCCCGCCGCGGTTTGTTTGCTGGAGACGTGGCCTGAAGATAGCGTGCTGCAGCACATTGCGACGGAAAACAACCTGTCGGAAACGGCCTTTGTTGTCAGGCAGCCTGACGGTTTCGGGTTACGCTGGTTTACCCCGGCCGTCGAGGTGGATCTCTGCGGTCATGCCACGCTGGCTGCGGCCAGCGTGCTGCTCAATCAACAAGCGCGCGAGCGGGTGCGTTTTTTCACTCGCAGCGGCGCGCTGGACGTCACGCTGCATGACGGAAAATATACCCTGGATTTTCCGCTGGTTGTTCCGTCCCCCATCGCCGCGCCGCAAGGGTTGTTCAAGGCCCTGGGGCTGGCTGAAGACGCAGGTGAAACCTGGCAAGCCTCCGATATTATTGTCGTCATTGATGATGAAGCGCTGCTGGACGCGCTTAAACCCGACTTTAACGCCTTGAATGCCTTCAACACTCGTGGCGTGGTGGTCACGGCCGCATCCCGGACCTTCGATTTTCGTTCTCGCTGGTTCGGTCCGCAGGTGGGAGTCAACGAAGATCCGGTCACCGGTTCGGCACATACTTTTCTGGCGCCGCTGTGGAGTGAAAAACTGGCGAAAAAAACCCTTCATGCCCAGCAAGGTGGCAACCGTAAGGGAGAACTCTTCTGCCACATAAAAGATAACGGACGTGTTGAACTATCAGGCGAAGCCTGTCTGGTTATTGAAGGTACTTTTATTCTGTAAATCGACGAACCTATAGCATCATATTAACTTAGCGGCGAACGCCTGTTCTCATCATATTAAATACGTCTGTTTAATATTTTGGTGAGGATCATGCAATAACGTCATCCGGGGTTTGCAGTTTCCAGCCCCGGAGCATTGATAATATCAGGTATTTTTATCCGTTACAGGCGAAAAAAATAATAAGCGTGCTGCCTGCGCAACAGAGTCTGCGGCAGGCATAGCCAGCTTCAGCCATAAAATGAGATTTTTAATGTTGTGTTAGCCAAAATGCCTGAACGGGTCTTTTAATGGTTATCACTGGAATCGTTACTTTAACTCTGGGTATTAAATAACAACTAGCAAGTCGTTCATCCCGACAATATTGCCGAGAACTCACCTCTGCCGGTGTCGGAATCGGGAGCACTGACAGGGCTAACAGAGAGAATATCATGTTAACAAAACCAGATGATGAATCTAAGAAAAAGGCCACGCCCCTTGAACGTCGTATTGTGGTTATTACGTTAGTCGCCATGTTAATACTTTATTCGGTGTTAATTATGACCCACTTTCGATAACTGGTTAGTCTGTCATATTCTGCGGCCCACCGTGGCTTTCTTACAACAGGTAGCACAATGAAAAAGTTCGTTGCAGTATTCGGTTTGGCATTATTAACGTTCACCGTTGCGGGGTGTTCCAGCAATTATGTATTAGAGAAAAAAAATGGTGAGATGATTATCACCCACGGTAAACCGAAGGTCGATAACGATAATGGGTTAATCACCTATGAGGACATCGCGGGAAATGAACATGCTATTAACCGGGATCAAATTATTCAGATGATCGAGAAATAGCCTTTTTATGGGCAGAGCTGGCGTAATGCACTCTGCCCATTCACCATACAGGCCTAACGAAATGACTCAAGGCGTTTGATCTGCTGCCCGTCGGCAGTAAAGTTCTCCGCCGCCAGCCACGCCCGCAGCGCCGCATCGCGCGCAGGCCACTCGCCGTCGATGATGGACAGCATATCGCTGTCGCGCGTCCGCCCTTTGCGCACCAGCCTCTGCCGCAGACGTCCTTCCCAGCTAAAGCCCAGCCGCTCGGCGGCACGGCGCGAGGCGACATTCATCGAATCGCATTTCCACTCCAGCCGACGATAGCCGTGGTCAAAGCCGTTCTTCAGCAACAACCAGACCGCTTCGGTACCCAGCGGGGTGTTTTTCATCCGTCGCGACCAGGTGACATGGCCGATCTCAACCGTGCCCATTTCCCGCTCGATCGCCATATAGCTGACGATGCCCACCGCCTGCTCGCTACGCAGGTCAACCACCGCATACGGCACCAGAGCATCATCATTCACCTTGCCCGCGATCCAGTGGGCGGTCGCCGCCACGCTCTCCGGTCGCGTAGACGCCAGCCACGTCCAGTCGCTGTTGTCGCCGAGCGCATAGGCGGCAAACAGATCCGCCGCATGACGGTCAACGTCCAGCGGCTCCAGTCGACAAAAACGGCCATTTAACGCCGTCCGCCGCAGGACTTGCGCCCCCTGCCAGCCAGGAACAAGGTCGTTCACCTGCTGGCCAAACTCATTGATTTCCGGCACACCCACCTCCTTGCAATAGACGATTTGTTATAGCAAGAAGCCAGAAGCGGAGAAAGACGCTTCTGCGCGGCCGGCAATAACCTGTCGTTCTTGAATATGCGTTTTTAGCATAAGGATATCCTTATTTTGACTTTACGCCTTTTGGCAAGCGGCCTAACGTAGCGAGGCATAAAAAATTAAAACAACCATTTTTCAGGGATTGCACATGACCAAAAAACTGTTGCCTTTACTGGTATTGACGGCGCTCACCGCCGCCGCGCATGCCGCTACGCCGCCCAACACGCTGGTGGTCGCCCAGGGTCTCGACGATATCGTCAGCCTCGACCCGGCGGAAGCGAACGAACTCTCCAGCATTCAGACGGTCCCCAGCCTCTATCAGCGTCTGGTGCAGCCAGACCGCAACAACCCTGAAAAAATCGTACCGATCCTCGCCGAAAGCTGGCAGGCCGATCCGGCGGCGAAAACCCTGACCATCAAACTGAAGCCGGATGCCACATTCGCCTCCGGTAATCCGCTGCGCCCGGAAGATGTGATTTTCTCTTACACCCGTGCGGTGACGCTGAATAAATCGCCGGCGTTTATTCTCAACGTGCTCGGCTGGCAGCCGGACAATATCGCCAGCCAGCTGAAAAAGATTGATGACCATACCCTGACGCTGCACTGGACCGCCGACGTCAGCCCGGCGGTGGCGCTGAATATTCTCTCCACCCCTATCGCCTCCATCGTTGATGAAAAACAGGTGGCGCCGAACGCGAAAAATAATGACTTCGGCAACGACTGGCTGAAGATGCACTCGGCGGGCAGCGGGGCCTATAAAATGCGCGTCTACCAGCCGCATCAGGCCATCGTGCTGGAAGCCAACGCCAGCTCCCCCACCGGCGCGCCGAAGATCAAGAGCATCATTATTAAAAACGTCCCCGACCCGGCTTCCCGCCGCCTGCTGATCCAGCAGGGGGATGCCGACGTGGCCCGCGATCTCGGCGCTGACCAGATTGCCGCCCTGCAGGATAAACCCGGCGTGAAGGTGCTGAGCATCCCGTCCGCCGAGCAGAACTATCTGGTGTTTAATACCGCCAACAGCGCCAACCCGCTGCTGAATAATCAGGCCTTCTGGGAGGCGGCGCGCTGGCTGGTCGATTATGAGGGCATCACCAAAAACCTGCTGAAAGGCCAGTACTTTATTCACCAAAGCTTCCTGCCGGCCGGCCTGCCGGGGGCGCTGGAAACCAATCCGTTCACCTTCGACCCGCAAAAAGCTAAGGCTATCCTCGATAAAGCGGGCATTAAGGATGCCCACTTCACCCTCGACGTGGAGAACAAATCGCCGTTTATCACCATCGCCCAGTCGCTGCAGGCCAGCTTTGCCCAGGGCGGGGTGAAAGTGGATCTGCTGCCGGCCGCCGGCAGCCAGGTTTATGCCCGGGTACGCGCGAAGCAGCATCAGGCGGCGATCCGCCTGTGGATCCCGGACTACTTTGATGCGCATTCCAACGCCAGCGCCTTTGCCTGGAACGATGGTAAGTCCAGCACCGTGGCCGGGCTCAACGGCTGGCAGATCCCTGAGCTGAATAAAGCCACCCTCGCCGCGGTGGCGGAGCCGGACCCGGCGAAACGCCTCGATCTATACAAAACGATGCAGGAATCCCTGCTGCAGCATTCGCCATACGTCTTTATTGACCAGGGGAAAACCCAGATCGTGGTACGCGATAACGTGAAGGGCTATCAGCAGGGGCTGAACGCCGATATGGTCTGGTACGATAACGTCACCAAGTAAGCGGGTTTTGGTCACCGGGTCCGGCGGCCTCGCCTGCCCGGATGACCGTTTCGCCACCCGGGCCCGGCGGGCGTCGCGCCGCCGGGAATCATGTTGATATACCAGGAATTTCCATTTTCCATGCCATCGTTTTCCACTCACCTTACCCGCCTGCTGCAGGGGCTGTTGACGCTGCTGCTCACGCTGTTCGGGCTGCTGCTGGTCACCTTCTCGCTCTCCGCGCTGTCGCCCGTCGACCGCGTACTGCAGATCGTCGGCGACCATGCCAGCCAGTCGACCTATGACCAGGTTCGCCATCAGCTGGGTCTCGACCAGCCGCTGCCGGTGCAGTTCTGGCACTACCTGGTCAACCTGGCCCATGGCGATCTCGGTATCGCCAGCGCCACCGGCCAGCCGGTGCTCCACGATCTGCTGGCGGTCTTCCCGGCGACCCTTGAGCTGGCGACCCTGGCGCTGATCGTCGGCGCGGTACTGGGCATCGTCGCCGGGGTGCTGTGCGCGCGTTACGCCGGTTCGCCGTGGGATCTGGCGGTGCGCACCTTTACCCTGTTGGGCAACTCGGTGCCCATTTTCTGGCTCGGCCTGCTGATGCTGGCCCTGTTTTACGCCCGGCTGCAGTGGGCGCCGGGCCCGGGTCGACTCGACGATATTTATCAGTATACCGTCGAGCCGCGCAGCGGTTTTGCGCTGATCGACACCTGGCTCTCCGGCGATACCGCCGCATTTAAAAATGCCATCGGCCATCTGGCGCTGCCGGTGCTGGTGCTGGCCTATTACTCGCTGGCGAGCATCACCCGCCTGACCCGCTCCGCCTGCCTGAGCGAGATGAACAAAGAGTACATTCTGCTGGCGCGGGCCAAAGGGGCCGGAGAGATGACGATTTTGCTGCGCCACGTCCTGCCCAATATCCGCGGCACTCTGCTGACGGTGACCGCTCTCGCCTGGACCTCCATGCTCGAAGGGGCGGTGCTCACCGAAACCGTCTTCTCGTGGCCGGGGATCGGCCGCTACCTCACCACCGCGCTGTTCGCCGGGGATACCACGGCGATCATGGGCGGCACGCTGCTGATTGGCGTGAGTTTTGTGCTGATCAATAACCTGACCGACCTGCTGGTGCGGTTAACCGATCCGAGGGTGCGCTGATGCCGACTTATCTGTTTTTACGCCGTCTGCGCCGCTCACCCGCCGCCTTCAGCGGCCTGACCCTGGTGATCCTGCTGGTACTGACCGCGCTGTTCGCCCCGTGGCTGGCGCCGCACGATCCCAACTGGCAGGATGCCGCCGCTCGTCTGCAGGGGCCCGGGGCGGGACACTGGCTCGGCACCGACAGCTACGGCCGCGACCTGCTGTCGCGCCTGCTCTACGGCACCCGCCCGGCGCTGGGTCTGGTGGCGCTGGTGACCGCCATTACCCTGCCCGTCGGGCTGCTGGTAGGTATCCTCTCCGGTTACTATGGCGGGTGGCTGGAGCGGATACTGATGCGGTTTACCGACGTGGTGATGTCGATGCCGCGCCTGATCCTCGCCTTCGCGGTCGTGGCGATGCTCGGCCCGGGGCTGGTCAACGGCGCGCTGGCGTTAGCCCTGACCACCTGGCCGGCCTACGCCCGTCAGGCGCGCAGCGAAATTCAGCGCCTGCGCCATAGCGACTACCTCGCCGCGGCGGAGATGCTGGGCATCCGCGGCTGGCGGCTACTGCGCCCAGCAG
>OGPE01002481.1_pt1 | contig 10402 bp, 8 predicted proteins | sample 1552881 | NCBI WGS metagenome assembly OGPE01 (sample SAMEA2580236, study PRJEB22360) | human gut metagenome | biome: human gut; feature: human-associated habitat; material: faeces | place: Denmark | collected 2008/2010 | reverse complement strand
TGGAAGAAGTGTATGAGCCCTTCCTGATCAAAGAAGGGTTTATCAAGCGTACTCCGCGCGGTAGGGAAGTGACCGACTTGGCTTATAAACATTTGGGGAAAACCCGTAGAAATGACGGTGGGGAACAAATGACGCTTTTTTAAGGGCATAAGGGAAAAAACAAAGGGAGAAAACTAATATTTTAACATTTGTTTTAGAGACCTGCCACAGAGCGAATTTAACAAATCGACCTCCCCTCTAGTAAAGTGTTAAAATCGGCTAGTGTTATGAAGTAACGTTATAGGTTAAAGTGTGTTAAGTGTGCAAAGTGTTAAATTTGAAGTGTTAAATTTGTGGGTATGAGAAAAAAACAGATTATCATACTAGGTGTGGTTTTAGGTCTGTCATTGTTGGGATTGATCTTTACACAGGCGAGGTATTTTCAAACGGCTTTTCAGTTGAAAAAAGCACATTTTGATTATCTCGTCAATAAATCTATCGACCAGGTAACGACTTATTTAGAAGAGAAGGATAAGCAGCAGATGGCCGAAGAAAAGAAAAACGAAATCCACCATCTGGGGAAAAATGGAGTCGTCCATGAAATGCCCCGGGCTCTGGATTTACGTCCTGGGCTCAATGTAAAGAATGATATGAATATTGTCATCGATTACAGCCGCTTCCCCATCGGTTACGACGAAAGGATAGAGAATGTATGGGAACTGTTCGGACAGAAAGGCAATCGGAATCTCCAGAATTCTATCCAGAAATCCCGCCAGGAAATCAAAAACAGTCTGGGAAAAGAATATGATCTCGTGGTTAAAAAGATTCCCGAAATGCCCGAAAAATCGATCGAAGAACGATTGGATGGCAGCGATCTCAAAGAGATTATCGGTGAACGTTTAAGGAATAACGGTGTCAAAATTCCTTTCGAGTATGCGGTAAAAGAGAAAGGGGAATTTATCCTCATGTCACAAAACTTCTTCAATCAGCATTCCGATTACACCTACAACCGGAAAATGAGTTTTGGACAACAGCAGGAACCGGCCACCCTCTTTCTGATTTTTCCCGATCAGTCACATGATCTGTTGTCTTCTGTCGTCTTGTTATTGCCCAGTTTGATCATCACCATTTTGTTGGTGTTGTGTTTCGGATTCTGTATCGTAGTCATCGTTAAACAGAAAAAATTATCTGCGATCAAGAACGACTTCATCAATAATATGACACACGAATTTAAAACCCCGATAGCGACCATTTCTTTGGCTGCACAAATGCTTAAAGACGGGGCTGTGAACAATTCCCCCTCTACCATCGACCATATTGCCGGGATTATCCGCGATGAAAGTAAACGGCTCACTTTCCAGGTAGAAAAAGTGCTCCAGACCGCTTTGTTTACCGAAACCCGGATGAAACTGAAACTAAAAAATGTCAATCTCAACGAGGTTGTTGAAAATCTTGTGACAAAATTTAGCCTGCGTGTAGAAGATAAAGGAGGACAACTCTATAGTTATTTAGAGGCTGACCAGGAGGAAAATCTTTCCTATATCGGAGACGAGCGTTCTATTCGCCAGATGGTGGGAATCCTGATGGATAATGCGATAAAATATTGTACTAAAGTTCCGGAGATCAGTGTTTACACCCGGAATAAAGGTCAGGAAATAATTATTAGTGTGATAGACAATGGCATAGGAATTGCTGCGAAAGAGCAAAAGCTGATTTTCGAACGTTTTTATCGGGTTTCGACCGGTAATTTACATGACGTAAAAGGATTCGGCCTCGGATTATCCTATGTAAAAACTATCGTGGAAGCACACGGAGGGCGTATCGAAGTGGAAAGCGCTGAAGGAAAAGGAAGCCGATTTGATATTATTTTACCATTAACCTCAAAAAAACAAAAAGTAAAGAGAACTTTATTTTTCTAAAAGCGTATATTTTTCAGAGAATTTATTTAAAAACTAAATAGTTATGGAGGAGAAAATAAAAATTTTATTAGCAGAAGATGATACGAATCTGGGTATGCTCCTGAAAGAATATCTGAGGGCAAAAGGATTCGAGACTGTTTTATGCGAAGATGGGGAGGTAGCTTATGAAGCCTTTCTGAACCAGCCTTTCGATATATGTATCCTGGATGTGATGATGCCTAAAAAAGATGGCTTTACCCTGGCTAAGGAAATTCGCCAGATCAACAGCGAAATTCCAATCATTTTCCTGACGGCTAAAAATATGAAGGAAGATGTCCTGGAAGGCTTCAAATTAGGGGCTGACGACTATATGAGCAAACCTTTCAGTATGGAGGAGTTATTACTCAGAATCGAAGCCGTACTGCGTCGTTCTACCGGACTCAAACCTGAAGATGAACAGGAAATCTTCAAAATCGGTAAATTGACCTTCAACTCTAAAAAACAGACCCTGTTCGATGGAGAAGAAGAACAAAAACTGACGACAAAAGAGTCTGAGCTCTTGAAATTATTATGCCAGAATGTCAACAAAGTGCTCGAAAGAAATTATGCACTCAAAAACATCTGGGCCGACGACAATTATTTCAATGCCAGAAGTATGGATGTTTACATCACCAAATTACGTAAACACCTTAAAAAGGATCCTTCTGTTGAAATCATCAACGTTCACGGTAAAGGATATAAGCTTATTCTCTAAAAAAGAAATATTTTCTTTGCGGGTATTCGGAAGAATACCCGTTTTTTATTTGCTTTCCTTAAGGATAAAACTTTAACTTTGTATTTCAGAATAATCACATCGTTGTAACAGTTTGCACGTTGCGACTCTAATAACAAATCGATAGAAATGAAAATAGCTATTGCCTGTGACCATGCCGGTTACGAATACAAAGAAAAATTAGTGGCATTCCTTCGCCAGAAAGGTTATGAAGTAAAAGATTTCGGTACACATTCTGCTGAAAGTATGGATTATCCCGATACTGCCCATCCGATGGCTGCTGCTGTTGAATCCGGCGAGTTCGAGAGAGGAATCGCGCTCTGTGGGAGTGGGAATGGGATTTGTATGACTGTCAATAAACATCAGGGTATCCGGGGTGCACTCTGTTGGACGACCGAAATCGCCTGGTTGGCACGCCTCCATAACAATGCCAACGTATGTTGTATCCCTGCCCGTTTTATCTCCTTCGACGATGCTCAGGATATCGTCGAGCGTTTTCTGTCTACCGAATTTGAAGGCGGAAGACACCAGAGAAGAATCGAGAAAATTCCCCTAAAATAAGGATTTATATTCTGTTTGAAATAAACAACTAGCGGCTGTCTATCGGAAGAATCAATTTTTTTTCTGTATATGAGAGTTTGATATTTGAATAGACATGTTTTATTTGTTTATCATAAAAATTGAAGGTGGTGATTTTATTTGATTTTTTAGGATTTGATTTTAAATATTCGGCATTTGTAAAATGGTGACAGGGCTAAAAAGAATGGTTTTAATCCTTCCGGTGAATGGAAGTAAAGCACTGGTGATTACGGAAGAGAGTGGTTAAATAAAGGTTAAAGCTCCCTATTTTGATCCGATCACAATCGCAGTTTATTAAATTCGCTCATCTTAAACTAAAATTATAGTAATATGATGAAATTCTCTTTCCTTGCTATTCTTATAATGGCTCTCATGTCATGTAATAATGCATCTAAAACTACTGTACGGGTTCATCTCGACAAACCCCAAGGTGAAATCAAACCTCAGTTGATAACCAAGGATTCTACTTACGTGATGGCTTTGGATTCGACGAATACTGCCCTTTTTGTGATGGCTGAAAACCTTAAGCCGGGTTACGCTACCGTTGTATTGGGTAGAATGCAGGTGCCGGTTTATGTTGAACCGGGCAAAAGTTTCGACGTTTCTGTAAAATTCGAAGGTCGTCGTATGATTCCTGCATTCACCGGTGAAGGCGCTAAAAAAAATGAATACCTGAATAGTCCGGCTTTACGGTTTAGCCCCGATTATAAGTTGGAAGAAGCTGAATTTTTGGCCTCTTTAGACGAACAAATAAAGAAATTGAATGAAAATTTGGATACCCTGGGATTCGACCCGCAGTTCAATCAGTTAGAGAAAAAAAGATTGGCTTATATGGTTTATGGACCGCTTCCTATTTATCCCCTTTATCATCCCTACTATGCACAGGCTCCTGATTTCAAGCCTACCGATGCTTTCTACAATAAATTGGTTTCTGCAATTACCGAAGATGAAGCTTTGATTGGTATGAATTGGTATCAGGAGGCGTTGATCGGTCGGGTTCAGGCGATGGCTGCTAAAGATCTGGAAGATCGCGATAATCTGACTTTCACGAAAAAACAATTGGATTACGTTGAACAAAACTTCAAAAATCCTGCAGTTGTTGAATATTTGGTCGATCAAATCGTTACCGCTTATGTGAAAGATTCCGGTGTCGATCATTTGGCTGAAGTTGCTCCGGTATATAGTGCTAAAGTTACCGATCCTGCAAAAAAAGCTAAATTCGACGAATTGTGTGCAAAATGGGCTAGAATTGCTGTTGGACAGCCTTCACCGTCTTTCAAATATCTCGACATCAATGGCAAAGAGGTTAGTTTAGCCGATTTGGCCGGAAAATATGTCTATATCGACACCTGGGCTACCTGGTGTGGACCTTGCCGGGGTGAATTGCCTCACTTGAAAACTTTAGAAGAAAAATACGGAAAAAAGAATATTTATTTCGTAAGTATTTCTTGTGACCGCGACAAAGCAGCCTGGGAAAAGATGGTAAAAGAAGATAAATTAGGAGGTATCCAGTTGCACAACGGTGGCGACAATACTTTTATGGATGCTTATATGATTACCGGAATTCCTCGTTTTATCCTTTTGGATAAAGAAGGAAAAATCATCAATGCAAAGATGACCCGTCCTTCAAATCCTGAAACAGCTAAAACTTTCGACGCTCTGGAAGGAATCTAATCAGCCGTTTTTCAAATCGGTTGTCCTCGAATGAATACCCCCTGAAAGTTTTATTACAAGCTTTTAGGGGGTATTTATATGTCGAAATAAATGAGTTGGTGTATTTTATAAACTCATTCTATTTATCTTTTAAGTTACTACCGTTGACTTATCTTCTACATTTTTGTAACTGTTCAAACCTCTGTAATTATTTAAAAACCTACATTACCATGGATTAGTGTCACTTCGTTCCGGATCCGTATCTCCTTTTAGGTTGGCAAGCCTTGGATTGTGGTTGGTAATCTCGATCCGGAATGTAGTTTCGTCAACCGGTATCGAAGATGTGCCGATCTGCACGGCGCTGATCGGTCATCTCCGGCTACGTTAATCTTTTCCCGGCTTTGCCGGAAAATTCTGTGTATATCGGTGGAAAATATCTTCCAGCTGATAAACTTCTGTATGCAATGCGATAATCGGACAGCGGCGAACGGCAGCCTCGAAAAACAAGGCTTCCCGTGGATCTTTCCCTTGAGGGGAAGTTAAACGCCAGCAGTTCGGAGCCTGTTGTGAGGTGTGAGTGAACAGTTCGCTTTTACTTAGCCAGTGTGTATCGCTTCCCGGGCTGAATTCAACGCGAAGTACCATCCCTTCGTCTGCATGTGTACAGATCTCTCCGATCGGTCGGTCCGCAACGATTTTTCCCTGGTTAATGATTATTACCCGGTCACAAATCGCTTCTACCTCCTGCATAATATGGGTCGATAACAACACCGTCTTCTTTTTCCCGGTTTCTTTGATCAAATGCCTGATCTCTTCCAGTTGGTTCGGATCGAGTCCCGTCATCGGTTCGTCCAGGATCAGAATCTCGGGATCGTGCACCAAAGCTTGCGCTAATCCCACTCTCTGCCTGTATCCCTTCGATAATTGTCCTATTTTTTTTTGAATTTCCGGCTCGAGTCCGGTTCGCTCTATGATCGCATTCACCTTGGCTACAGGCCGGCCGACACGATAAAGCCGGGCCACGTGAAGCAGATATTCCCGGATATACAGATCCGGGTAGAGTGGGTTTTGTTCGGGTAAATAGCCGATAATCGCTTTGATTTTCAGCGGATTTTCACGCAGATTCATCTCCTTGATCCTTACTTCTCCCTGATAGTCGTTCAGACAGCCGGTAATGATTTTCATGGTAGTAGATTTACCGGCTCCATTAGGTCCTAGAAAACCGCATATTTCACCTTCTTCCAGCCTGAAACCGATATCGTCCAGCGCCTTTTGCCGGCCATATGCTTTACTGACATGCTCTAATATTACCGACATATTCTTTTCGATTAAACGCGACTCTGTTTTTATTTAAACCAACTGTTCACATCCTCATAATTCAGAATGTGGATGATCGTTTTGCCGTCTGCAGTGAAATTATGATGTTTACAGGCAAAAAGATTACCGGTCATTTCATTCATTTCCTCACAGCTGAGTGCCGTATTGTAACTGATTGCCGAGGCCTTTGCCAAAGCCAGTACCACCCGTTCTTTCATCTTCTCCCGGATACTGCCCTCCGTGTTTTTATAATGTTCGATCAGTTCGATCAGCACTTCCTTCGCCCGGGTATAAGATAAGTCCGGTGGGGTGGCATGTATGGCATAACCGTTTTTACCGAAAACATTTAATTCGAACCCTAAATATTCCAGGTCTGCAAGAATTTCTCCTACCAGCATAAAATCGCAACTCCAGTATTTCCGGGAACAGACTCTTCTGCCCCGTTACCTTTTGCGTATTCAGGGTCGTCATATATTTTTCGAATAAGATGCGTTCGTGGGCTCTTTTCTGGTCGATCAGCATCAAACCGCTTTGTACCGGCGTAACGATATACCGGCCTTTCAGTTGGAAATAGCAATTCGTATGCGGTACCACCGGATTGATATTTTCGGTCATTTCCGGTATCGAAGTCTGAATCGATTCCTCCTTTTCCTTTAAGCCGTCGAATAAGATATCCCAGTTGGCCGGTGCTTTTTCCTGGTGAAAACTGCTTGCCGTGCGACTGGGATGTTCGAAATCCGAATCCTGTGGATTAAGCTTACTGCTGCTGTAATTGGAAGGATTATAGTTCGGATTATAGTTGATTCGCGGAACATAGGGGGCTGCTGGCTTCTCCGTAGGAATGAGTTCGATACTTCCAGCCGTATCGAAGTCCAGGGGAGGAGTGATATTGAATTTTCCCAGGGCTTCCTTGATACCTGCCAACAGGATTTGGAAAAAATCCGTCTCATTCTGGAATTTGATCTCCGTTTTCGTCGGATGTATATTGATATCGATTAAAGACGGACCCCCCGTAAAATAGATGAAATGGGAGGGGATACAATCCACACCGATCAGTCCCGAATAGGCCTCCGTCACTGCTTTATGAAAAAACGGATGCTTCATAAAACGGTTATTGACGAAAAAATATTGTTCGCCATAAGTCTTTCGGGCTTGTTCCGGACTGCAAATGAAACCTTTGATATCTACCAGACCCGTGGCACAATCGATATTGATCAGTCTCGAATTGATCGACTTGCCGAAAATATTTACGATCCGCTGACGTAGTCCCGAAGGGGATAAGTTGTAGATCACATTTCCGTTGTTCGACAAACAGAAGCTGATCTCCGGATTCGTCAAAGCTACCCGCAGAAATTCATTGGTAATATTGCGCAATTCCGTCGTATCGGATTTCAGAAACTTCCGGCGGGCAGGAATATTATAAAAGAGGTTCCTGACCGAGATGTTCGTACCTTTCGGACAGCTGACAGACTCCTGATTTTTTAGTTCCGAAGCCGCGATAAAAATCGAGGTTCCCAATTCATCTTCTTCCTGCCGGGTTTTTAATTCCACTTCCGATACCGAAGCGATAGAGGGAAGGGCTTCTCCCCGGAATCCTAAGGTGTTGATACTGAATAAATCCTGTGCCGAAGCGATTTTTGAGGTTGCATGCCGTTCGAAAGCCATCCGGGCATCCATGTTCGACATGCCTTTCCCATCGTCGATCACCTGTATGATCGCTTTCCCGACATTCTTCAACACTACCTGAATATGCTTAGCTCCTGCATCGATCGCATTCTCCATTAATTCCTTGACAACAGAGGCAGGACGTTGTACGACTTCTCCTGCTGCTATCTGATTGGCTACTGAATCGGGTAAAAGATGAACGATATCCATATTGATTGATGTAGTTAAGCTAATGTGCCGTTATATGATAGGACAAAGATAATGGATATTTGTCAAAGTCCCAGAAATCGCAGGATACCGTCCGGATTCTTTACAAACACATAAAAGGCCATGATGAACAACAACGTCAGGATCATAAACAAACGCAGCGCATAATTGCTATTCAGCCCGTTACGGTTCGCCTTCCGTTTTTCATACTCCTGTCTGAATTGTCCTTTTATATTCGGGATATAAGTTTTATCGTCGTCCTTTAAGCCGAGTTCTGCTTTTACCCTGCGCTCCCGTTCTTCCCGTTCTTCTTTGGCAGGATCCCAGTAGCGGGGTTTCAGATTGAATCTTCTGTATTCCGGTTTTTTAAATATCAAAAACATAATTACTACTGATTTTCAAGGTTATGATTTAAATCGTCCGATGGGGTAGAAGCTGTCGATGGTTTCGGACGTCCGCCGAAATGTTGCCCTATCCATTTCGGTACGATAAAAACACCTACGAACAGATAAGGATAATAAGTGATCAGACGCCATACGATGGCCATAGCGATCGCTACACCGGCTCCTCCTCCTATAATAAAGGAACCCAGATATTCTTTAAATACGAATTCGGCAAAACCGCTTCCTCCCGGAGTCGGACTGATCAGCATCATGATCCACATAATCAGTTGCCGGGCAAAAATCAGAAATTGAGTCGCCCAATCCGTATCCTTCAATACAAAAAAGGCCATTAAGATCGCATTCACTACCCAATACCGTGCCGTCCATGAAAAGAAAGTGGCTCCGAAAGTCTTCAGCCAGAAAGAAAACGGCATATGACGCAATTCGTAAGAGTTACGGATGATATCCGAACCTGCTTCGTTGGCACTGTGCCGCCATTTACGTAAAAGCTTTAATTTGAAACATTTCATCAATAGATATTTCAGCCCCCGGGGATTCTTGAAAAGTCCGTAACTCAGAATTAAAAGATATACCAGCTTGATCGAATAGCCGCCCACTGCAAACCAGATCAGGCTTTTGCTTACTCCTGAACTCACTCCCGACATCTCCCACAACCCGCTCGAATCCACGCAAAGCAGAATAATCGGAAACATCAGAATAAAATAAAGCTCGTCCAGAAAAGAAGTAGCCATGACAATAGCCGAGCTGCGTCCTACTTTGATCCCCTCTTTATTGACAAAAAGAATAGCGAGACTGGTACCGCCGATCGCTGAGGGAGTTACCGCCGAGGTAAATTCCCAAAGAAAAATAATCCGGATCGACTTGATCCAGCTCAAACGATCCCCCGAAAGAACCCGGATACGGATAACGTACCCCAGATCACGGATAAACATACACATCACTGCTACGGAAAGCCAGAACACCGAGCTCCAGCCGAAAGAAATTTGCTCGAAAGCAGTGAGATCGAATTCCCGGTATAGCATATACGACACAACACCCAGACCGATAATGACCGGGTAAATGATCTTATAGGGACTGATCTTACGGGTTAGTTTTTTATCTGATTCTTCCATAAAACGAATAATAAGAATTCGATAAAACAATAAAGTCCATAAAGTTAATGGAAAGTTTCCTGATAAGGAATACCTTCGGTCATAAACTTTATGAACTTTACAAACTTTAAGAACTCTGGAGTGGAGAGTATCGGGGTCGAACCGACGACCTCTTGCATGCCATGCAAGCGCTCTAGCCAACTGAGCTAACCCCCCATAATTTTCTTTAACGCTGCAAAAATAGAATAATTCCCCAAATCCACCAAATAATCTTCGGAATTTTCTGATAAATCAACTTCCCTTCCTTATCTTCACCTTGATCGGATAATGATCCGAAAGCGTGATATCCTCCCGGATATAACCCACCGTATATAGTGTCGGGGAATGTAAGACGTAATCGATGCGGAAAGAGGGAAACTCTCCGATGTAAGTATTGCCGATGCCCCGGCCTTTTTCAATAAAACTATCCGTTAACTTCCTGCTTAATTGCCTGTAAGTATAGGAGAGAGGAGTATCGTTGAAGTCGCCGCACAATATCACAGGATAAGGGCTTCCGTCGATATGCCGTTGAATTTCCTCCGCCTGATGTGCCCGGTTTTTGTTCGCTATCATTAAGCGTGTCGTGAGATTCTTCACCCCTTCGGGGATATCGTTACCTTTCAGCCCTGAGCTGATTTCTTTCATAAATTGCCGCTCCTTCTTGCCCAGCTTGTAGGATTCCAGGTGAACACTGTACAACCGCACCGTATCTTTTCCTAGCTTGAAATCTCCGTAAATACAAGAACTGCTGTAACCAGGGGCGAAAGTCAGGTGTCCTTTGTGCAGAATCGGGAGCCT
>OGPE01002479.1_pt1 | contig 10412 bp, 9 predicted proteins | sample 1552881 | NCBI WGS metagenome assembly OGPE01 (sample SAMEA2580236, study PRJEB22360) | human gut metagenome | biome: human gut; feature: human-associated habitat; material: faeces | place: Denmark | collected 2008/2010 | reverse complement strand
TGCCAGGCAGCAGCCGGTAGCGGTGCCTGCTGCACCGTCTGAAGCGGCCAGAGACAGCTTCTTTAGCCGCTGGCTGCGGGCGCTGTGGACCCTGTTCTGGAACACGATCCCGGTTTATATCCTCGCGGTACTGGTGCTGGGAGCGGCGCGGGTCTGGCTGTTCCCGCACGCCGATGGCGCGGTGGATAACACGTTGTTCTGGGTCATCGCGATGGCGATCGCCGGCTGCCTGTTTGTGATCCCTACCGCGGCGGAAATTCCGATTGTGCAGACGATGATGCTGGCTGGCATGGGGACAGCGCCCGCGCTGGCGCTGCTCATCACTCTGCCGGCGGTGAGCGTGCCGTCGCTGATTATGCTGCGCAAAGCCTTCCCCGCCAAAGCGCTGTGGCTGACGGGCGGACTGGTGGCGCTGTGCGGGGCGATTGTCGGTGCGCTGGCGCTGGTGTAGTTTGCCGTAAACGTATGGATAGCCGGATTGGCTGCCGGGCGGCGGCTACGCCTTACCCGGCACACAACGGACAGGGGACGGTAGCCCGGCTAAGCGCAGCGCCAGCCGGGAGACTGCAGGTTTATTTGATGTAGGTAAAGGCGGTAGTCACCCGGGACACGCCGCTCACCCGGCTGGCAATATCCGCGGCAGCCCGGCCTTCGCGCTCGGTCACCAGCCCCATCAGGAAGACTTCGCTGTTTTCCGTGGTCACCTTCACGTTCGAGGATTTGACCTGATCGGTGCTCAGCAGCTGCGAACGCACCTTGGTGGTAATCCAGGTATCAGACGAGGCGGTCCCTAAACCAATCGGCTGGCCCTGGCGCACTTCATTAAACACTTCCGTGGTCCCTTCCACGCCCATGGCGATTTGCTTGGCGCGGGCGGAGAGGTCCGGCGTCGGCGACTGGCCGGTCAGCAGGACTTTGCCCTGATAAGCCGTGACGTTGATGCGGGCCTGTTTCTTAATCTGTTCATCTTTCGACAAGGCGCTATTGACGCGCAGTTCCAGGGTGCTGTCATCGACCTGGGTTCCCACCGTACGCGGGTCCGTTGCGGCTTTAGTGCCGACAGCTGCCGTTCCGACTACCGCGGCGGCAACGCAGCCCTGCAGCAATAGTGCAGAAAGCAGGATGGCGAGGGGCGAGAGAGCCTTCATGTGTTCTCCTTAATCGTCCTGGTGTGGAAAAAGGGTGTTATCTATCAAATCGCACAGACAGTTGACGGTTAGCATATGCATCTCCTGAATACGCGCGCTGCGATGCGAGGGGATGCGGATTTCGACATCCTGCTGACCTAAGAGGCCAGCCAGCTCACCGCCGTCATAGCCGGTTAACGCGACGATAGTCATGTCGCGAGTCACGGCGGCTTCCACCGCTTTGACGATATCCCGGCTGTTACCGCGCGTAGAGATCGCCAGCAGCACATCGCCGGCGTGTCCCAGAGCGCGCACCTGCTTGGCGTAGATCTCGTCATGCAGGCGATCGTTGGCGATGGCGGTTAAGACCACATTATCGGTATTAAGTGCAATGGCGGGTAAACCAGGGCGTTCCGTTTCAAAACGATTAATCATGCTGGCAGCAAAATGCTGTGCGTTGGCGGCGGAGGTGCCATTACCACAACAGAGGATTTTGTTGCCGTTGAGCAGGGACTGCACGAGCGTCATCGCCGCCCGGGAGATGGCGTCCGGGAGTGCTTCCGCTGCGGCAATTTGGGTTTGAATGCTTTCGGTAAAGCAGGCTTTGATTCTGTCGAGCACGGGATCCCTTACTTCTGGTATTACGCTATTCGCCAAAGGCGTTTTTTAGCCATTGGATGTCGTTTCCGGTGAAGGCTACCACATCGAAACGGCAATCCACAGTCTCAAAGCTCCCATTCTGTCGGCAGAGCCACAAACGGGCGGCTTTAAGCAGTCGTTGTTGTTTTTGCGGGGTGACGCTGGCCGCCGCGTCACCGTACCGGGCGCTACGGCGGTAGCGCACCTCGACAAAAACGGTGACGGCGCCGTCGCGCATGATGAGGTCAATTTCGCCGCCACGCTCGCGGGCATTGGCGGCGATAAAACGCAGGCCCTGGCCTTCCAGCCAGCGGCGAGCCTGGTTTTCCCAGGCATCGCCAGTCTGTTTGCTTAGCTGGCCGGAACGATTTTTCCCTGCTGGTACTTGAGCCATGACAGTTTCCTGTTAATCACGCAGTCCTGGGTGGCCGTCAGATCGCCGGTATTGCCGTTCAGCTCGAAGCCCGGCGTTTGGCGCATTTGCGTGAAGTGGTTCGCCAGTGACCAGGCGTCAGCTCCCATGGCATACAGGCGCGCCAGCGAGTAGTCATTACGTACAGCGGACAGCGCCTGCTGCATCAGCGCCGGGTTGCTGCCGGCCAGCATCGGGATCTCACTATACTGCAGCCCTTCCATCTCCAGACGGAAATCCGGCCCTGCGGTGCCCTGGGCGCTGCGCGAGCTGGCGTACAGGGTGACATTGTTTTGACTGCCGTTGCGCATGGCGATCATTGGTTTGATATAGGCAATCTGTTCCGGGGTGGCGAGGATATAGGCGGCGTCCACGCTGCCGCCGCTGCTCACCGGCATCTCATCCGCACTGCCGAGGGAACTGTTCTGGGCCGAAGGCAGGGTGGAGACCGGGGTGCCGGTCAGCGCAATGCCCCCTCCGCCGTTGACGCCGGCGCGCAGCTCGGCCGTGGATCCAAAACGCTGCTGCAGGACGCTGGCGCCGCCCAGCTTCAGCCATTCGTCGGCAAACGCGCTAACCACGCGATCGCCCAGCGCACCGCGCGGAACCAGCAGCAGTGGCGTCTGCTTGCCCTGTTGGTGGATATGTCGGGCCGCGTCACGCGCTTCGTCTTCCGGGGAAAGCGCGAAATAGCAGAGGTTAGCGCGGCTTTCGACTTTCTCCGGCTGGTTGAGGGCCAGTACATTGAGCGGCGTGTTGCTCTTAATCACATCATCTACGTTCTCTTTCAGCAGCGGCCCGATGACTAAAGTGGCGCCATCCTGCTGAGCCTGGGCAAGCAACTGACTGATGGGCTGGCTGGTGGTGTCGTAAATTTTCAGTTCCGCAGAGGGATTGGCGGCGCTGGCGACTGCGGGCTGAGGCTGTGCGGTCGGGGCGGTGACCGGCTGAGTGACCGGGGAAGCGGTGGTCTGCGGCGTGGCGGACGCTGCCGGCGCCTGGGCTGTAGGTTCCGCGGCAGGCGCCGCCTGGTCTTGTGCCGGGGCTTGCACCGGTTCAGCGCGGCTTCCGGTGGCGGTTAGATCGCTGACTTCTGCCTGCGACGGACTCACTACATCATCATTACCGGAGACATTCGCCGCCTGGGCAACCTGCGCGGGAACCGCGCTACCCGTCACCGACGGCGCACCATTTTTGGCGGCTTCAAAGCCCTGCTGGATAGTGCGGCCGAAGATCGACGCCTGACCGTTCAGCGGCAGAAAAAGCGCAATCTTGTTGGTGGACGCGGGCTTATAGTTTTGCATGTTCACCAGCGCCGTTGGCAGCATTTTGGCGCCCGGATTTTGCGGATAGCGCGTCTGCCAGTCTTTAACGCCTGCTTTCAGCAGCGTCGGATCGTTGCGGTTGTCAAACCACATCCGCTGCAGATCCAGCCAGCCCTGGAGGGTATTTTCATCGGCGTTGATCACCAGCGCATTGGCCTGGTCCTGGGGCATCGAGGTGAGCGCTTGCCACGTCGCATCAATATTTTTCTGACGCTGTTTCGCGTCGCTCAGCAGCGGCTGCTGGGCGATTAAGGCGCGCAGCAGGGTCAGCGATGGTTTGCCCTGGCTGGCATCGATTTGCGCCTGCCAGTAGCGCGCCTGCTGGGGTTGATCCAGGCTTGTCGGGTCGAGCTTTGCCAGCAGAGTACGAGCGCCATGATAGTCGTTTTGCGCCAGCTTCACTTCCACCGCCAGCAGCGACTGTTCACGGGCCTGGGTGCTGTTCAGGTTCGACGGCAGCTGGTTGTACAGGTCGATGGCCTGCTGCTTCTTCCCTTCCTGCAGCAGTGCACGAATGGCGAGTAATTGCCAGTTGGTCTTGCTATCATTCGTGCTTTGCTGCATCTGCTGTAGGTAGAAACTGGAGTTGGCCTGCGATGTACCCTGCATAAACGCCGTGCTTTGATCCTGCGTGTGGGTGCCGCAGCCAGCAAAAAGAAGCGTCGCCAGCAATACGGGCAGACAGCGCGCGGGCTTAGAACGAAGAAATGTTGACGGTACCATAAGTGTCCAGTGATATTTTTTTGGCTCAATGCTCAATATTAAATCGGCAATACGGACGAGACAATGAAACAACACGAATCAGCGGATAATTCTCAGGGGCAGCTCTATATTGTGCCCACTCCGATAGGGAATCTGTCTGATATCACGCAGCGCGCACTGGAAGTGTTGCAAGCTGTTGATTTAATTGCTGCGGAAGATACCCGCCACACCGGTTTGCTGCTGCAACATTTTGCGATTAACGCCCGCTTATTTGCGCTTCACGACCATAACGAGCAGCAGAAGGCGGAAACACTTCTCGCTAAACTGAAAGAAGGGCAAAACATCGCGCTGGTCTCCGATGCCGGCACGCCGCTGATTAACGACCCAGGCTATCATCTGGTGCGCACCTGCCGCGAAGCGAATATTCGCGTGGTGCCGTTGCCGGGTCCCTGTGCGGCCATCGCCGCCCTGAGCGCCGCCGGTCTGCCTTCCGACCGTTTCTGCTATGAAGGCTTCCTGCCGGCGAAATCGAAAGGCCGCCGCGATACCCTGAAAGCGCTGGAAGAAGAGCCGCGCACCCTTATCTTCTATGAGTCGACCCATCGTTTGGTGGAGAGTCTGGAAGATATCTGCGTGGTACTGGGAGAATCCCGCTACGTGGTGCTGGCCCGCGAGCTGACCAAAACCTGGGAATCGATCCACGGCGCGCCGATCGGCGAGCTGGTGGCGTGGGTGAAGGAAGACGAAAACCGCCGCAAAGGCGAGATGGTGTTGATTGTCGAAGGCTTCAAGGCCCAGGAAGAGGCGCTGCCGGCGGCCGCGCTGCGTACCCTGGCGCTGCTGCAAGCGGAGCTGCCGCTGAAGAAAGCCGCCGCGCTGGCCGCGGAGATCCACGGCGTGAAGAAAAATGCGTTGTATAAGTACGCCCTGGAGCAGCAGGGGGAGTAAGCCTGTAAACTGACTTTGGGAGCAGCAAGCCGCTCTTCAGAAATTGAAGGGCGGCTTGAACGTCATCCGATATGTCGGAAGAAATGTCGGAAGAAATGTCGGAAGAAAAGGGCAGAATCGCTTTCCTTGCCGCACAGCATCCCTAACCAAAAAGCCCGGATAAATCCGGGCTAAAAGTAGTTAAATTCTCACGCTCTCGATCAGGTCACCGGCGCCGGGTTAAACACCGCCAGCTGGTTGTGCAGGCCCCATTGATCGGAGAAGGTTTTCTTGCGTCCGCTGGCGACGTCGAGAATAAATTCGAACAGCTTCAGTCCGACATCCTCAATCGTCTCTTCGCCAGTGGCGATGGTCCCGGCGTTAATGTCCATTAAGTCATACCAGCGGTTGGCCAGCTCGGTCCGGGTCGCCATTTTTATTACGGGTACCGCCATCAGGCCATACGGCGTGCCGCGGCCGGTGGTGAACACCTGCACGGTGATGCCAGAGGCAACCTGCTGGGTGCCGCAGACAAAATCGCTGGCGGGGGTAGCGGCATAAATCAGGCCGCGTTTGGTCGGACGCTGGCCTGGAGAGAGCACCTCGACGATGGCGCTTTTCCCTGATTTAGCAATAGAACCCAATGCTTTTTCCACCACGTTGGCCAGGCCGCCTTTTTTGTTGCCGGGGGAGGGGTTGGCGCTGCGGTCGGTTTTGCCCATGTCGAGATAGTTATCGTACCAGGCCATCTCTTCCAGCAGGCGTTTGCCGACCTCTTCGTTAATCGCCCGCGGGGTTAACAGATGGATGGCGTCGCGGACTTCGGTCACTTCCGAGAACATCACCGTCGCGCCGCAGCGCACCAGCAGGTCGGATGCATAACCCACCGCCGGGTTGGCGGTCACACCGGAGAAGGCGTCGCTGCCGCCGCACTGCATGCCGACCACCAGCTCTGAAGCCGGACAGGTTTCCCGCTGGCGCTGGTTCAGTTTCGCCAGGTGGCGCTCGGCCACCTGCAGAATGTCATCGACCATCGATTTAAAACCAACATGCTTTTCATCCTGCAGGCTGACGATGCTGGCGCTGTCCACCGGGATACTTTTGACGTCTTCCGTGCCCTGCAGCAGGCGTTCCGGCTGCAGCTTTTCACAGCCGAGGCCAATGACCATCACCTCACCGCCGAAATTCGGGTTGAGGGCGATATTGTGGATAGTGCGAATTGGCACTACCGCCGCCGGCGCATTAATCGCCACGCCGCAACCGTAGAGGTGGTTCAGGCCTGCCACGCCGTCGACGTTGGGGTATTTCGGCAGCAGGTCGCGTTCAATGATTTTCACCACATAATCAACCACGCCCGCCACACAGTGCACGCTGGTGGTGATGCCCAGCAGGTTCTTGGTGCCCACGCTGCCATCGGCATTGCGGTACCCTTCAAAGGTATAGCCTTCCAGCGGCGGTAGGGGTTCAGGCACTTTGGTCGCCAGCGGCAGGGTGTTCAACGGCGGGGCGGTGGGCAGTTCCACCAGCGATTCGTCAATCCAGCTTCCCTGTGGGATGTCGCGCACGGCGAAGCCAATCACTTCTCCGTAGCGGATGATTTCACCGCGGGCAGGGATATCCACCAGGGCTACTTTATGACCCTGTGGGATGTGTTCGACGAGCGTCAGGCCGTCCGGGAAACGTGTTCCGGCGGTCAATCCCCGATCGTTAACAATAATCGCCACGTTATCTGTCGGGTCAACTTTAATATAAAACGCGGTTGGCGATTGTTGTCGAATTGCAATGTCAGCCATTGTCCAGTCATCTCCAAACAGGTGCTAAAAAAAGAATGAAATGGTCATTCTGGTGCTGTAGAAAAGAATAATGAAATAAAGAATGTCAGGAGTAATGGCTTTAAAATGTGATCTGTGTCACCCCTCTCGGCGACGACGCTCACGCACCGACAGGCAATCATGAGAACTGTGGATTAGCGCCCATGACTTGTGGCATTTGCCTAACTAAAGCGTCAGATAAGACATTTATATTGTGATTATGCATGGTGTCTGGCGATGGCAGGCTGATTATACTGTGTCATGTTTTTGAGGTAGCCGATAGCCAATAAGAGAGCGTTGATATCGTCTATTTAACAAATAAAGAACCCGATTAAAAAAATAATAAAAGGTGTTCTGTGTTTGATGAATATCTTCATGATCCTGGATGGGATGAGAAACAAGGAATACCAACTCGCTATTTTATTCTGCTGATTATATTTATGGTTCGCGAGATTAAACGCCTGGAATTGCAGAAGTAAGCAACGATTAACGCAAGGTAAACATCATGGATAACGCAATTTTCCCGAACAAATTTAAGGCCGCGCTGGCGGCTCATCAGGTGCAGATTGGCTGCTGGTGCGCGCTGGCTAACCCGATCAGCACCGAGGTGCTGGGTCTGGCCGGTTTCGACTGGCTGGTGCTGGATGCGGAACACGCGCCGAACGACGTGACCACGCTTATCCCACAGCTGATGGCGCTGAAGGGCAGCTCCAGCGCGCAGGTAGTCCGTGTGCCGACCAATGAGCCGATCATCATCAAGCGCATGCTGGACATCGGCTTCTATAACTTCCTGGTGCCGTTTGTCGAGACGGCTGAACAGGCGGCGCAGGCGGTGGCGTCGACCCGTTATCCGCCGGAAGGGATCCGCGGGGTCTCCGTTTCCCACCGCGGCAATATGTTTGGCACCGTGGCGGACTACTTCGCCCAGTCCAACAAGAACATTTCCATTCTGGTGCAGATTGAGAGCCAGACCGGGGTGGACAACGTCGAGGCGATTGCCGCGACCGACGGCGTCGACGGCCTGTTCGTCGGCCCGAGCGACCTGGCCGCGGCCTTAGGTCATCTGGGCAATGCCGCCCATCCTGAGGTGCAGCGCGCCATCCAGCATATCTTCGCCAGCGCGAAGAAACACGGTAAGCCAAGTGGCATTCTGGCGCCGGTGGAAGCCGATGCGCGCCGCTATCTGGAATGGGGCGCGACTTTCGTCGCCGTCGGCAGCGATCTGGGCGTCTTCCGCTCAGCAACGCAGAAACTTGCTGATGCGTTTAAAAAATAATCACCAGGATGAAGAGAGAGAACATTATGACAATCAAAGTGGGTTTTATCGGTCTTGGCATTATGGGTAAACCGATGAGCAAAAATTTGCTGAAAGCAGGTTATTCGCTGGTGGTGTCCGACCGTAACCCGGAAGCGATTGCCGACGTGATCGCCGCGGGTGCTGAGACCGCGACGACGCCGAAGGCGATTGCCGAACAGTGCGACGTCATTATCACCATGCTGCCAAACTCTCCGCATGTGAAAGAGGTGGCGCTGGGTGAAAACGGCATTATCGAAGGCGCAAAGCCGGGCACCGTGGTGATTGATATGAGCTCTATCGCGCCGCTGGCGAGTCGGGAAATCAGCGAAGCGCTGAAAGCCAAGGGTATTGATATGCTGGATGCGCCGGTGAGCGGCGGCGAACCAAAAGCCATCGACGGCACCCTGTCGGTGATGGTCGGCGGCGATAAGGCGATCTTTGATAAATACTACGATCTGATGAAAGCGATGGCGGGCTCCGTGGTGCATACCGGCGACATCGGCGCGGGTAACGTCACCAAACTGGCTAACCAGGTGATTGTCGCCCTGAACATCGCGGCGATGTCTGAAGCGCTGACTCTGGCGACCAAAGCTGGCGTCAATCCGGATCTGGTATATCAGGCGATCCGTGGCGGCCTGGCGGGCAGTACCGTGCTGGATGCCAAAGCGCCGATGGTGATGGATCGTAATTTCAAGCCGGGCTTCCGTATCGACCTGCATATTAAAGATCTGGCGAACGCCCTGGATACGTCCCATGGCGTGGGCGCTCAGCTACCGCTGACGGCGGCGGTAATGGAGATGATGCAGGCGCTGCGTGCGGACGGTCTGGGCACCGCGGACCATAGCGCGCTGGCGTGCTACTACGAAAAACTGGCGAAAGTGGAAGTCACTCGCTAACAAGAAGGGCGCACCACGCGCCCTGTTATTCTTGCCTTGCGCGGCACTGTCAGGCTACAAACTTATGAAAATCGTCATTGCCCCAGACTCTTACAAAGAAAGCCTGTCTGCCGCCGAGGTAGCTCAGGCGATAGAAAAAGGATTCCGTGAAATTTTCCCCGACGCGCAGTATGTTTCCATGCCCGTCGCCGACGGCGGCGAGGGAACGGTGGAGGCGATGATTGCCGCGACGCAGGGAACGGAACATTCCGCATGGGTGACTGGCCCGCTGGGCGAGAAAGTGGAGGCCTGCTGGGGCATGTCCGGCGATGGCGTCACTGCGTTTATTGAGATGGCGGCGGCCAGCGGCCTGGGACTCGTTCCGCCCGAAAAACGCAACCCTCTCATCACCACTTCACGCGGTACCGGCGAGCTGATATTACAGGCGCTGGAACATGGCGCGAAACGGATCATTATCGGTATCGGCGGCAGTGCGACCAATGATGGTGGGGCGGGCATGATGCAGGCGCTAGGCGCCCGTCTTTGCGACGCCGAGGGGCAGGAGATCGGCCATGGCGGCGGTAGCCTGAGCCGTCTGAGCCGGATCGATCTTTCCGCCATCGATCCACGCTTACGTGACAGGATGATCCACGTGGCCTGCGACGTCACTAACCCGCTGGTGGGCGAGCGCGGCGCGTCGCGGATCTTTGGCCCGCAGAAAGGGGCGACCGAGGCGATGGTCGTTGAGCTGGATCGTAATCTGGCGCACTTCGCCGACGTCATTAAGGCGTCGCTGCAGGTGGACGTTAAGCCGATCCCCGGGGCGGGGGCGGCCGGCGGCATGGGCGCGGCGCTGATGGCTTTTCTTAATGCGGAACTGCGTAGCGGGATTGAGATCGTTACCGAGGCGCTGAAGCTGGAAGAGCAGATCCATGACTGCTCGCTGGTGGTCACCGGAGAAGGGCGGATCGATAGCCAGTCTATTCACGGTAAGGTGCCGGTGGGGATAGCCCGGGTGGCGAAAAAATACCGTAAGCCGGTGATCGGTATTGCTGGCAGCCTGACCCACGACGTCGGCGTGGTTCATCATCACGGCATCGATGCGGTTTTCAGCGTGTTAACCACAGTTTCGACGCTGGAAGAGGCATTTCGCGGGGCGTTTGATAACATTTACCGCGCGTCGCGCAATATCGCCGCCACCCTGCAGGTTGGGATGACGACAGAAGGATGACAACGGGCGGTAAACCCTCTATACTGCGCGCCGAAGCTGACCAGACAGTCGCCGCTTCGTCGTCGT
>OGPE01002465.1_pt1 | contig 10448 bp, 5 predicted proteins | sample 1552881 | NCBI WGS metagenome assembly OGPE01 (sample SAMEA2580236, study PRJEB22360) | human gut metagenome | biome: human gut; feature: human-associated habitat; material: faeces | place: Denmark | collected 2008/2010 | reverse complement strand
TGAAATGGTCCCGGCCCCCCCCCGAGGGACAACCCGACAGCAATATCCGCCGCATCTTCACCACCGGATGGCAATCCGACTGGCAGAACACGATGGAGAAGCAATTGCTGACCGTATCCCCCAACGCCAAACTGCTTCGTGTAGATTACGGTAAGGACCCGAAGAACTATCAAGCGGCCCCTATCAAGATCACGTTCTCTTATGAGATCCCCGATTATGCGATTATCGCCGGAGACCAGATGCTTATCAAACCGCTAGTCATGAATAACCTCTACAATCAAGTGAAGAGTTTCTTGCGTATCGATACGAAACCGGAAAACCGTGCGTATGGATTCAAGGATGCTTGCTCCCGTTTGGTAGAACAAGATGAGACCATCCGCCTCCCCAAGGGCTATACCCTCTTGAACGCCTCGAAGAATGACGCCCTGCAAAGCAATGCGGCCGATTTCGAAGGTTCCCTTTCGCAGGAAGGCGACCAGAACATCGTCTTGCGCCAGAAGCTAGCGTTGAAGAAGCGTGTCTACGACCCAGCCGACTGGAAAGGCTTCCGTTCCGCTGTGAACGCCTATAAGAGTTATGGTGACTATTTGATTATCAAGAAATAAAAACAGAAAAACAATGATTAAGATAACCTATAAACTGATTCTTCTCCTAAGCTTGTTAGCGATGACGGTTACTTCATTTGCCGCATCGGAGGCTGAGTACGGGAAGATATCGAAAGCTTGGACCTTGCATGCCGACGGTAGCCAAGAATATCGATCCTCCATGGAATTGACGCTCTTCACGCACACTGCGATGAATAGCACGTATGGCGAGAGTTTTATCGTCTACAATCCCGATTTCCAAACACTGAAGATCCACTCATCCTATACAAGGCAGAAAGACGGTACGATCGTAAAGACACCCGATAACGCCTTTGTAGAGGTCCTACCCCGTTTCGCTGCCGACGCTCCGGCCTATAACCAACTTAAGGAAATGGTCGTGGTACACACTGGCCTAGAACTTGGGGCCACGATTTACTTGGATTACTCTATTATCACAAAACCGGGCTACTATCCGGCTATGGATATCAACGAGCGACTACAAGAAACTTCTCCCGTGAAGGAATGCAAGGTCTCTATTTCCGTACCGGAAGGGACCCCCTTGGCTTGCGGTCTATACGGCTCCCCCGTAAAAGCCGTGGAAGAGAGCCATGACGGTATAAAGGAGGTACACTGGACACTACGGAACATTCCCGCTTCCTCCCGTGAGGCTTTCCAACCAAAGAACCGTGAGGCTTCACCCCACTTGGTAGCCTCTACCTATCCTTCAGGTAAAGCGGCCTTAGCCACTTTGGATAAGCGCTTAAAGGAATCGCAGGGATACGAGAGCAAAACCTTCGCCCAATTCCTCACCGATAAAAGCGGTAACGAACAAGAGAAGGTGAACATCATCCGAGACCATATACTCAACAATCTCAGTACCTGTCCTATCCCCATGGCGATGACCGGCTATACCGTCCGTGACATCGATACCGTTCTCCGCAGTGCCTACGGTACGCCGCTAGAGATCGCACAGCTCTTGAACGTGATGTTGAATGCCGCCGGAATCCCGTCGGAAGTCCTCGCCGTCTATCCCGGCCATCTCGATACGGACGCTTGCGGGCTGGCTGCCATCCAGACACTAGCCGTAAAAGCCACTGTCGATGGGAAAGACCAATACCTATCCGCCTCCCCGCTGACAAATCGTGGCGGACTAGATAAGGTAGTCTCCCTCTCCGGAACTTCCATTGAGATTGAGACCACACCTATTCAGATTAAGGAAAGTAGATCCGTGGCCATCTCCGCCGATCAAGCAAAAGACGGTTTCGCCATCTGCGTATTGCCAGCCATCTCCGCCGGAATCGATAGCTGGGGCATGAGCGCCTTGAACAGCAAGCGTTCCAACTTATTCGAACTCCCCTCCCTGATCAAGGAAGAGGTAACCTACACGGTTACTCCCGCCGAGGGCATGAAGTTGCAGACCTCCACAAAAGAGCAAGTGATAAGCAAGCCTTTTGGTAAAGTAACCCGCACGATCACTCCGAAAGGAAATACGATCGAGGTGATACGTACGATCGAGTTGAACAAGCAACAGTTCACTCCCGCCGAATACAGCGACGTGCGTAGCTTGATTCATGAATGGACAAATCCGGATAACCGGGTATTGCTATTCTCCCTATAAGATCTAAATACGGAGGGCACGGAACAAATCCGTGCCCTCCGTGTGCTCCGTGTCTAATTATTTCATACATTTACGAACGTTAACATTAAATCATATCGCATATGAAGACACTAAAGTATTTACTCGCCACCATGCTCCTTCTAGGCGTTTGCAGCCTAACGCATAGCCAAAAGCTATCCCTAGGAATCTTCCCCGAGCCCCAAGAGGTGACTATTTCCAGCCAAACATACGCACCGTCCCATGGATATACCCTACGGGGTATAAATAATCCAGACGCAGATGCGGTCAAACTACTTAAAGAAGCGCTACCTTTCGCTAAATCCGGCAAATCTCTCCCTTTAGAGATCAAGAAGCTAAAAGACAAAACTCCGGAAATGCAACGCTCGGGTGCCTATACGCTGACGATCACTAGAAAAGGCATCACAATCGGGATCGTAGACGATAATTCCTTGTTTTACGCCGCCCAAACCCTCAAGCAATTAGCTAAATATGACGAGGGTAAGAAGATCCTGCCTCTCTGCTCGATCAAGGACTATCCGGACGTATTATTCCGGGGTACCGTGGAAGGATTCTACGGACAGCCTTGGAGCCACGCCGACCGTATCGAGCAAATCCGCTTTTACGGAAGGATCAAGCTGAACACCTATATCTATGGTCCGAAAGATGATCCTTATCACAGCTCCCCCAACTGGCGCAAACCTTATCCCGCCGAGGAAGCCGAGCATATCAAGGAACTAGCGAAAGAGGCCGCCCATAACAAAGTAAACTTCGTTTGGGCCATCCACCCGGGACAAGACATTCAATGGAGCCTGACAGATAGCATGAACATCCTTTCCAAATTCGAGAAAATGTACGATTTGGGCGTACGCTCTTTCGCCGTTTTCTTCGATGATATATCCGGAGAGGGAGCCCGCCCGGAAAAGCAAGCCGGCTTATTGAATTACATCCATAAGGAGTTTATTACCAAGAAAAATGACGTGCAGCCCCTAATCATGTGCCCTACCGAATACAACCGCTCATGGGCTAAGACCGATTATCTGGATATCCTCGGTACCCAACTCGATCCCGCCATCCAAATCATGTGGACCGGAGACCGTGTCGTAGCCGATATCACGAAAGAAGGCGTCGAGTGGGTAAACAGCCGTATCCGTCGTCCCGCCTATATCTGGTGGAACTTCCCCGTAAGCGATTATTGCCAAGATCATTTGTTGATGGGACCCGCCCACGCCTGAGATACAAAACCCGCCGGCACCATGACCGGATTCGTATCCAATCCTATGGAATACGCCGAGGCTTCCAAGGTCGCTATATTCGGCGTTGGAATGTACACTTGGAATATCGAGAATTACGATCCTACACAGGCATGGAAAGACGCTTGCGACTTTATTATGCCGGAGGCCTCCATGGCTTTCCGCATTTTCTGCGAGCATAACTGCGATCCGGGTCCGAACGGACATCAATACCGCCGGGAAGAGTCCGCTAACTATGTGGCTCCTATCCAGACATTCCTCGCCGGATATAAGAAAAACACGTTCCCGGAGCAAAGCGCGAATCTTCTGGGAACCTTATTCGCTCAAATCACGGCTTCCCCGAGCATGATCTACAGCCAAAGTCCCAATAAACGCCTGATCGAACAAATCAATCCATGGCTTATCCAATTCGAGTTCTTAGGAAAAGCCGGTACAAGTGCTCTGCATATGGCGCACGCTTGGTATGAGAAAGACCGGTCTTATACATGGCAACGCTATCTGGAAACATCTGCCTTGCTAGATAGCATGAAACTGATAAACCGCACGCTGAACCAGAAGGCACAGCCTAAAGGCGTGAAAGTCGGATCGAAAGTCTTACACCCTTTCATCGTAGACTTATATCGTCAGACAGGTCGTAACCTGCTATCTACGGACGGTATCGCCCCAGACGAGGTGAAGGTTAGCATCCCTTCCATATTCACGAATATCGACCAATTGAAGAGCCAGCCTTGTGCCGAGGGTGATAATACGGTCGGTTACGTCCCCCTATTCGAGGTAGTCAAGGTACAGCCTAATCAATATCTGGGTATCGGCTGGGAAATCCAGAAAGAAGCGGAATCCTTCTGTTTCAATCTTCCGAAAAGCAACCAACCCGGACGGGTATTCGAGTGGTCCGCCGACGGAAAGAGCTGGAGCCTAATCCCTCATGTCTCCACGGAAAACGCTAAGGATACAATCCGCACCATCGATCCGAAAGCCCGTTATATCCGTATGCGAAATAACTCGGATCAGCAAATGGAGCTATACGTACTAGGATTCACGGCGACAACCCAACAAGACCCGCAAATCAATGAGGCTCTTATGATGTACGATATGAACCTAGATACGTATAAGAACTTGAATCCGGGAGAAATAATTCACATAAAATGCGATGATATCAACGCCGTATCTTTCTTCCTCTCCGGAAGTAACGAGAATTTGGTATCTATCACCGGCCTCTCTCAAGATGGTGAGAAAAACATCGTCTATCAAGGGAACGTAGGCTACATCAAATTAAATAAAACCATGTTCGAGGATTTCTCTTCTTTAGAAATCACCACAATAGGAAAAGAATCTATACATATCCACCAGATCGTTAGGGAATAATAAATAAAAAAGTACCGATTTCTTTCTCTCTTAGATGGAAGAAGGAGATCGGTACTTTTTTATTTATTCGTACAATTCGGGTGTATCTTATTTTTGGCACATCTCCGCTTGTATATTCCTATTAAAAGTTATACCTTTAGGATGCGAAAAACAGAAACCGAAAAAGCAATGCGAAAAGAAGAAAGGTATAAAGGCGTATTAAACTGGTTTAAGGAAAACGTACCGGTAGCCGAGACTGAACTACATTATGACGACCCCTATCAATTATTGATAGCGGTAATCCTATCCGCACAATGCACGGATAAGCGAGTGAATATGATCACTCCTGCCCTGTTCGAGGCTTTCCCGACTCCCGAGGTAATGGCGGCTAGCACACCGGAAGTTGTCTTTGAATACATACGAAGCGTATCTTACCCGAACAATAAGGCTAAACATCTGGTAGGTATGGCGAAAATGCTGATAGAGGATTTCAAAGGCGTGGTTCCCTCCGATATTGATGAGCTACAGAAACTTCCGGGTGTAGGAAGAAAAACTGCGAACGTAATCGCATCCGTTGTATATGACAAGCCGGCCATGGCGGTAGATACGCACGTATTCCGTGTCTCCAACCGGATCGGCTTGACCAATAATAGCAAGACACCTTTGGAAACGGAAAAGGAGTTGGTGAAGAACATTCCGGAAGAATTGATCCCCATCGCCCATCACTGGTTGATATTGCATGGAAGATATGTTTGCCTCGCCCGGAAACCGAAATGTGAGGAATGCGGATTAAAGCCTTGGTGTAAACACTTCCTAAAGCAAACATGAGGATCAGCAAGAAAGACATAACGGCATTTTTTGTCTTGTTTCTGGGTACGATCGTATGCGTGAGGTACTTTTACAAGCATATGAACGACGAGCAATTTGTCGCTACGGTAGATCCCTATAGTTTGGTCGTTCCAAGCCCCACGGCAATTTTTGCCATCAATCGTCCTCCTGTATTCGAGAAGATGATACTACCCATGGAGAATATACGCAAGGCGTTCTCAGATCATACGCCCGCTATTTTCCTTTCTTTAATACGGCAAAATCTGGAATTATCGTCTTTCCTAATCGCTTATTATCCACAAGGGGATGTCTTGTACGCCCCTATGGATAGTCATACGGCAGAGCGTATTTTCAAGCAACTGGACGTCTCTTTCACTTTTCCGGCCCAGCAACGAGAGGAAACCTCCGTTCCTGTTAGATATTATCCTGATGTTGATAAGCATTTTCTAGGTTGTTACTACCACGAGGGTATATTCGTAGCGTCCTACAACCGAAGATTATTGGTAGAGACGGTGGAAAGGCAACAGACATACCCCGCACATGTCATTCCGGAACTAACAGATCTGATTCGTAAAAAAGGCAAGCGTGGCGCAATGAATCTCTTCATCAAAAGCGCCCCTTTACATTTACGGGTACAAATGAATGACTCGACGGAGTGGAGAATGAAAAATCAATGGTTGGCAATGGATTTATTCTATAATGAAGGAAGCCTTTGCTGCTTCAACGAGCAACCCTATGAGAAAGCCTTGGAGAACTTTTACCCCAATTTATGCGATACGATAACCACCCGGATCAATCGGCTATTCCCGCAAATAAAAACCACGACACAAGTCAGTCATGACGAGGCCGTGGTCTATTTTACGGTTTGCGGGAATTAAGCTCCAGTCTCTTCTTTCTTGAAAGCTGCCACAAACATATCTTTTACGAATAAATATCCGATACATCCGAATAAAGCGAGGAAGACAAAACCGACCAAGATAAGAGCCTTCTTAGGAGAAGATGCTTTCAAAGGTACGGTAGCCGGCTCGATTACGGTATACACCGGAGTTTCTTCCTGTACACGCAATTTATCTTGCCCCAACTTCTGCGCCAACGTATTGTAAACATTAAACGTAAGGGTCATCTCATTCTTCAAACGTTCCTGCTCCGTACGGTAGCTGGAAGAGATAATATTACGGTTGGCATCCTCGAAAGCAGCGTACGCACGTTGCGCTTTATAATAAGCGTCACGTGACTCGCCAAATACCTTCTGGGTAAATTCCAAATCTTGCTTTACTTTCTGCGTACGATAATTCGTAATATAATTCTGGAGGTTTTCCAAAACGACCTTTGTCATCTGAGCGGAAATAACCGGGTCCTGCATCTGTACGGAAGCCGTGATAACCAAGGTCTTCTTGTCCACGGAAACAGAAACCCGCTCCTGCAAGGCCTTCACCACCTCTTCTTGATCCTTTGTCAAATGGTAAGGATTCAAGCCCTCAGATTCTTCCTCATCACCGGAGAATAAACTCATTACCGCACCCAAGGCCTTGAATGGAGCGGAGACGATATATCCCCACCAAGCCTTGCGTTGGTGTTCACTCATATAATCATATAATGTAGTGCTTAACTCCTTTTCCTTATCGGTAACCTCTACCGGAAACAATTCCAACAGAAACGGGGTACTCTGCACCACATCCGGATACAAATCCGGAGAGATCGCATCCGCACCGGCAGCGGCATTCAGATTAATCCCAGCCATAGCGGCCAAACCGCCAAGGCTAGATTTTTTTGCCGCATCCTGTGTCTCTGGTGCCAATTTCACCGTAGTTGTATATTCCTTGGGAATACTGAAAGCTACAATCAAACCTACTACCACCGCAATACCACAGCCTTTCAATAAGAACTTACGCTCTTTCCACAGTTTTTGCGCCAGTTCGATTAAATCGATCTCCTGCTCCTCAGGTAACTCTTGTCTTTTTATCTCGTTTATCGTATCCATGCCTGATTAGTTTTTAATCATGTTAACAATAGAGGTAATCATCGCGGCCATAGAGGTAGCGGAGCTACTGATACTCATGATCTCAGCCAAGCTTCGGCGCTCACGTTGTGTCTTCGTCGGAACCACGATCTCGCAGCCCGGCTCCACTTTCGGATAACGCTTGAAGAATATAGCGGTGCGCTTCGTCGTAGCGACCTTACCATTCATATATATTACGATCGGATACTTACGTGCGATATCATTATAACCACCGGCTTGAGACAAGCAATCCGTAACCGACATACCTTTCGTATAAGTCACGCTGTTCGGATAAGTCACGGCTCCACTCATCTTCACCGTACTTTGCAACTGCGGAATATAAAGTTCATCACCATCACGAAGCACGACATCATCGATACTGCCCGGATTAGCCAACGCTTTCTCTAAATCAATACCTACGGAATAGTCCTTCACATTCATCAACGCTACACCGATAGAATCCCGGCTTTGCTTATTCGCCTCACTTAAAGCCAGAAGGGTTTCCATGCGCTTCAATTCATCCTCTGTCAACTGACGTTTCAAGCTGGCACCTTTTACATAAGACTCTGGGGTAACGCCTCCCGCTTTCGCGACAATGTCACTCAAACGAGCGTTCTTCGTAGCCAATACATAGCTACCGGCAAAAGTGATCTCACCGTTCACCTTCACGACCTGTTGCTCGTGATACCCCGGGGAGAAACGAACATAAACCTCATCGAACGGCTCCAGCGTAAAGATCGTATCTCCCGCATTCAACTTGAAGTCCTCACTCAACGAGAAGTTATATACATCAGCGATCCGGTTGACATTCTGATTGGAACTAGGATCCTTCACACGACGGGCTACCTCTACATTAATAGAAGAAGCGGACTCTCTTAAGCCACCGGCCATCATGATAGCGTCTTCTATTGTCAAATTATGACGATACGGAAGCACCGTATCCGGATAATTCACGGCTCCGCCAACCTTGATCGTATAAGGTTCGCGCAAATCGAATAGGGAAGGAATGCTTAATTGGTCTTCCGCTTGCAACTCCACATCTGGAGCGGTACCGTTCAAGATACCACGAATATCCACGGCGATCATCGTAGTCGTGAAATCCGGATTCAAACGGGTAATCAAGGCACGGCCGGCGAACTCGTCTCCCTTAAGACCCGCGGCCTGTTTTACCAATTGCTTTACCGTACGAACCGACGGACTTAACTCATATTCTCCCGGACGCCATACAGCTCCCGTCACGATCAAACGATTCTCATAAAAAGGAATAACGGAATCTACCAGCAAAGAATCGCCATCCTGCATCACGAAAGAAGCGAACTTATCTTCCGAAACCGTAGAGATCTGGTAACGACTATCTGATTTACGCTTCACTTGTACGTCCTTCGTATAAGCGTCGCCGGTAAATCCGCCGGCCATATCCAGCAATTGCTTCAAGGTCTCACCCTTGCGCAACTCGAAAATACGATTACGTTTCACCTTACCTCGAACCACCGCTAACTGGTCGTACGGGCCTACCATAATCATATCGTTCTCTTCCAAACGAACATTCGTTGTGTACTTTCCGTTCAATAAATAATCATATACGTCGAGATTAGCGATTTCCTTGCTATTGCGATATACCTTGATGCTACGCAAAGAACCGATCTTATTCACACCACCGGCGGCATACAACGCATTAAATAATGTGGCGAATGAAGGTAATGTATACGTACCGGGAGCGACTACCTCGCCGACAATATTCACCTTCATGCTACGAATCTGGCTCAAACTGACGGAAACAAAGGTATTCCCCTCTCCCGAACCAGACAGCGTAGACATAATCTGGCTCAACTCCTGACGCAGACGAGTCTCAGCGCCAGCGATCGTCAATCCACTGACCGACACCGGACCTAAATTTGGTACAAGGATCGTACCGTCCGGAGAGATCTTTAATTTCAAGTTTAGCTCGGAATCTCCCCATACATTAATCAATAACTCATCACCAGCGGAAAGCACATAATCCTTAGGTGTAGGGATGTTTAAATCTGGGGCAAAAGATAAGTTCTTGTTTGAGAAGATTTCATGCCCGAATACGGTATTCTCCATAGCTGAAGCAGGAAGATTATTTCTACGTTGGGCTTCTAAGGATTGTCCTTCATCGATTACCGGCATTACCCGGTCGCTAACCTTCGCATCGGTAGCGGTAGCTTGAGATCTGACTGATCCCCCTTCTTGTTTCATACGCTTGGCTAATTCCTGCTGGATCTGCGTATCCGACATTCCAGCGGCTTTCGCCTTGTCAATCAAGTCTTGCGGAACCTGTGCATACACAGATCCCGACAGCAATAAGCAACATACGCATAGTACGTTCTTAAACGATAAATTCATACAGTCTATTATTGTTTTTTATTATATACCACTCCTGCTATAAGCGACTAACTTAAAAAAAGCAGCTATTCTCTAGATTTTCAGCTGGCAAAGATAAAGAATCTTTTCAATATATGACTTAAAAAGTCACCGTTAATCCATCATATGAGTAATGTACATGCGGAGGCAACTCTTTTTCAATGACCGCATGCAACCCTATGCGATGACTCATATGGATTAAATAGGCCTCCTTGGGCTGGATACGGGATATATTCGCTAAGGCTTCCTCCAGACTCTCATGCGATTGATGCTCTCCTTTCCGAAGGGCATCAATAACCAATACATCAAGGTTTTCCAACTTAGCGTACTCTTCTTCCGGAAGATATTTAAGGTCGGTCAAGTAAGCCATATTGCCGATACGGAAACCTAAGATCGGCAGCTTAGCGTGCATTACACGGATCGGAGGGATGACTTCCGTT
>OGPE01002463.1_pt1 | contig 10452 bp, 10 predicted proteins | sample 1552881 | NCBI WGS metagenome assembly OGPE01 (sample SAMEA2580236, study PRJEB22360) | human gut metagenome | biome: human gut; feature: human-associated habitat; material: faeces | place: Denmark | collected 2008/2010 | reverse complement strand
GGGCAGACCGGTATGGCAGTGGTAAATGGTACGGAGTGGACGGTAAGATCTGAACAGGATGACGTGATCCTGGAAGCGGGGACACTGGCGAAGGTCGTCAACATATCCGGAGTAAAGTTAATCGTACAAAAATATGAGGAGGACTAAAAGATGATGGGACTTATTATTTTAGTAATTATTATTGTGATCGCATTACTGTTTCTGACTTCCTGCATTAAAATCGTGCCACAGGCAAAGGCACTGGTTATCGAACGTCTTGGTGCATATCAGGCAACATGGAGTGTAGGACTTCATTTTAAACTGCCGATCATTGAACGTGTGGCAAGAAGAGTAGACTTAAAAGAGCAGGTAGTTGATTTTGCACCGCAGCCGGTTATCACAAAGGATAACGTAACCATGCGGATCGATACCGTTGTATTCTACCAGATTACAGATCCGAAGATGTTCTGCTACGGAGTAGCGAACCCGATCATGGCAATCGAGAATCTGACGGCGACCACCCTTCGTAACATCATTGGTGATCTGGAACTTGACCAGACACTGACATCAAGAGAGACGATCAATACGAAGATGCGAGCATCTCTTGATGTGGCAACGGATCCATGGGGAATCAAAGTCAATCGTGTGGAACTGAAAAATATCATTCCACCGGCAGCAATCCAGGACGCAATGGAGAAACAGATGAAAGCAGAACGTGAAAGACGTGAAGCTATTCTCCGTGCAGAAGGTGAAAAGAAATCTACTGTCCTTGTTGCAGAAGGTGAAAAAGAATCTGTGATCCTGAAAGCGGAAGCTGAAAAACAGGCAGCGATCCTCCAGGCAGAAGCAGAAAAAGAAAAGAGGATCAAAGAGGCTGAAGGTGAAGCGGAAGCCATCCTTAAAGTACAGCAGGCAAATGCAGACGGTATCCGTTTCATCCGTGAAGCGGGTGCAGACCAGGCAGTGCTTACGATCAAGAGTCTGGAGGCATTTGAAAAGGCTGCAGATGGCAAGGCAACGAAAATCATCATTCCGTCAGAACTGCAGTCACTTGCGGGGCTTGTAAAGAGCGCTAAAGAAGTGATCAAGGAAGATTAGATTAAAAAAAGAGAGAGGAAAGGTGACAAATAGATGACGGATGTATTGATCCTGGAAGATGAACTGACTTCGCTGCAGGCATTGTCAGAGATTCTTACCACATATTCAGATGATATCCGTGTCCACAAGGCATCTTCCCTGAAAGAAGCAAAAGACCTGCTGGATCAGGAAATCCGGTATGGTCTTTTCCTTTTGGATGTAAATCTAAGCGGCGAGGACCGGGAGGATATCGGTGGGATTTTGTTTGCAAGAGAGATACGGGAGAGGTTTGAATATACTTTTACCCCGATCGTGATGGTGACTGCCATTGGCAATATGGAAATGCAGGCTTACCGGGAGCTGCACTGTTACCAGTACATTATGAAGCCATTTCACAGGGAGCAGGTGGAAGAGGTTGTTCAGAAGGTGCTGGAAAAAGAGAGCAGGGAGAAACCACCGGTGATCGTTGTGAAAAAAGACGGGATCAATTATCAGCTGAAATGCGAGGATATCCGTTATCTGGAAGCGATACCGAGAGGAACAAGACTGCATCTTGTGACGGAGAACTGGGATGTCCCTTATGTGACTCTCAGACAGATGCTGCTTAAGATGCCAAAAGGGATGTTTACGCAGTGCCATCGGATGTATGCGGTCAATAAAAATGAAGTTGAATATTACGATACCGTCAACCGGATCATCCGGATCAAAAATTGTCCGGATACGGTAGAAATCGGTGTGACTTACAAATCGGTGATCGGAGGACTGTTAAATGGCTGATTGGGTACGCAAATTTCTATATCGTATTTTCTGCGTAATGGCACTTATGGTATCAGTCTATCTGATCGTGGATTTCCTGATCAGCGGTACCTTTGATTACAGGGTGTTTATCATGTTTGTTCTGATGGTGATCGTTGTGATCTGGGGAATTGTGGACTGGAGAAGTAATTATGTACTGATACGCCAGAAGGAAAATGAACTGCGGCTTTATCAGAACTATCTGATTCCGCTGGAAGAACTGGTCAAAGAAATCCGTGCCAAACAGCATGAATTTGACAATCATCTGAATGCAATCCTGAATATGCATCTGACCATCGACAATTATGAAGAACTGGTAGCAAAGCAGTCTGAATATATTACGGAAATTGCCAGAGAAGATGACAGCAGGAAGTATCTCCCCCTTCTGAAGATCAGCGATAAAATCCTGGCAGGATTTATCTACAGTAAAATTGTCCGTGCGCCGGAATATGTCCGAACCGATATCCGCGTGTGGAACAAAGAAATCGTTTCCGGCATTTCCGAACACCACCTGATCGAGATTGTTGGAACCCTGATCGACAATGCATACGAAGCCTGTACCGAAGAAAAAAATCAGGTACTGATCGAAATTGATTCCCAGAATGATAAGCTTATCTTCACGATAAAGAATCAGGTCGAAAATATAGGACTTGGCGAGATCAGTCATTTCTTTGAAAAAGGATTTTCTACGAAAGAAGATGGAAAAAAGCATGGACTGGGACTTTATAATGCAAAGATGCTTGTGAATCGTTACCACGGAGAAATTACGGTGGAAATAGAAGAAAGGAAATACATCAGTTTTGTGGTGGTTATTTAGGCAGATCGGAATATGGGACGGTCTGCTTTTTTTGTAGGTTGTGGTCGGACGTGGACAGAAAACAAATAGAGCAGATTCCTTTGTGCTGACCATTCCGATGAGCCACTTAAGGCGAAAATTGTGTCAGCAAGGGCTTCCACAATTTTTGTGTCTCATCTCCATAGCACAAACATGGAATCCTTATCCATTTGTTTTCTGTCCGCGCCCGGGATTCAGCTCTTTTGGAGCAGGCATGAGGCTTGCAAGCTTTCAAGAACGTAGCTGAGATCTGCCCAAAGAACAACGTAGAGTTTTCATGTCGTGAGATTCAAGTGTATCATTGCCCAATCACAGCCTTAATTTGCGAACCGTATCATTCACATCCATCACAATAACTGAGACATCAGCCACGCATAGACGACTTGATTTTTTTTCTGCCAGTTGAGTGCAATTGCCGACGCTTCTTTTTCAGTCGGTACAGAAAGGGTCAGATCGATCAGGGGTTCGTGATTTTCAAAGACCTGACAGCGCACGGAATATTCCTCTCCTGCATTTTTCATATAATCCGCTTTTACGGAAACTTCATTTTTCAGATCATACTGTTTTGTCTGTAAAAAGTGGTCAATATCGTCCTGGATTGGCTTTGAGATTTTATCCTGGAAAAGATGAATCGTCCCTTTCCCATCTTCCGTCAGATGGAAAAGAGTGCGGTTGTGAGTGGATTCTTTCAGGATGAGACCACTGTCCGCAAGTTCAGAAAGAGCCTGCTGGAGTTTGAAATAATCGGTATATCCTTTGTCCAGGACAAATTCAGAAATCTGGGAGTTGGTCAGAGGAAAATCAACTTTGTCCAGCATGTATAGAATGATGAGTTTATAAAGTGTAAATGCTTCTGCCATAGGGCTGCCTCCTTAAAATGTAGTATATTCTTTTCCCTGCCAGAGATTCTGCTCTTTTAAATAGCGCTGCATCTGATTGAGTACTAACCGTTTATTGCCGGTCCAGAGCGGTGCGATAAGAAGAGATTTTGGTCCGTCACCGGTCAGACGGTGAATGACAATATCCGGACGGAGCGAAGCGATACATTTTCCGAGCAGATGAAAATAAGAGTTCATATCTGGAATATAAAAAGGTTCCTGTCTGTAAAAATCTGCCAGATCGGTATGCTTCAGAACGTGGAGAAGCTGCAGCTTGATTCCGTCAATCGGAAGAGCGTTCAGATAATGGATGGTTGCGAGCATATCTGCTTCAGATTCTCCCGGAAGAAATAAAATTACGTGGGTGATGATCTGTACCCCAATCGCGTGAAGGGAATGGACCGCCTGCTCAAAGACGGAAAGTGGATAACCACGGCGCATCCAGTTGGCAGTGCGTTCGTGGATCGTCTGAAGTCCAAGCTCTACCCAGACCGGTTTAATGGCATTTAGTTCGGCAAGCAGTGTAAGGATTTCAGGTGAAAGGCAATCCGGACGCGTTGCGATAGATAAAATGCGTACTTCTGGATCAGAAATCGCTTCGGTAAAGATCTGCCGCAGATGACAGGCTGGTGCATAGGTATTGGTATATGCCTGAAAATAGGCGATATAGCTGTGCCCGTTGTATTTGGGGCGGACAAGGCCTTTTCCATAGGCAAGCTGATCGGCAACAGAAAGAGAAGAAGAAGCGGCAAAATCGCCGGATCCGCCTTCGCTACAGAAGATACAACCGCGTGTGCCGCAGGTTCCGTCCCGGTTCGGACAGGAACAGCCTCCGTTTAAAGAAATCTTGTACAGTTTTTCACCGAAATTCTGTTTCAGATAGTAGTCCAGTGCATAGTAGCGCCGTTCTCCCCAGCGCTGAGGAGTTCCTTTTTTGTAAGTAAGCCCGCAGGATATTTCCTGCGGGCGATTGCTATCATAGGTTCTTGTATTCATAAGATTAAATCAGAGCTTTGACAGCTTCGCTTACGACCTGTGATACGCGAGGGTCAAAAGCTTCCGGAAGAATATTGTCCTCGTTCAGCTCTTCATCCGGAACAAGTCCAGCGATTGCTTTTGCTGTGGCAAGCTTCATCTCTTCGGTGATCTGTGGTGCACGTCCCTCTAATGCACCTTTAAAGATACCAGGGAAAGCGACAACGTTGTTGACCTGGTTTGGAAAGTCAGAACGTCCGGTTCCGACAACTTTTGCGCCTGCAGCTTTTGCAAGATCCGGCATGATCTCCGGTACCGGGTTTGCCATTGCGAAAAGGATCGCATCCTTATTCATAGAAGCAACCATTTCCTGGGAAACAATGTTCGGGGCAGATACACCGACGAAAATATCAGCACCCTTGAGTGCATCAGCAAGTGTACCGGTCTCATGGTCGAGATTGGTCACTTTGGTCATCTCTTTCTGCATCCAGTTCAGATTCGGTGAATCAGCTGAGATGATTCCATTGATATCACACATGGTGATCTTCGGGAAACCGTAGGTGAGAAGAAGCTTTGTGATTGCAACTCCGGCACTTCCGGCACCATTTACAACAATTTTACAGTCTTCTTTTTTCTTGCCGGTTACTTTCAGGGCGTTGATGATGCCTGCCAGAACGACGATGGCGGTTCCGTGCTGGTCATCGTGGAATACAGGGATATCAAGAAGTTCTTTTAAACGGCTCTCAATCTCAAAACAGCGTGGGGCAGAGATATCTTCCAGGTTGATTCCGCCAAAAGCAGGTGCAATATTGACAACTGTCTTAATAATCTCTTCTGTATCCTGAGTGTCCAGGCAGATCGGAACTGCGTTGACTCCGCCGAATTCTTTAAAGAGAACTGCTTTTCCTTCCATAACAGGCATGGCGGCTTTGGCTCCGATGTTACCAAGTCCGAGAACGGCACTACCGTCGGATACTACAGCGATTGTGTTGGCTTTCATCGTGTATTTGTAGGCTGCATCCGGGTCCTTTGCAATGACCTTGCATGGCTCGGCAACGCCTGGTGTATATGCGATTGCGAGGTCTTCACGAGAGTTTACGTGTGACTTTGCAGTAGTTTCAATTTTTCCATTCCATTTTTCATGCATTTCAAGTGCTTGCTCAATTGCTGACATTTTCATACGTCCTCCTTTGATTACAGTTTTGCTGCTCTTTTATGATAACATTCTTCTGATATGAAAGCAAATCAAAAAACTTCTTTCCATTTTGTGCAAAATGTTGTATACTTGGGTTTATCAAAAGCAGATTAGTCAGTTCAGACAAGATTTCCCAATGTTAAAAGTTTAATATTTTTTTGGATAAGAAAAGTAATTGGAATAAAGGAGGAATATAGAACATATGACGAGAGAAAAATATGAGTCCCTGCCTCTTTCTACATTAAAAGAGGTGGCAAAAACGCGCGGACTTCGCGGAATTTCAACGATGAAAAAAGCAGATCTGATCGATCTTATGCTGGAAGAAGATGACAAAGTTTCAATAAAAGAGGCGAAGGAGGAAGTAAAATCCGAAAAAGCCGGAACCGCAGATATTGAACAGCTCGACAGTGGACGTACGGTGAATGGAATTCTGGAAGTCATGGATGGATACGGATTTATCCGTTCCCAGAACTATCTGCCGGGCGAGGAAGATGTATATGTATCACCATCGCAGATCCGCAGATTCAGCCTGAAGACAGGGGATATCCTGACAGGAAATACAAGAGTAAAGACACAGTCTGAAAAATTCAGTGCGCTTCTGTATCTGACCAAGATCAATGGAATGTCTCCGGCAGAAGCAGGACGCAGAATGAACTTTGAAAATATGACACCGATTTTCCCAAATGAACGTCTCAGACTGGAAGCGGGAAAGAGCAGCACTGCAATGCGTGTTATGGATCTGATCTCTCCAATTGGTAAGGGACAGCGAGGCATGATCGTATCACCGCCGAAAGCAGGTAAGACAACCCTGTTGAAGCAGGTGGCGCTTTCTATGAGGAAGAATAATCCGGAGATCCATCTTCTGATCCTTCTGATCGATGAACGTCCGGAAGAAGTAACCGACATCAAAGAAGCCATTGAAGGGGATAATGTGGAAGTTATTTATTCAACCTTTGATGAGCTTCCGGAGCATCATAAACGTGTGTCAGAGATGGTGATCGAGCGTGCAAAACGTCTGGTTGAGCACAAAAAGGACGTTGTGATCCTTTTGGACAGCATTACCCGTCTGGCAAGAGCATACAACCTGGTTGTTCCACCGAGCGGACGAACCCTGTCCGGTGGTCTTGATCCGGCAGCACTTCATATGCCGAAACGTTTCTTTGGCGCAGCGAGAAATATGCGTGAGGGCGGAAGCCTTACTATCCTCGCAACCGCACTTGTAGATACCGGAAGTAAGATGGATGATGTCATCTACGAAGAATTTAAGGGAACCGGTAATATGGAACTGGTGCTTGACCGGAAGCTTTCTGAAAAGAGAATCTTTCCTGCAATCGATATCCCGAAATCCGGAACAAGAAGAGAGGATCTGCTTCTTACGAAAGAGGAGCAGGAAGCAGTGGATATTATGCGCCGTGCATTAAACGGAATGAAGTCAGATGAAGCGGTAGACAGCATTCTGAATATGTTTGACCGCACGAAAAATAACGTAGAATTTGTCCAAATGGTCAAAAAAACAAAGTTTATTTAGAAAATTACTTGCATTTAGAAAAAAACTATGTTATGCTAACATAGCTGTTTAAAGATATTAGCCGCGTGAAAGCGCGTAAAACGAATAAAACAAGAAGAGGTGAAAATCATGAAAGAAGGAATCCATCCAGATTACTATCAGGCAACTGTAACTTGCAACTGTGGGAATACATTCGTAACAGGTTCTACAAGCAAAGAAATCCACGTAGAAATCTGCTCTAAATGTCATCCGTTCTACACAGGACAGCAGAAAGCAACTCAGGCCAGAGGTCGTGTTGACAAGTTTAACAAGAAATACGGAATTCAGTAATAAGAGAATTCAACAGGCTGGGATTGTGAAATCTCAGCCTATTTTGTGTATACGATGAATTAAAAAGGACATAACAGAATATGAAATCTTCGAATATTGGTGGTCAGGCTGTCATCGAAGGCGTGATGATGAAGAATAAAGAACGTTATGCGGTTGCGGTGAGAAAGCCTGACGGAGAGATAGAAGTTACAACAGATACATATAAAAGTGTAGTTGGAAAATATACGGCACTTACGAAGCTACCTTTTGTCAGAGGAATCTTTAATTTTGTTGATTCTCTGGTGCTGGGGATGAAGACTTTGACCTGGTCAGCAAGCTTCTATGAGGAAGAGGAAGAAAAAGAGATGACCGAAGTCGAAGAAAAGAAGCAGGAGCGTACGGAAAAGCTTTTGATGACGCTGACGATGGTTGTATCTTTTGCACTTGCAATCGGTATTTTTATGGTACTTCCGTATTTTTTGTCAGATCTGCTGAAGAAATGGATTTCTTCCTATACAGTTCGGATTATCATTGAGGGAATCATCCGCATTGCGATTTTTGTTGCCTATGTGGGCGGAATTTCGGTAATGAACGATATTAAGCGTTTGTATCGCTATCATGGCGCGGAGCATAAGTGTATCAACTGTATTGAACATGGACTTCCACTGACTGTTGAAAATGTTAGAAAGAGCTCTAAAGAACACAAAAGATGTGGAACCAGCTTCATGCTGTTTGTCATGATCGTGGGAATCGTTCTCTTATTTTTTGTAAGGGTAGAATCTCCGCTGATGAGAGTGATTGTGAGAATTGCACTTCTTCCGGTGATTGCTGGTATTTCTTATGAGTTGATCAAATGGGCAGGAAGCAGTGAGAATCCGGTCGTGTGTATCTTAAGTAAGCCGGGACTTTGGCTGCAGGGGCTTACGACAAAGGAACCGGACGATGAGATGATCGAGGTCGGGATTGCGGCTGTAGAAGCGGTGTTTGACTGGAAAGCGTATTTGAGAGAGAATTTCGGATATAAGGAAGAGGAGTAAAAGCTGTGACCTATCAGGAAGCATATCAGAAAGCCACAGGTGAATTGAAAGCGGCGGGGATTCCGGAGCCGGAAAGTGATTCCTGGATCCTGCTGGAGCATGTGACCGGCATGACAAGGACCAGATATTATGTGGATGGTTTTGAAAGAATGCCGAAAAATGAAGAAGACCGGTTCTTTGAGCTGGTAAGCTGCAGAAAAACCCGGATTCCGGTGCAGCATCTGACCGGGGTTCAGGAATTTATGGGATATGAATTTGCAGTCAATGAACATGTACTTGTGCCAAGACAGGATACTGAGATTCTTGTAGAGGAAGCAGAAAAAAGACTGCTTCTTATGAAAAAGGAAAATCCGGTAAAAGTGCTGGATATGTGTACCGGTTCAGGCTGTATCCCAATCAGCCTGAAACTGAGAAATCCGCAGATTGTCATAGAAGGTGCAGATATTTCAGAAGAAGCTCTGAAAGTGGCTGAAAAAAATGCCAAAAAGCTGGGAGTGAGCGGTAAGTGGATCCAGACTGATATGTTTGAAAATATTACAGGAACATTTGACATGATCACATCGAATCCACCTTATATCCCGACAAAAGTGATCGAAGAGCTGGAAGCAGAGGTACGTCTTCATGACCCGTATGAGGCATTGGACGGAAAAGAGGACGGTCTTTATTTTTACCGGATCCTGGCAGAAAAGGTTCCGGAATATCTGACAGACGGTGGCTGGCTTGTGATGGAGATTGGATATGACCAGAGTACAGATGTGGAAAAATTGCTGAAAGAGACTGGATTTGAACAGGTTTCAACGCAAAAGGATCTGGCAGGTCTTGACCGTGTGGTATGTGGCGTGTACAATAGGCGTAGCAAATAACAGGAGGAAAAGAAATGTTTGATAAATTAGAAGATCTGCTCATTCGTTATGAGGAGATTATGGGTGAGCTTCAGGAACCGGACGTGGTGAATGACCAGTCACGTTTCCGCAAGCTGATGAAAGAACAGAATGATCTGACCCCGATTGTTGAGGCATATAAAGAATATAAAAATTGTAAACAGAACATTGAAGACAGTCTTTCTCTTCTGGAGGAAGAATCCGATGAAGAGATGAAAGAGCTGGCAAAAGAAGAACTCAGTGAGTCTAAGAAGAGAGTCGAAGAGCTGGAACAGGAGCTCAAGATTCTTCTTCTTCCAAAAGACCCGAACGACGACAAGAACGTTATCGTGGAGATCCGTGCAGGTGCAGGTGGAGATGAAGCTGCCCTTTTTGCGGCTGAGATCTACCGTATGTATGTACATTATGCAGACAGCAGACGCTGGAAGACAGAGATGATCTCCCTCAATGAAAACGGAATCGGCGGATTCAAGGAAGTTGTATTTATGATCACAGGACAGGGAGCATATTCCCGTATGAAGTATGAAAGTGGTGTACATCGTGTACAGCGTGTGCCAGAGACAGAAAGCGGCGGACGTATCCATACTTCAACCATTACCGTAGCAGTGATGCCGGAAGCAGAAGAAGTTGACGTTGTGATCGATGAAAAAGATATCCGTATCGATGTTATGCGTGCATCTGGTAACGGTGGCCAGTGTGTCAATACCACAGACTCTGCTGTACGACTGACTCATTATCCGACAGGAATCGTGATCTACAGCCAGACTGAAAAATCACAGCTGCAGAACAAGGAAAAGGCATTTCGTCTTCTGCGTTCCAAATTATATGAACTGGAACTGGAGAAGCAGCATTCTGCAGAGGCTGAGGCAAGAAGAAGCCAGATCGGTACAGGAGACCGTTCTGAGAAGATCCGTACTTACAACTTCCCACAGGGACGTGTGACAGATCACAGAATCAAGCTTACGCTTCATAAGTTGGACAGCA
>OGPE01002457.1_pt1 | contig 10465 bp, 8 predicted proteins | sample 1552881 | NCBI WGS metagenome assembly OGPE01 (sample SAMEA2580236, study PRJEB22360) | human gut metagenome | biome: human gut; feature: human-associated habitat; material: faeces | place: Denmark | collected 2008/2010 | reverse complement strand
CGGATCTTCCAAATGATTTTTTCATAAAGAATACACACGCTGCGCCGAGCGTTGTTCCAACAAAAGGAATTAATATACCAAGAAATGTTTCCATTTATCTAACTCTCCTTTCTTGTTAGCTTTACCTAACTATTATTTATAAAATAAACCGTGTAAAACAGAACGATCATTTCACACGGTTCTTTTTTCTACACTTTCAGTATAGCATTTACGAAATTCTATAACAAGAGCATCTTACTTATATACAAAAATATATCAATTAATCCGTTTCTACTGACTGATATTCTTTTCTCAATATCTCATGAGGTGCCTCTATTTCATTGGCAATCGTATGCTCTGTCAATTCAGATAACAGCTTTATCTTTGCATTAATGATCGGTCTCATACAATTTGGAACATGTTCTTGATGTGCTCTGTGAATCGCAACACATTCCTTACAATTTCCATGATACCGACACGCCTTCTTGCAAGGACAATGATCCTTATCTTTATATTCTTCCCTGAAAGCTGCAGCAAATTGTTCTTGTAATCGTAATCCTTCCTGCCTGTTTCCTTTATGAAATTGTTCCATTGCTTCTATTTCTTTTTTATTTCCTTCGATGTTCATGATTCACTCCTATAAATTTACATGGATTGGTTCATGTATTCCGATTTTGCAAATGACAGGCGAGATGATCCAATCTGCTTTTCATTTAAGTATTTTTTTATATTTTACCAAGAAAATATGATTTCTTCTAGTTTTATTTTGCATTTGTTTGTGTTGATCTTGCAGAAATAAAAAACCAGTCAGATAAGAGTATCTCAACTCTTTCCAACTGGTTTTCATGGAGTTTTTATAATTCACTTTTATTGTGAAAAAGGTAAATTTATATATGGACTAATTTTAAGGATTGTTTATAGACTACTTTTATGAATTAAACTGCCTGGTCAGCTGCAATTAACGCTTGCATTTTTTCAACTGCTTCCTGTGGCATTGGATCATAGTTTCCAAGTGTTTTTGCAATTACTGTTGTCTGTGCCATTTCTTCTGTGTAGACTGTTGCATGCATAGCACCTTTCATATCTTTACCACAAGAGAACATTCCATGATTTTTGATCAGGCATACTCGACCATTTTCTCCAATCTTATCTGCAACTTTTGCAGCTACATCATTGGAACCAGGCATTGTGAAACTTACGATTTCAACTGGTGTAAATTCACACTGTGGTGGTGTGATAGGTTTTAATTCTGGATTTTCACCCATTGCACAGATTGTTGCATACATGCTGTGTGTATGTACAGTCGCATTTACGTCTGGTCTTCTTCTCATGACTTCTGTATTCATTGGAACTTCTGAAGATGGTTTATAGTTTCCATCGATCCATTCATTTGTTCCATCTTCTTTCCTTTCAACAATCGCAATATCTTCTGGTTTCATACCTGTGTAAGAAATTCCTGATGGTGTGATTGCTACGATGTTTCGATCTTCTGAATCTCTCATTGCAATATTTCCAGAAGTACCATTGATTAATCCTTTTTCTACTGCTTCTAAAATTGCTTCTAATACTGTTTTTCTGATTGCTTCATATTTCATTGTTCTATCTCCTTTATCGTAGGAATCTTGATATTTTCACTTGATCGATAACTTCCATCTGGATGAACTTTTAAAGATTCTGTCTTTAGCTCATCAAAATCGTCGTTTAATTGTTTTGTGATCTCTTTCCCTTGAACAACTAACATCGTTTCTGTATCAACATAAGTACTTCGGCAATCAAAGTTGTAAGAACCGACCACTGCAATATCATCATCGATCACTATGGATTTTCCATGTGTAGAATGCTTTCCCATATATTCATAGAGTGAGATTCCTGTATCTAAGATCTTTCCTCGATTTTTCTGATAATCAGCGGATTGTCACCAGATGCAATAGAATTTAAGATCATCGTAGTATCTTTCACCTGTTTTTTAACTTCTGTGATTCCATCATACATATCGTCTGAAAAGACAGCATATGGCGTATGAATCGTTCCATAAAGTCCATCGACCAAGATTTTACTTTGACTCCTCTTCTTGATGCTTTTAAAAGCTCTGAAAAAATATCGTCACTGCTATTTCCTTCTCTGATATCGAAAGTAGATATGATAATTTCTTTCTTTGCTTACCGTCTTCATATGTACAAATGGCACAATCATTCCAATAATGATATATAAGATAAATAATACAAGGATGATCACTGCGATCTTTATCGTAACACGTCTAATAATAATTTTAAACTTCTGATTTCATAGTCTGGCTTTGGTTCTATCTTCTCTGTCTGATCTTGTTGCCTGTGAAACCATATCGTCTTGATCCCTGCATTTTTTCCACCTTGAATATCAGAACTTAAGCTATCTCCGATAATTGCAGTGTTTTCTTTTTTAAAATCTGGAATGTGTGAGAAACAATATTCAAAATATTCCTTGCTTGGTTTATTGTATCCAACTTCTTCGGAGATAAACACGCCTTGTAAATATTTTTTGATCCCGGAACTTTCAATTCTTCCTTTTTGAACGGATAAGGTTCCATTTGTCACTAAATAAATACGATGTGTTTTTGATAATTGTTCTAAGACTTCTTCAGCATCTTTTATAAAGTAGTGTCCCTGCCCTAAATATTCTTGATAGTTTCTTGCTACTTCTTTTGGATCAGCATTTAGTGAAAATTCTTCAAACAAAATTTTAAATCGCCGAAGTTTTATTTCTTCTCTTGTGATAATTCCTTTTTCAAGTAGTTTCCACTGGGAACTATTGATCTTATTGTAACGGATGAGCATCAGATCATCCACTTTAATATTCACATCATGTAGTGCTTTTGATAAAGCGATTGCTTCTGCTTTATCAAAATCCAATAATGTATTATCTAAATCAAATAGTAATGTATCAATCATAAAATATCTCCTGTTTATGAACTAAAAAGAGGTCCACCATAATGATGAACCTCCTTTTATAGAATGAATTGTTATAGATTGTATGAATAAAAACGGATTATTTGTCTTTCAATACTGCCTGAGCTGCTGCTAATCTTGCAATTGGTACACGGAATGGTGAGCAGGATACATAGTCTAATCCGGCTCTGTAGCAGAATTCTACAGATGATGGATCTCCACCATGTTCTCCACAGATTCCTAAGTGGATATCTGGACGAGTTGCTTTTCCTTTCTTAGCTGCCATCTCGATCAGCTGTCCAACACCTTTCTGGTCTAATTTAGCAAATGGATCAGATTCGTAAATCTTGTTCTCATAGTAAGACTCTAAGAACTTACCTGCATCATCACGAGAGAATCCAAATGTCATCTGTGTTAAGTCATTTGTTCCGAAAGAGAAGAATTCTGCTTCTTCGGCAATCTCGTCTGCCAATAATGCTGCACGAGGAATCTCAATCATTGTACCAACTTTGTACTTAATGTCAGATTCATAGTAAGCTTTTACTTTCTCAGCTGTCTGTACAACAACTTCTTTAACATATGCTAACTCTTTCTTCTCTCCTACTAATGGAATCATGATCTCAGGAACGATATCATATCCTTTTTCCTGTTTTACTTCGATCGCTGCTTCCATAACGGCTCTTGTCTGCATCTTGGCAATCTCTGGATAAGTAACTGCCAGACGGCATCCACGATGTCCCATCATAGGGTTAAATTCATGAAGAGCTGCACGTCTCATATTGATCTCTTCTACTGTAACTCCCATATCTTTGGCAAGAGCTGTGATCTCTTCCATTGTATTTGGAAGGAACTCATGAAGAGGTGGATCTAAGAAACGGATTGTGACCGGTCTTCCTTCCATAACCTCATATAAATCTTTAAAGTCTTTCTTCTGATAAGGAATTAACTGATTTAATGCGATTTCTCTTGCTTCTTTTGTTGTAGAGAGGATCATACGACGAATCTTTGGAATTCTCTCTGCATCAAAGAACATATGCTCTGTACGGCAAAGTCCAATACCCTGTGCTCCGAATTTCACTGCATTCAATGCATCGGCAGGTGTATCTGCATTTGTTCTTACCTGTAATGTACGGATTTCATCGGCCCATGTCATGATACGATCGAAATTACCACTGATACTTGCAGGTACTGTACGGATTTCACCCAGATAAATCTTACCTGTGGATCCATCTAAGGAAATATAATCTCCTTCCTGTACTGTCTTTCCACCTAATGTGAAAGATTTGCCATCTTCAGCAAACTTGATATCTCCGCATCCTGCTACACACGCTGTTCCCATACCACGTGCTACAACGGCTGCGTGAGATGTCATACCACCACGAGCTGTTAAGATACCTTCTGCTGCATGCATTCCTTCGATATCTTCTGGTGATGTTTCTAAACGAACTAAGATAACTTTCAGTCCTGCTTCATGATGCAGTTTCGCCATCTCAGCATCAAAATATACTTTACCAGCAGCAGCTCCTGGAGATGCTGGAAGTGCTTCTCCGATTGGAAGAGCGGCTTTCAATGCTGCCTGGTCAAAGTTTGGATGCAGTAACTGATCTAATGCTTTCGCATCAATTCTTGAAACTGCTTCTTCTTTTGTGATTTTTCCTTCATCTACTAATTCACAGGCGATACGGAGTGCAGCTGGGGCTGTTCTCTTACCATTTCTTGTCTGTAAGAAGTACAGTTTTCCTTCCTGAATTGTAAATTCCATATCCTGCATGTCACGATAATGTTCTTCCAGTGTATGAGCAATGTCCATAAACTGTTTATAACAATCTGGTAAGTCTTCTGCCAGTTTAGTAATTGGCTGTGGTGTACGAACACCAGCTACTACGTCTTCACCCTGTGCATTGATCAGGTATTCTCCGTAGATCTGTTTCTCACCTGTAGATGGGTTTCTTGTAAATGCCACACCTGTTCCTGATGTATCTCCCATGTTACCAAATACCATTGTCTGAACGTTAACAGCTGTTCCCCAGTCTCCTGGAATGTCGTTCATTCGACGATAATAGATAGCACGTGGGTTGTCCCAAGAGCGGAATACCGCTTTGATTGCTTCAAATAACTGGTCCTTTGGATCCTGAGGGAATTCTTCATTCAAAGCTTTGCGATAGATACCTTTGTATCTCTTGATCACTTCCTTCAGATCATCGGCATCTAAGTCTGTATCAAACTTCACACCTTTCTCTGCTTTGATGTCATCTAAGACATCTTCGAATTTCGCTTTATCCACTTCTTTTACAACGTCTGAGAACATCTGGATAAAACGACGATAAGAATCATATGCAAAACGAGGATTGCCTGTCTTCTTCGCAAATCCTTCGACAGCTTCATCATTCAATCCTAAGTTAAGGATCGTATCCATCATACCCGGCATGGATACTCTTGCTCCTGATCTTACTGATACTAATAGAGGATCTTCAAGGTCTCCGAACTTCTTTCCCTGAATCTCTTCCAAGTCTTTCATTGCTTCAATTACCTGTGATGCTACTTCATCACTGATCTTTCCACCGCAGTCATAATAGTTTGTGCACGCTTCTGTTGTAACTGTGAATCCCTGAGGAATTGGTAAATTAAGTCCTGTCATCTCTGCTAAGTTTGCACCTTTTCCTCCAAGAAGGTTACGCATCTCGGCATTTCCTTCACTAAATTTGTAGACCCATTTTGTTGCCATGTCAATACCTCCTAAAATTAATTATGTCACATTCATATGTCATTGAACTTATTGTACCACAAATTTCAGATTTTGCAAAACTTTTTTGTGTATTTTACATAATTTTTTTCATTTTTCTCGTTTTTCATTATAAAAACTGCACATTTACATGATTTTCGATGCAATTTATGCTGTTATTTTTGTCTTATTTTAACGATTTTTGTGTTTTATTTTTTATATACAATATATAAAAATCCCAGAGTCTTTTCACTGAAAAGATCCTAGGATTTCATTTTTATATCAAAATTATTCAGTTTTTTAAGAATGTTTTCTTTTTATAGTCTGGTTTTTGCTGCTTCTTTTTTTCTTTATCCAAAATTTCTAATTATTTATTCTTTAAACAGATTCTCTCCATCCTGTTTGATCACATCTTGATACCAATAAAAACTATCTTTCTTATATCGATCTAATGTAGCGCCCTCTTCTTCTTCGCGATCTACATACACAAATCCATATCGTTTTTGATATCCATTCAGCCAGCTTAACAAATCCGTAAAAGACCATGTACAATATGCAAGCACTTCACAGCCTTCCTCGATGGCTTTTCCTAATTCTTTTAAATGTTCTCTTAGATAATCAATTCGATATTCATCATGAATCTTATGATCTTCCGTCTTCTTATCAAATGCTCCAAGTCCGTTTTCCGAAATGATGATTGGCAAATCATAACGACTTGTGATCTCACGACAACAATAGCGAAGCCCAACTGGATCAATACTCCAATCCCAGTCTGTTGTCATCAAATATGGATTGCCTGGATTTTTATAAATTCCAGGGACTCCAAGTGCCTGCGCAGAACCTTTCACTCCTGTTGTATTCATTGTACCATATGGTGTTACTCCATCCATCGGATTATACTCGCATACACAACTTTGATAATAATTAACTCCCATAAAATCAATCTCTGCCGCTGCTGCCTTTAAAATTTTCTGATCGTCTTTTGTGACAACTGGTGCAAATCCTTTTTTTCTTAAATAATTCATGGCTGCTTTGGGATATCTTCCATATGCATAAACATCCATCCACCAGAAATTCTTCAGTTCATCATAATCATGTTTTGACATAACATTTTCAGGTTTACAATCAAGTGCATAAGATGGTGTATAAGCAAAGCTTGCACCAATCTTTCCTGTTCCGCCCATCTCGCGATATGCCAAAACAGCCTTTGCATGTGCCATAAAGACGTGATGGTTCACTTGATAAAATGTTTTCTGATCGTCAAACTTTCCTGGAGGATGCTGTGCTGTCAGCCATCCAAGTGATGTAAAAATATTTTGTTCATTAAATGTAATCCAGTATTTTACCTTACTTCCATATGCCTTAAATAAAGTCTTAGCATAATTTACATAATCCTCAATGATCTCCTCAGATTCCCATCCTCCATAGAGATCCACTAATGCCTGAGGAAGATCCCAATGATAGATTGTCACCATTGGTTCAATCCCATATTTTAAACATTCATCAATAATATTTTCATAAAACTCAATTCCTTTGGGATTGACCTCTCCTCTTCCTTCCGGATAGATTCTTGCCCATGAAACAGAAAAACGATAGGTTTTTAATCCCATTTCCGCCATCAACGCGATATCTTCTTTGTAGCGATGATAATGGTCAACTGCAACATCTCCGGTTGTCGCTTTATATGTTTTTCCTGGAATCCTTACAAATTGATCCCAGTTTGTGATTCCTTTTCCATCTTCTCTCCAGCCGCCTTCAATCTGATAGGCAGCTGAAGCACTTCCCCACAAAAATCCTTCTGGAAATTTTGTAACTTTCATTTCTTCCATAAATGTTACGCTTCCTTTCTGCTACTGTACACTTAATAATTTACTTTCCTTTGTTACTACTTTATCTTCACATGCTTTAACTTTTGCAAATTGTTCTGTATTGGAAATAATGATCGGTGTTGTTACATCGTATCCATCTGCTTTAATCTTGTCAATATCAAATTCTAGTAAGATATCCCCTTTTTTCATTGTATCTCCAGATTTTTCCTTTGGAGTAAAATATTCTCCTTTTAAATTTACTGTATCGATTCCTACATGTACCAAAAGTTCTACTCCATCTTCACTTACTAATCCTAATGCATGTCCTGTTTCAAAAACAGCATCTACTTTTCCGTCAAATGGTGCATAGACAACTCCTTTTTCAGGAATGATCGCTGCTCCTTTTCCTAAGATTTCTTGCGAAAATGTTGGATCTTTCACTTCTGTTAAAGGAATCACTTTCCCTTCAAGTGGACTTGTAATGCTGATCTCATTATCTAATAACTGTGCATTAGATTCTTCTACAAAATCTAAATCATCATCTTCATCTACAATATCTTCAAAGCCAATAATCAGTGTTGCAACAAATGTAACAACTACTGTGACCAAAATTGTGAGTGCTGCAAATAATAATGTCTGTGGTTTTCCTTTTTCTACATACTGAACAATCGTTACGATTGCTGGTGTTGCAATTCCAAAACATTTCATTTGGAAAAATCCACCGACTAATCCACCAACAGCACCACCAATACATGCTCCTAACATTGGTCGTTTTAAACGAAGTGTTACACCATAAAGTGCAGGTTCTGTGATACCAGCAAATAATGCTGAAAACGCAGAAGATCCTGCGATCTGTTTAAAGTCTTTGTTTTTGCTTCGAAGTGCAACTGCAAGGGAGGCTGCACCCTGTGCCATATTAGAACATAATTCTCCGATACAGATAAAGTTCTCATATCCTGTTGTTGCGATCATCCCTAATTTAATCGGTGTAAATGCATGATGCATACCTGCCATAACAACGAATGGATAAACGCCAGCCACAAGACCAATGGCAATAAATCCTAATTTATCATGAATTGCATAAACTACTGTTGATAATCCATTACCGCAAATAGCTCCTAAAGGTCCAAGAATGATCAATGCGATCGGTGCTTCAATTAAAACAACTAACATTGGTTTTAAGAAGTTCTTTGTGACAACTGGCGTGATTTTATCTACAAAACGTTCTACATATCTTAGAGAATATACTGCCAAAATGATTGGGATAACCGAATAAGAATAGGATGCATAAGTTACCGGAATATATTTCAAAAATTTCACAGTCTGTCCTGCATCATGTGCTGTATTCATCAGTGTGATCAAGTTTGGATGTAACATGATCAGTGCAATACTTGCTGCATAATACATATTTGTTCCAAACTTTTTGGATGCTGAAATTGCAATCAGTACTGGCATGAAGAAAAACGCACCATCTCCTATAACACTTAATAACTGATATGTTTGCCCATTTGTGCTTAACACACCGATCATAGGAAGTAATGTAAGCAATACTTTGATCATAGCTGCACCAATGATTGCTGGAATAACAGGTGCCATGATACCTGAAATCGTATCCATCAGCATTGTAAAGATATTTTTCTTTTCATTCGATTTTGCTGGTACTTCTTTTACTTCATTAGAAAAATTCCCAAGTTTATTTAATTCGTTAAATACGTTTCCAACATCATTTCCAATAATGATCTGATATTGTCCGCCCTTTTTCATGATTCCCATAACACCTTTTGTTTTCTTTACTGCTTCATCATCAACGATGGATTCATCTTTTAATGTGAAACGAAGTCTTGTCATACAATGTACCAGATTGATGACATTATCTTTTCCTCCAACTCTTTGAAGGATCTTTTTTGCTGTATTTTCATAATCCATTTTGTTTTCCTCCTTTTTTTCTGGATTTAAAAATTTTCATTTTTCTTTATATAACAAAGACCTGACAATAGATAAAATAATTCCCGGGGTTATTTCATCTATTGTCAGGTCTTGCTTAACTTAATAATAACAAACCTATGGTTATTTTGTTTGTTCATCTAAAATTCGTTTGATATAAATTAATAAATATAATTGTTCATCAATTGTTAATTTATAGTTATATTGCTTTTTAATATATTCTGCAATTTTTTTTACTCCTGAAAAAGCATTTTCATTCTGTTCTACCATCACTTTATAAATTTCTTGCATCGTATCTTCATATTCCATATGGTCAAAGACTCTTGCCGCAAAAAACTTTAAATGTGTTAAAAATCTCTCATACGAAATAGATTCTTCATTTAAATCTATCTTAAAATGAATCCTTACAATCTGTAAGACTGTATTGATCAACTCTGTAATCTGATTCACATCGATTATATTCTGTGCATTTAATTCTGCAGACACGATATGCATTGCAATAAATGCAGCTTCATCATCTCCCAAATCCTCTCCTGTCTGTTCTTTAATCCATTCAATCGCATGCATACCAACCTGATATTCCTTTGGATAAAACTTACGAATATCGATTTTCATCATATTCTTTAATGCGATTCCTTCTCGATAACGAGCGACTGCTGAATTGATATGATCCGTCAGTGTCACATATAAGGAATCTCTTATTTCTAATTTTTCTTTTTTTGCCTCTTTTACTACACGATCCGCAATTCCAAGGTATTCTTCCGAAATCTCTTTTACTACTTCCTGTAGTCTCTTGCTTTCTTCTTTATTCTCTAGATGATATGTCTTATCTACCAGAGACTGATCAATATTTTCACCTTTTCTTTTTTTAAATCCAATTCCCGGACCTGTCATGATCAATTCCATTCCTTGTGAATCTACACTGACAACAGCATTTGTATTCAGAACTCTGATTATTTTCACGTTCATCCTCTCCTCTAATTTTATCTAAGTTTTTCATCATTTTTTGTATCTCTATAAATGTACAAGAAAGAATCCTGCTTTACAGGATTCTCCGCCTGCGGCGGGTCGCTTCTGCGACATATTAC
>OGPE01002456.1_pt1 | contig 10468 bp, 8 predicted proteins | sample 1552881 | NCBI WGS metagenome assembly OGPE01 (sample SAMEA2580236, study PRJEB22360) | human gut metagenome | biome: human gut; feature: human-associated habitat; material: faeces | place: Denmark | collected 2008/2010 | reverse complement strand
AAGATAGCAATCGTTAAAGATACGCCGGGTGTTACCCGCGACAGAATTTATGCAGAAGTGAATTGGCTCGATAAAGAATTTACGTTGATCGATACCGGTGGAATCGAGCCGGACAGCCGTGATGTGATCCTCTCCCAGATGAGAGAGCAGGCACAGATCGCCATTGACACTGCAGATGTGATCCTGTTTATGACAGATGTAAAGCAGGGACTTGTAGATTCCGATTCAAAAGTGGCAGATATGCTCCGCCGCTCCCACAAGCCAGTCATCCTTGTTGTCAATAAAGTGGACAATTTTAACAAGATGATGCCGGATGTGTATGAATTTTATAATCTGGGAATCGGAGATCCGGTTCCAATCTCAGCATCGGAACGAATTGGAATCGGAGATATGCTGGATAAGGTTCTGGCATATTTTCCGGAAGGGGCAGGCCAGGAAGAGGAAGATGACCGTCCGAGAGTTGCAATCGTTGGGAAGCCGAACGTTGGGAAGTCTTCGATCATCAACCGTCTGATCGGAAAAGACCGTGTGATCGTATCCGATATTGCCGGAACTACAAGAGATGCCATTGACACGGAAGTAGTGCACAATGGAAAAGAGTATGTATTCATTGATACAGCAGGACTTCGCCGTAAGAATAAGATCAAAGAGGAACTGGAGCGCTACAGTATTATCCGTACAGTTACGGCAGTAGAAAGAGCGGATGTGGTCCTGGTTGTGATCGATGCGGCAGAAGGAGTAACCGAGCAGGATGCCAAGATCGCAGGAATCGCACATGAGCGTGGAAAAGGTGTCATCATCGTTGTAAATAAATGGGATGCCATTGAAAAGAACGATAAGACCACGAGGGAATATGAGCATCAGATCAGGATGGTGCTGTCTTTCCTGCCTTACGCAGAGATCATGTATGTGTCTGCACTGACAGGTCAGAGACTTCCGAAGCTCTTTGACATGATCGACACCGTTATTGAGAACCAGACACTCCGTGTTGCTACGGGTGTCCTTAACGAGATCATGACCGAAGCTGTTGCAATGCAGCAGCCGCCGTCAGATAAGGGAAAACGGCTGAAACTTTACTATATTACCCAGGTAGCGGTCAAACCGCCGACATTTGTCATCTTTGTAAATGATAAAGAACTGATGCATTTCTCTTATACGAGATATCTGGAGAATAAGATCCGTGAAGCGTTTGGCTTCCGTGGAACGTCTCTTAAATTCTTTATCAGGGAGAGAAAGGAGAAGGACAAATAAGATGGAACGTCTTGTATGTTTGCTGATCGGCTATATATTTGGTCTGTTTCAGACCGGCTATTTCTATGGAAAAACTCAGGGGGTAGATATCCGCAAGATGGGAAGCGGAAATGCAGGTTCTACCAATGCACTTCGCACCATGGGAATCAAAGCCGGAATGATCACCCTGCTAGGTGACTGCTTCAAATGCGTGATCGCAGTTCTGGTGGTCCGCGGAATTTACGGACAGTCTCACGCAGATATTTTACCGCTCCTTTCGCTGTATACAGGTTTTGGGGCAGTGCTCGGACATAATTTTCCATTCTATCTGAAGTTCAAGGGCGGAAAGGGAATTGCAGTTACGGCAGGTATGATCTTATCTACAGATATTCGGATTGCGGCAGTATGTTTGATCGTGTTTATCGTAATTGTTGCCGTGACACGTTATGTATCACTGGGATCGCTGGTGATTTCCGTACTGTTCCTTGTCGGACTCGTCGTTGACGGACAGATGGGAATGTTTGGAATGGCGCAGAAGTATCTGTTTGAAATGTATGGAATCGGAGCACTTTTTGTTCTCTCTGCATTTATCCGTCACCGTGCGAATATCGGACGTCTGAGAAATGGTACAGAGAGCAAGATTAGTTTTTCAAAAAAGAAAAATAAGAGGTAATAATTTATGGCAGAAATCGGAGTTATCGGTTCAGGAAGCTGGGGAACGGCTCTGGCCCTGGTACTGAATAAAAACGGACATCATGTAACCATCTGGTCTTATTTAAAAGAAGAAGCAGATGAGATCAGGAAAAAGCGGGAAAATCCAAGTAAGCTTCCGGGCGTTCATATCCCGGAGGAGATCGAGATCACAACGGATCTGCAGGGAAGTGTGGAAGGAAAAGATGTGGTCGTTCTTGCAGTTCCGTCTATGGCAACCAGAGCTACGGCGAAGAAAATGTGCCCGTATGTAAAGGAAGAGCAAATTCTGGTCAATGTGGCAAAAGGAATTGAAGAGGGTACTTTAAAGACACTTTCTGAGCAGATTGAAGAAGAGATTCCGCAGGCAAATGTAGCTGTTCTTTCTGGTCCAAGTCACGCAGAAGAAGTAAGCCGCGAACTTCCGACAACGGTTGTAGTCGGAGCAGAGACAGAAGAAACCGCCATTTATCTGCAGAAAATTTTCATGAATGATGTATTCCGTGTCTACACAAGCCCGGATATTAAAGGAATTGAGCTTGGCGGTTCCCTGAAAAATGTAATCGCACTTGCAGCCGGAGTTGCAGATGGACTAGGATACGGGGATAACACCAAAGCTGCACTGATTACCAGAGGAATTGCGGAGATCACAAGACTTGGTGTAAAGATGGGCGGAAAGCTGGAATCCTTTACCGGACTTACCGGAATCGGTGATCTGATCGTCACCTGTGCAAGTAAGCACAGTCGTAACCGTAAGGCAGGTGTTCTGATCGGTGAGGGAATGACGATGGAAGAAGCGATGGCTGAGGTCAAGATGGTAGTTGAGGGCGTGTATTCAGCAAAAGCGGCAAGAGAGCTGGCTGAAAAATATGAGGTATCCATGCCAATCGTGGAAAAGGTCAATCAGGTACTTTTTGAAGGCAAACCCGCAAAGGATGCGGTAAGTGAACTGATGATGCGTGACGGGCGCAGCGAATACAGTAACCTTCCGTGGGATTAAAGTTTCAAAGAAATTTCATAAAGTCTTAATGGAAAATCCTTCCGTATAGGCGTATAATGGCGTGTATACAGGAGGATTTTTTGTATGAAATTCGGAAAAAAAGAAAAAGAAACACAAGAGGAAGAAGTCGTTCGAGGCGAGATCCAGCGTGTGGTTCCGGACTACCGGGTAGGTCTTAATCCCGAGCAGATCCGGATAAGGGAAGAGAATGGCTGGACCAATGATGAGGTTGCTCCACCGGGACTTACGACAAAAGAGATTGTTCATAATAATATATTTACCTATTTCAACCTGATCTTTCTGATTCTGGCGATTCTGCTGTGTCTGGTAGGTTCTTTTCGAAATCTGACATTCCTGCCGGTCATCATCTGCAATACACTGATCGGGATCATTCAGGAGATCCGTTCCAAGAAAGTACTGGATAGGCTGACCATGCTGAATGCACCGCACGCAGAAGTAATCCGTGGAGGGGTATCGCTGAATCTGGAGGCGGATCAGCTGGTTGTGGACGACATTGTTGTATTTCGTGCAGGGAACCAGATCTGTGCAGATGCGGTTGTTGAGGCTGGCGAGGTTCAGGTCAATGAATCTTTACTTACCGGTGAATCTGATGAGATCACGAAAAAGCGTGGAGACCGTCTGATGTCAGGTAGTTTTGTGGTATCAGGAAGCTGTCATGCACGCCTGGACAAGGTTGGAGCGGATTCCTATATTTCACAGCTGACTCTGGAAGCAAAATCCATGCAGCAGGGGGAACAGTCGGAGATGATCCGTTCCCTGGATAAGCTGGTAAAAATGGTCGGAATCGCACTGATCCCGATAGGAATCATTTTGTTTGTGCAGAGTTATTTCTATAATCACGACAGCTTCCGGCAGAGTATTATCTCCATGGTTGCTGCAGTGATCGGCATGATCCCGGAAGGATTATATCTTCTTGCAAGCGTGGCACTTGCGGTAAGTGCAATGCGTCTTGCATCGAAAAAGGTATTGCTCCATGATATGAAGAGTATCGAGACTCTGGCGCGGGTAAATGTGCTTTGTGTTGACAAGACAGGTACGATCACAGAAGACAGTATGTGTGTCAGTGAAGTGGTGAAAGCCAAGGCCTATGACGAAGAAAAGATGCCGGATCTGAACCGGATGATCGGCGATTTTGTCAAAGGAATGGACGCGGATAACAGCACGATGCATGCGATGCAAGAACATTTTACAGAGCATTCAGATAAAGTGCCGGAAAAAGTGATTCCTTTTTCTTCCACGGTCAAATACAGCGGAGTAATTTTCAAAGATCAGGCATATGTGCTTGGTGCACCGGAATTTGTCCTGCGTGAGGGTTATACAAAGTATCAGGGAAGAATAGAACAGTATACGTCCAGGGGGTTCCGTGTACTGGTATTTGGAAGCTATGATGGAGAGCCGGATGGTAAGCCGCTGACTGGAACGGTAACGCCGCTTGGTTATGTCCTCCTTCTCAATAAAGTCAGGGAAGAAGCGCCTGCGACTTTCAAATATTTTGCGGACCAGGGTGTTGCGATAAAAGTTATTTCGGGTGATAATCCGATCACCGTATCGGAGACTGCGAAGCAGGCCGGAATTGAAGGCGCAGAGAATTACGTGGATGCGGGAACATTAAAGACCGAAGAAGATATTGCCCTTGCGGTGAGCAAATATACGGTCTTCGGAAGGGTAATTCCGGAACAGAAAAGACAGTTTGTGCAGGCACTGAAAAAGCAGGGAATGACGGTCGCTATGACCGGTGATGGTGTTAATGATGTACTTGCCCTGAAGGATGCAGACTGTTCGGTGGCGATGGCATCAGGAAGCGATGCGGCGGTTCAGGCGTCCCAGGTGGTACTTCTGGAATCCGATTTTTCAAGGATGCCGGAGGTTGTTCTGGAAGGAAGAAGAGTTGTCAATAACATTCAGCGTTCAGCAAGTCTGTTCCTGGTGAAGAATATTTTTTCCTTCCTGCTTGCAATTTTCTCGGCAGTCTTTATGATTACCTATCCGCTGGAGCCATCCCAGGTATCGCTGATCAGCATGTATACGATCGGTATTCCGGCATTCTTCCTGGCACTGCAGCCGAACCGGGATATCATTAAGGGACACTTCCTGACTAATGTGTTCTTAAAGGCACTTCCGGCAGGACTTACGGATGTACTTGCGGTTGGTGCGCTGGTTGTATTTGGACAGACGTTCGGAGTTGCATCCAAAGATATTTCTACGGCGGCGACGATGCTGCTTGCAATTGTCGGATTCATGATCCTTTACCGGATCTGCCAGCCGATGAATGCACTGCGTATGATCGTCTGGATCGGATGCGTGATCGGACTGTTAGGATGCAGTATCTTCCTGCCACAGTTATTTGCGATTACGGGAATGTCCAGAAAATGCATTATGCTTTTTGTAGTATTCTCTATCGCGACCGAGCCGGTACTTCGGTATCTGACGAAGCTGATCGAATGGCTGAGAAAGCAGTACATAAAATTTATCAAGAATCCAATCAAAGAATTTAAAGGAAAAGCTGCCGATTAAGGCAGCTTTTCTTGGAAAATGAGTATTTTTAAAGAATAAGGATCAGATAATTCAGTCTGCAAATTTTGCATTCTGATCCACCTCTTCCGACTGGTTTACGATATGATTGGTCAATGCCTCATCATCCGTGGTAAACACAATATCCGGCAGAAGTTCAAAATAAAAATCCGTATATTTTTTCGCAAGAGCCTGGATACAGAAATTCTGTACGATCTTAAACCGGGTAATGGAAACCAGATCTTTGTCAAAGGTGATGTAAACACTGATCCAGAGCTTTCTTCCGGTACGGAGAATGTCATAGTAGAGTTTTTTGTAACCATAGGCATTTAGGACAGGTTCGATCGTTTCTTTAATTTCATCAACAGTCTCTTCCTCCGGCGGGATCAGGAACAGATCCCGAAGTCCGGTTATTACCGTCTTTATCGGCGTCGGCAACATAAAGATGGACAGGGTGACGGTAATGATCTGGTCAAGATAAGGTGTTATGGGTCTGAACCATGGAAAAGGCAGCAGAACCGGAAGAAAGAAGGCAATTGCCATACCGAAAGAGGCAATACTGTCGATCTCCCAGCCTTCCATTTCCATTGTGATCAGTGGGGAATCCATCAGACGATTCTTATATTTGAGATAAATGGATACGGTAATTCCCAGAAAAAATGCAAATAATTCAAACCAGGCAATGGTATCAAAAGCGACTTTTCTGCCACCATGGATCATGATTTCGATATTGTTCAGGATCAGCCCGACGGTAACGCCAGTCATGGTAATGCCCTTGACAACGACAAACATAGATTCAATCTGCATATAACCGAACGGGTGCTTTTCATTGGATGGCTTGTAAAGTAGCGGAATCAGAAAAAGCGACGGCAGGAGCATGCAGAACTCGACTCCGTCATAGATTGCGTCCAGAAGAACTGCCTGGGAACTGGTGTAGATTGCCATGACGATCTCAACGATAACGAAAAACAGATTCCCGTACAGGGAGACAGACATGGCTTTTTTTTCTCTTTTTTGTGCTTTTCTTCCTACGTGCATAGGATACCTCCTTTTTTGACTGTAAGAAAATCCCGATAGGATTTTCTGATAAATGAAAGGCATTACGTGCCTGTAATACGCTTTTTTGTTACCATTTATCATACCCGATTTTGAAATTGATGGCAAGAAAGTAAAAGTGAACTGGCAGTATAGTTGTTCTAAACCGGGGAAAGCCCGCATACACTGTATCAGCAATCAAAGGGGGACAGTGTATGGATACATTTGATTTATACAAGGATATACAGTGCCGGACGAATGGAGAGATCTATCTGGGTGTGGTAGGACCGGTGCGGAGTGGCAAATCAACCTTTATCAAGCGTTTTATGGATGTGCTGGTGCTGCCGAAAATGACCGATGAGCATGCAAAAGAGCGGACGGTGGATGAGCTTCCGCAGTCTGCGTCAGGGAAGAGCATCATGACAACGGAGCCGAAATTTGTGCCAAAAGAAGCTGCCGAAATCCAGCTCGCAAAGGATGTGAGTGTGCTGGTGCGTCTGATCGATTGTGTGGGCTATATGGTGGAGGGAGCCGCCGGTCACATGGAAAATGGAGCAGAACGTCTGGTGAAAACGCCGTGGAACGAAAAAGAAATTCCGTTTACAAAGGCGGCAGAAATCGGGACGAAAAAGGTAATCCATGACCACTCCACGATCGGGATTGTTGTGACGACAGACGGAAGTATCGGAGAGCTTCCCAGAAACAGCTACCGGGCGGCAGAAAAGAAAACGATCCAGGAGCTGAAAAGCATTGGCAAGCCGTTCGTGGTCTTGGTCAATACCCGGAAACCGTACAGCGCAGAGGCAAAAAACGTGGCAGAAGAAATCCAGAAAGAATATCAGGTAACGGCACTTCCGGTCAACTGTGAACAGCTCCGGGAAGAAGATATCCACCGGATCATGGAAAATGTGCTCTTTGCATTTCCGGTCACAGAAGTAAAATTTTTCCTTCCAAAATGGGTGGAAATACTTACAGCAGATCACAAGGTCCGGGAAGAGCTGGTATCTTATGCAAGAGAAGTCATGGGCAGAATCGGAGAAATCCGGGATGCGATGGAGATCCGGAAGCCGGAGCAGAGTACCTACATAAATGCAGTAAATGTAACAGGTGTGTCCATGGATACCGGTGAGATCTCGGTTGAAATCAAGGTAGAAGATGGCTGTTATTATGAAATGTTAAGTGATCTGACCGGAACGCAGATCAGCGGGGAATATGATCTGATCCATACAGTGCGTAATCTTGCCATGCTCCAGAAAGAATATGAAAGTGTCAAAGATGCACTTGCTTCGGTTAAAATGAAAGGCTACGGTGTAGTCAGCGCGACAAGAGAAGAAATCCGGCTGGACGATCCAGTGGTAATCCGGCAGGGCAATAAATACGGAGTAAAGATCCGTTCGGAAGCACCTTCTATCCATATGATCCGAGCTAACATTGAGACCGAGATCGCACCGATCGTGGGGAGTGAGCAGCAGGCAAAGGATCTGGTAAATTATATCAACGAGGCGGCAAAGAGCCCGGATGGAGTCTGGGGAACCAATATTTTCGGAAAATCGATCGAAGAGCTGGTGATGGATGGCGTGCGAAACAAGATCGCCATGATCGGAGATGAGAGTCAGGCAAAACTGCAGGACACCATGCAGAAGATCGTCAATGACAGCAACGGAGGTATGGTTTGCATCATTATCTAAAATTTTTCTTAAATCAATTCGATTGGCGGCAGGAAACTTGCATGGCAATCCGAGAGTATGTTATACTAAAGTCTATACGTTAGGGGATACATTTTCATGGAATGAATGGTTATATAAGATACCATGAAATCTATACGTGAGGAGAAAAGAAAAGAGGGACATCTATGAAAGTAGCAATTGTATCAGCAGACACCATGATATACAGAAAACAGAAGGATGATACGTGTTCGCCAATCGTGCGAAGAGTGCTCGATCAGGTCAGCTTCAAGACAGAGCTTGTACAGCCGGTACCAAATGACAGGGAGGTTATCCGCAAGATCCTTGCGAAGATCGCGGATGCACAGATGGCAGATCTGATCCTTACGATCGGTGGGATCGGATGCAGAGAAGAGGACTGTGTTCCGGAAGCGACAAAGGCAGTGGTCGATAAGGAGATTCCGGGGATTGGAGAGTCGATGCGTCTTTTTATGACACGGACCAGAAAAAGGGCAATGCTGACGAGAGGAACAGCAGGTATCCGGGGTAAATCCCTGATCGTCAATCTTCCGGGAAGTCCGAAGATCATTAAAGAGTGTCTGGAATATGTTCTTCCGGAGATTGTTTATGCGACAGAGACGGCAGTCGGTGAACATGATGATGTTGAGGAGTAGGCAGACAGATGAGGGTGACGTATATCGGACACAGCGGATTTTCAGTGGAACTGGAATCCCATATTCTATTATTTGACTATTATGAAGGAACGATGCCGGAGTTTGATCCAGCGAAGAAGCTGTTGGTATTTGCCAGCCATTCCCATCCGGATCATTTTAACAGAGAGATCCTGAAGCTTGCGGATGTGTATCCGGATGTGGAATATATTTTCCCGAAGGATATCGGAATTGCGAAAAAGGAGCAGCGTGTGTCGGAACATTTCATGCGAAAAAGGGATGAGATTACTGTCGGGGATACAAAGGTAAAAAGTCTGCGCTCAACCGATGAAGGGGTTGCCTTTCTGGTAAGATGCGAAGACAGGATCATTTATCATGCAGGGGATCTGAACTGGTGGTACTGGGAAGAGGAAGATGATGCGTATAACCGGATGATGCGCGGCGATTATCAAAAGGAGATTGAAACGCTGGCCGGTGAGAAGATCGATCTTGCATTTGTCGTGCTTGACCCGAGACAGGAAGAGCAGTTTTACTGGGGCTTTGACTGGTATATGCGGCATACGGATACGAAGATTGTATTTCCGATGCATATGTGGAAGCAGTACGAGGTGCAGGACCGGCTTATCGGAATGGAAGTATCAGAACCATACCGGGAGAAGATCATGCGGGTCCGGGAAAAGGGACAGGTATTTGAACTATAAGGAGACAATTTATGAAAGTCAGTATTTATACAGATGGAGCGGCAAGAGGTAATCCGGACGGACCGGGCGGATATGGAGTCGTTCTGGAATATGTAGACCCGAAGGGAGAACTTCACGTTAAAGAGCTTTCCGGCGGCTATGTGCGGACAACCAATAACCGGATGGAGCTGATGGCAGCTATCGTAGCTCTGGAGGCACTGAACCGTCCCTGCCAGGTGGAGCTGTATTCCGATTCCAAATATCTGGTAGATGCCTTCAATCAGCACTGGATCGATTCCTGGCTGAAGAAAAACTGGAAACGTGGAAAAAACGAAGATGTGAAGAACGTAGATCTCTGGAAACGCCTTTTAAAGGCTAAGGAACAGCACCAGGTAAGCTTCCACTGGGTTAAGGGACATGCGGATAATCCGTTAAATGAGCGCTGTGACCAGCTTGCCACATCCGCTGCAGACGGCGATGAACTTTATGTAGATGAGGGGTTAAACGGATAATTCTGTCACTTTAAGTTGTCAAAGCGATACCAAAATTTCTTGACAAACAAAAAAGCAGTTTGTATACTTCATATAGTATAGTAAAAGGCATGGAAGGGAAGAAGTAACTTAAGGAAAGCCCACAGAGAGCAGCCGGCAGGTGAGAGGCGCAGGGTAGAACTTTTGTGAATACATCCCGGAGCTGCGCACCGAATCGGGACTTGATACTGTAAATTATAAACTTTATAATAATAGCGTATTATAGATAGGCACCCGTTATTGTGCTGAAGTGGTTTTATATCTTGATATATATGGATATAACGGGATGTAGATTCACTTTATGAGGCAGGAAATGCGAGTTTTCTGTAAATTTAGGTGGTAACGCGGGACCCGGTTCTCGTCCTAAACGGACAGGAACCGGGCATTTTTTATATGACTATACAGGAGGAAAGAACAATGACAGTTTGGGAAGAAC
>OGPE01002453.1_pt1 | contig 10477 bp, 6 predicted proteins | sample 1552881 | NCBI WGS metagenome assembly OGPE01 (sample SAMEA2580236, study PRJEB22360) | human gut metagenome | biome: human gut; feature: human-associated habitat; material: faeces | place: Denmark | collected 2008/2010 | reverse complement strand
ATATAATTTATATAGTAATTATATAAATATAAATTTGAAATGAAAGAAGATGAATATTTATGGAATTTACATTAGCTGCACCTGAAGAATTAATTGAACGATATATAAGAGAAAATGATATTGGAAAATATAGGACAGAATTCATGCGTGATAGGGACAGAATTTTGTATAGTACAGCTTTTCGTAGGTTATCTGGAAAAACCCAAGTTTTTTTATCAGGAGTAGATGATCACAAAAGGACACGATTAACTCATACTTTAGAGGTATCTCAAATAGCTAGAACAATATCAAAAGCATTGAATTTAGATGAAGATCTTACGGAAGCAATTGCCCTAGGCCATGATATTGGACATACACCATTTGGTCATGCTGGGGAAAGAGTATTACATGAAATTATGACTTTTAATAAGGAACATTTAATAGAAAACTGTCCTTTTGATAATGATAATAATATAGGAGCAATTGAAGCACTGCAGGGATTTAAACATAACTTAAATAGTCTAGAAACTACGTTGTCTATGGAATATTATAGAGACAATGAGAAAGGTTTGAATCTAACAAATTTCACTTTATTTGGGATAAAATTGCATTCTAATTTTGAATATAAGAATAAGACCGGTTGGGATTTAAAATCTTTAAGTTATTTTTCGAAATGGGCTGATCATTGTAAATTCAAAGATTCTGTTAATGAAGCATGGTCTTTTGAGGCTTTTGTAGTAAAAGAAGCTGATGAAATTGCTCAACGACATCATGATATAGAAGATGCTATTAGAGGAGAAATAATAACTAAGAGTGAAGTTATAAAAATAATAAATGAAAAATTTGGCGAATATTTTATTTCGCCAGAAAAGGAAATGTTAGATAATCTTACAGAGAAAAGTAATGAGAGCTTTATATCTAGTATTTCTAAAATAATTGTTAATCTTTTGGTCACAAGGTTGATAGACAATTCTTGTGAAAATTTAGAAACATTTAAGAAAACAAATAATATAAAAGCAAAGGAAGATTTTGCAGCCCTCATGGCTCAAAAAAATTATAGCGAAGTAGTGGATATAATTTCATATGGCGTAATTGATGGTGAATGTAGGTTTAAAGATTCGCTAAAAGAGTTTGAAGATATATTGTCAGAAAGAATAATAAGTTCTTATGAAGTGCAGAAGGCCGATGCAAAAGGAAGATATGTAATTATCAAATTATTCCAAGCTTTTTTTAATAATCCACAGCAATTACCCAATCATTGTGTTGTGGAGTTTTTATTGCTAGTAAAAAAATATAATGATGATCCTTCAATTAGAGAAGATATAAAAAAATATGGTATGGGTCATATTAGAAAAGTTTTTAGAGATTATGTTACAAAAATGAATAATGAGAAGTTGTTACTTGATCAGGTATGTATGATGCGAGTGATTTGTAACTATATTGGAGGAATGACCGATAATTATGCTATAAAGATGTATAAGGAATTATATTAAAATACAGATGTGTTTAGTAAAAGAAACGCCACTAAATATTTAGCGGCGTTTCTTTTATTCTATTTAGTTTGAAGATTTTTTAATAATTCCATTGCACTTTCTCCGCTAGGATCATTCGTGCCCAATTCACCGCGAAAGGCACGGGCAAGAATAGATTTTTTAATTAGGGCAATATGGTCGAGAATTGGCTCTAGTTTATCTTTAGCATTTTGTTCTTTCTCTAACAGAGAATCAAGAGTCCGGACAATTTCTTGTTGTTCAAGAAGCGAAGGAAAGGAAAAGGATATTTTGCGTAACCCTCTAATTGGAACAGTTCTTTGGGCTGTTCCCGTAGCAATGCTATCCACTTGATTAAAAATTTCTTGTGTCTGCATAATGTACCAAAAGCACTTATAGTTAAGGTATTTCGTATCTGGTCGCAATAACGCAATATGACGTTGAAAGCAAAATTTTATATTTTCTTTTACTATCGCAGGAATTCCAAAAGATCCCACAATTGAATACAATAAATCTCCTTCTTGCGGGGTTCTGGTTTCCGATAAACTGTTATAATAATCTTCTGGAACAAATCTTGTTTCCTCAAAAGTTACATATCCTTTATTAATATTTGAAATCACTAAAAAAGGAATTCCAAATTCGCGTTTTGGTGGTGCCATATGGTCTCCGTCATAAATACTAATACACACTTCCTCTAATTGCTTATATTCCCAACTCTCCAATTTCACCCCATTTTTCTCCCGCCATTTTGCGGTAAGCTCGCCGGCAAACGCCTTGTGCAAAATTGCCGCCTTACGACTTTTAAAGCTGTCCAGTGCAGATTGTACCAGTTCGCGTGCGTGGTCCAGTTTTTCAAACAGGCTTTCGATACGTGCTACGATACGGTGTTGTTCGGGGAGTGGAGGGAGGGGAAAGCTACAAGACGACATTTTACTTTTGTTTACAATAGAAATAGTAGTTGCCGAAGCTACCGAATTCAACTGATTTAAAAACATCTCAGTACAACAATAATAGTAAACTAAAAGAGGATTTATTTGAGGGATAATTGAGTTTATTTGTTGGTTTGTTGTTCCTTCGCACATTAAAAATCCACATTTCCCAATAGTACCTATGCAGCATACAGCGGTTGATTGACTTGGTATTATGCGGCAAATACCTTTTCCGACTGTTGTCAAATAATCAGAGGCTTCATATACGTTTCTACCTTGATTTAAGTCGGCTGGTTTAAAAAATGGAAAATTGCCACCATAATAGTCAGCCCGTTTTTTTGAAGGGGTTGCACCTGTCACGATTTCTCCAATAGAATTGAGTTTCACCCATACCCAATTCTCCGGAATCGCATAGGGCTGCTCGCCTTCAGGGACTAAAGCTTGTTCAAGTTTTTCTTCAATTGTAAATGTCTGAACCTTCTTTTCTTTAGCCATTACTTATTACCGTCCAGAGATTTTAGCTCTTTGGCTACGCTTAAAATCAAATCCATAGCTTCTTCTAACTGTGCATGAATTTCTTCAGCGCTTTCGATGGGATCTGGCAGGTCGTTGTAATCTAATACGCTGTCATCGCGAATTAAACCAAGGTCCAGGCTGTCGCCTTTGGTTTTGATTTCTTCACGAGTAAAGCAGTTCCAGCGTTCGTCTTTTACTTTGCTACGTTTTTCGGCTGTGTAAGCAGCTACAAAATCATCAAAATGATTTTTGACTAAAGGATTGGTCTTACCGAGATTAGGCATATTGGTGCGCAAATCATAAAACCATACTTCCTTAGTATTGTCTTTTTCGGTTTTACCGCGGGTAAAGAATAGTACATTGGTTTTTACGCCTTGGGCATAGAAAATACCAGTAGGCAAGCGCAGTACTGTGTGCAGATTGCATTTGTCCATTAAATCGGCACGAATTTTTGCTCCGTCGCCATCAGCAAATAACACATTGTCGGGTAAGATGACGGCTGCACGAGCTTTACCATCTGCCTTTAGACTGCGATAGATGTGTTGTAAAAAGTTCAATTGTTTATTGCTGGTGGGAAAGGTCAGGTCATCACGGGTAGCACGTTCACCGCCTTTTTTTGTACCAAAAGGCGGATTGGTAAGAACGACGTCAAAATCTCGCATCTGCTTGCCTTGGTTGGAAAGAGTGTCTGCTAAAAGTATTTCTCCCTCAATGCCATGTAACATGGCGTTCATTAGCGCAAGACGATGGGTGTCGTGTACCAGTTCACAACCAGTAAAGGCGTCCCTGATTTGGAATGTTTGGGCTTGAGTGGAGCCTAGATCAAAATAATTGTCCGTCCTATTTTTTATATAGCGATCAGCAGCAATCATAAATCCAAATGTGCCACAGGCTGGGTCGTTACAGCGTTCGCCAGCTTGTGGCGCTATTAATTCTACCATAACGTCGATTAAAACACGTGGAGTAAAGTATTGACCAGCACCGGATTTTTTCTCGTTGGCGTTTTTCTCCAATAAGCCTTCGTAGAGATTGCCCAAGCCTTCTTCTTTGGCTGAATACCAGTCCAGAGCATCTATATTAGTGATAATTTTTTCAAGGTTTTTAGGTTCCTCAATGTTTGAACGTGCGCCATTGTAAATTTTACGAATACGGCCAGTGCAATTTTCGCCAAGGTGGTTGAGTAGTTCGGCGTAAAAATGTTTAAGTTCGATACCTTGTTTTTGAATAAGTTCATTCCAACGATAGGCTTCTGGAATTTGTTTATCTGTCCCAGTTTCTTTACTCATTTTGAGGAACAAAATATAAGTGAGCTCGGTAACATATTGGTGATAAGTAATACCGTCATCACGTAGTACGTTACATAAATTCCAAAGTTTTGAGACAATCTCTTGATTGTTCATGCAGATGTTCCTCCGTCGTCATATAAATAGTTGTTTAGTTCATGCAAATAATCATCTAATTGTCCAGCGAATACCTTATTGATTTTTTGAAAGCCGCCAGCAGTTTTAAAGGCACCACTTTCAAAAGATTCATGGTCTATAATTGTTTCAGCAAGTAGGCTTTTTTCAATGCGATCGAGCCAATCTTGTTGCATTTTATTGAAATTATGGTTGTTGCGCAACTTAGCCAATGCTTGCCTAATGCGTTCGTCGTGTGCAATCAATGCGGAACCAAGGGCGCTACGACGAATGAAACTGATTATATCAGCTGCTATGTCTTCATTTTTCCATTCTTTCCACGCCGTATTAAGCTGTTTTTCCGTGAAATTGTGTCGATCCAGCTCTAACTTTAAGCTCTTAAGGCTTTCGCGTGTCAGGTCACGAGGACGAGTACAAACTATTTGCAAAGCTACTAATTTATTCAAGTTTTCATGGATGAAATCGTTAAATTCACTCAAATAATCTTCTGGTGCCTGCCCTTTACCATAACCGCGTGTATGGCCAATGAGTTGATCTTCTTTATCAGATATAACCATGGGACGATTGAGTGGCAAACCGCCCTCGTTTAAAATTTCAAATAGCTGCTGGTTTTTTAAAGCAAATTCCTTGGCTGCTTGTGGTGACATGGATAAAAGTTTTTCAGCTAATTGGGAGGGGGTTAATCCATCAGCTAAATCAATAAAATGCTCTAGCGCAGGTTTACTGAGTATGCGTTTTTTGCGTTGGATTTTAGCAACCAGCAAATCAATTTGATTTTTCAAATGTTCATCAGTGCTAAAAATTTCTAAGCCGTCAAGTAGATCAGTAAAGCTTGCTGATTCGCTTTTTACTACTGGTTTCATGGTGTTAACTGGTGCAAGAGATTCATAAACACCTACAGGGTCATAGATTTCAAAATGAGTTTTACTAATACGAGGACAAAGACGTGTTGCACGCCCTAACATTTGTTCAAATAAGATACGGGATTTTACCCGGCGCATAAATACAAGTGTTGTAATTTCTGGGATGTCAATGCCAGTAGTTAGAAGGTCAACAGTAACAGCAATATTAGGATACTTTTCATTTTTGAAGTGTTTAATGGTTTCTTGTACTTTTTTGGGGTTCCCCCCACCGATGCTACCTGTAATCTTCATAATGGCGTCATTTGGCACTCCCATGGGTTCATAAATTTCTTTTAAAATTTTTACGATTAAATCAGCATGGTTATCATCTACAGCGTAGATCAATGTTTTACCATCGCCTTCGGGGTTTAAATCATTGGCAATTTCTGTTAATACAGTGCGATTAAAATTTTCTGTAATTACACGTCGATTAAAGCTTTCGACATCAAAGTGAAGTTCATCTTCTAATTCGTCGCTGTTTGTGATCTCGCCAGTGACTGGATCAAAAATGGCAACTGTTTCACCGGGTTTATAAATTATACCTTCGGTACTTAATTTAGTTGAAATTGTGTGTGGAGCATCATGATCGACTAAAAAACCTTCAATTACAGCGCGGCGATAGGAATATTCAAATACTGGTTTGCCAAAAATTTCGCTGGTATGCAAAGCTGGGGTGGCAGTTAGTGCAATTTTAACAGCATCAAAATACTCTATAACTGCACGATACTTGCTTATATAATCGGTCTGATTTCTGTAGAGTTGTTCTTCTGCACTCATTTCTTTGTCGAGAATATAACCACGATGGGCCTCGTCAATGATAATCAAATCATAGTCAGTAACAGAAGGAACGGAATCATCTTCTGTATATAAAACACGTTTTACTAGACTTTGTACTGTGGCGATATGGATCTTGGTTTCTTTCTCAATGTTTTTATCATTAAGTGTTTTTATATCATAAATTTCGTTGAGAGTCATAAGATCTTCGAGTTTTACTTCATTGAAAACATCTTGGGCTTGTTCTCCCAAGGTAGTGCGATCAACTAAAAACAGGATGCGTTTAAAACGACCTGTCTTTAGAAAACGATATATCATACCCAGGACAGTACGAGTTTTACCAGTACCTGTGGCCATTGCCAGAAGTACAGTCTGCTTGCCTTGAATAACAGCCTTTTCGGCTGCTTCTACAGCTTCTATTTGATAGGGGCGTAAATTTAATCCATCTTTATCCTGCAGCAAATCATAAGACATGTTTGACAACTTACAGTCAGCGGCAGCAATATCTTTTTCCAATAGGTCAAGCAATCCTTGAGGGCTTATCCAATTTTTCAAAGCTTTAGGGATATTGGAGTCTTGCCGTGCATCTCTGAACCAGATGCCTGATTTTGTTTCTATTTGTTTTAAATATGGCCTGCCGTTTGTAGCAAATAAGAAGGGAGCTTTATAACCATTCCACGAATCAATGACAAAATCCATATGCTCAGTTTTGATACCGCAGCTATAGTCCTTACATTGATTGTCAATGACAGAGGAGATGTCTTTATTTTCGGGTTTAGCTTCAATAACTCCGACTAATTTTAAGCCTGCGAATAAAACATAATCCGCATTGCCCCATTTGCAAGCAGTTGAGTCAGTAGGCCATTCGGCAATAGCTATATTACGACCCTTTTGTGGACGTGTGCCTTTAGAAAAACGCAAAGTTTTAGAATCAGCTTCCCAACCAACGCGCCTTAGCTGTTCGTCAATAAGTTCCCTAGTTTCGGCTTCAGAGAGGTGCATATTATTGACTGCTTTTGCAGAACGTTTTTTACGTTCGATGCTGGTTACAGAATGATCAAGACGAGAAGAGGCAACGGTAGCTTTTACATTTTCTAGTTCTGCTACCAGGGTTTCTTTTTCTTTTAGTAATTTATTATAATCTTGGTTTTGACTTTCATCAGCGGGGAGTATGAATTCAGAGGGTTCATAGGTATAATCCCCATATGTTTGCATAAACCAAATCATAAAGGTATGGGCCATATGCAAAAGAATTTTGCTGTCTTCAAAAGAATCATGACCTTCGTGTACAGCAAGATTACGTTTAATACGTAAACGGTAAAGAATATCATCAATTTCTTTGGGCAACAATCCTTCATTTTTTAGTATTTTAATTTTGTTATTGAGTGTGTTCTCATAAGGTGGAGTGAGCCTGTCTAATTCGAACATATAATTGATGGTAGTTTCAGCAAGCGTGCCTAATTTATAAAGACAGGTATTTGGATCAGAATAGAGATAGCTTTCTGCAAGGTTTCCTAATTTTTCTAATACCGGGAATCTTTCGGACAGAAAATGAAAATTACTGGTCATGCTCTACCATTCCTTTCCTGATCTTTGCTGACAGTATAACGCATATCTGATGGTCGGTTGGCTTCTTTTGGAATTAGCCAAATTTTACCTAAACGTTGTACACCATGGATACGATTTTGTTCACATAATTTTTGAACTCGGCGCAGGGATATTCCCCATTCTTGGGCTGTTTCTTTTGCAGATAGAAATTCCATAAAAATACCTCACAAAAAATTAACTCAAATGAATATAAAATAACTACTTTTATTATATATCGTTGTAGCGAACAATACAACTGAAATAAATGTTAAAAGTATAAAATCCGCTGAATATCCAGCGGATTTGAATTATAAAGAAACTACAATAAATTTTATTTTAGATATTCTTTCATTATTGCGTCAGATTTAAAATAGTGTACTCTAATATCTTCTAATCTATCCACGACTTTTGCTGCAAGGTCTATTTCTTTGCTTAAAATACTCTTATCTAACATGTTTATAATATTAACTATAATAGTGATACAATACATTAACTGCCATCCACCTGACGCTATATCATCTGGATCTTTAAATACTTGTTTTTTGCCATCAAAAAAACTCATATCAGATGCTTTAATTCCATGCGCTTGTTGTGACATATCATTATAAAATCCATCATATAATAAGGAGTCCTTGAGATCATACCACTCCAATTCTTTACATAAACTTCTGTAAGAAGAGAGCGTTTTGCCCTGCTTCTGGCTATATAATTCGTACCATGTAGTGGAACGCCAATTTGAAGCTTTAAATTTAAGTGTTTTTCTTTTTAAATAATGATGTGCTTCTAAAAATGCTTGAGGAGTTGTTTCTTTAGCAATATAATCGGAGTATTCTTGCCTTAATTCTTCACTTAAGCATGGTTTTTCTATATTAGGTCCATGCTTTTTTTCCATTTCTTCCATTAGATATATTTCTTTATGGATTTTGGTAATCCTAATAAACATTCCTTTATCTTCTATCAAATCATCATTTTTAATTAAATAGCCAAGTTGTAAAGCTAGTTCGAAAAAAGAACGTGTTATTATTAATGCTGGGTCTATTCTTTTGTAGGAATATAATATTTTAATTGATTCTAGATAGTCTAGACATTGTGCTAAATATGCAGCAACAACATCGTTGCCAACAGTATACATTTCTATTGAATCATTGTGGTGAACTGTATTTGCAATATCTTCGAATGTGTTTTGCAATAATTCTAAACAATGTAAGGCTTCTTGTGTCCACTTTTCTTTTAGAACGTCTTTATTTTCTAAGGATATAATAAACACCACCCTATAATTATATATAAAATTATAACACAAAAGCCGCTGAATATTCAGCGGCTTCCTTATTTTCAATATAATGGTGGAGACGAAGAGGATCGAACTCTCGACCTTACGGATGCGAACCGTACGCTCTCCCAGCTGAGCTACGTCCCCACTACATAAAATATCTTACTCCTGCCGGCGCAAAATTACAAGTATATTTTTAGCTTTGGTGCTTGCCGCTATGTATACACGCGCGCTTATTGACAACTTTTGCCGCTGGTGCTACACTTTAAAGTAATTTCATAAGTATTTGATCGATGATGAGGATTAGTAGCTTTGCCAAGCGGACCTCAGCGAGCCGGTGACAGTGCAAGTCCGGCGTTTGGCGGCAGGGTGAATGGACCTTTAAGATACGGCTTGAGCCCGCAAGGGGGTAGACGCCGTCGGGATGCTTCGCCCGTTACCAGGGAAGGGGATATCGGCCATGGCCCGTATCTTAGCGAGCGGACTGATTATTCAGTCAAGCAGGGTGGTACCGCGAAAGTTGTGTCTTTCGTCCCTACATGGGGATGAAGGGCTTTTTTTATTGCCCGATTTGAAGGAGGCTTATATTATGGATAAAGAAAAAAATACCAGGCTGCCGTTGGTGGACCTGATCGAAGTTAAACCAATGCAGGACGGCTACCGCTGGCGGGCTGGTTAGCGATCAGGGCGATGCTGTTCGCTATCGGCATCATCCTGCACACGGTCAGCCCTAATGTGGGCGGCGTGACGCCGAACTGGACGATCGCCATGTATTCTATCGTTATCAATCTGACGAATCCGACGCTGTCGCAGGCTGTGGGCATCGGTTTTATTGCGGGCATCACGCTGGTGCCGTCGTCGAAGTCGGCTTTTCCGCTGGGTAATATTGCCAGCGAGCTTTCGGGTGCGATCACCTGCTGCATCCTGGTCAAGGCGATGCTGCGCTGCGGTTTGGGCAAGTGGAAGCTGCGCCCCCTGGTGACGGGATTTTTGGCAACTATGGCCAGCGGCGGCGTGTTTACTTTTATTTTAAAGATCGTTCTGGATTTGCCGCTGCATGTCTGGCTGTATGCCATGCTGCCGGTGGTGGCGATCGTGGGCGCACTGAATGGCATGATCACCTTTTTGCTGTTCGGGCCGGTGCGGAAGCTGTTTTTTGTGCAGGAGGACGATGAATGATGGAGAGCGTTATCAGGCTGGAAAATTTTTATTTTGCTTATAATAAATCGGAGCTGGTGCTGCAGGATATCGACCTGGAGATCAAAAAGGGTTCGTTCACTGTGGTGGCCGGCCCCAGCGGCGCGGGCAAAACTACTTTGTGCAAGGCGATGACGGGCATCGTGCCTTTTTATATGGGCGGACGTTACAGCGGTGATGTGCAGGTGCTGGGCGAATCGACTAAAGGCCGCCGGGTGTCGGATATCGCGATGCGCGTGGGACTGATGCTGGAGGATTACGAAAGCCAGCTGGTTTCGCTGACCGCGGGCGAGGAAGTGGCTTTCAGTTTGCTGAATCACGGTTTTGCGCCGGAGGAGGTGGCGGAGCGTACCCGTAAGGCTTTGGAGGACGTGGGTCTGCCGGGGCGCGAGAGTTATCAGCTGGACGAGCTGTC
>OGPE01002444.1_pt1 | contig 10501 bp, 9 predicted proteins | sample 1552881 | NCBI WGS metagenome assembly OGPE01 (sample SAMEA2580236, study PRJEB22360) | human gut metagenome | biome: human gut; feature: human-associated habitat; material: faeces | place: Denmark | collected 2008/2010 | reverse complement strand
GCCTTTGTCTTTACCCTATCCTATCGAAATCTGCAGCCGAAAAAATCAGGCATTTTTCTTTTTCCGATTTTAATTCATTTTTACAAAGTCTGCATTTTGTTCAAAACAACGGTCAAAATGCAATTTCGCGTCATACCTCGATATTTTTATTGCTCCGCAACTCCGTCCATCGTAAATATATATTCAAATAAGATATAGAAAAAGTTCAATATCACACAAATAAAATTACCATTCTTCGATTTCGCAACTATTTTATCCGAAAATTATTTGTCTGATTCCCGGTAAAATGCTTATTTTTAATTAAGAAACATTCAACGACTATGAAAAGATTCGTTTTATTATTTTTCGCTTTGCTCGGTTATTCGCTACATGCGACGGGTCAGGAACAACGTATTGCGGGATTCATCTATGCCACCGATCCGACGGAGGCAATACCTTTCGCTTCATTGTGGCTGTACGATCCGGCGACCGGAGAACCCGAATACGGGACGCTTACATCTGTCAACGGTTATTACGAGTTAGACGCCATTGCCACCAACCGGACCTACCGGCTCGAAATATCGGGTCCGGGTATCCAGCCGCAGACCCGGCAAATCGAGATAGCTTATGTGCCCGGCATAGAAGGACGGCGCTACTTTCATTTCCCTGTCATCCGCAGCCAGAAGGATCTCGCTACCGTACAGCCCGTGGAAACGTACCTTCCCAAACAGATTGCCCCCGATGCCCGGACGATCGAGGATCTTTACAGCCATATTCCGGGCATAACCTACGAAGATGGTTATCTGATCGACGAAAACGGTGGTACGGTATGTCTTATGTTCAACGGACTTATCCCAACAAATCCGATGGAATACGAGACACTCATGAATGCATCGACTGCTCTCAACGTAACACGTATCGAATATTATCGGTTCGATTATGCGGAAACTCCCTATTATGACAGCGCCCTGAATTTCGTATTGAATCTGACGATCAACGTTCCTGATATTTCCGACCCCAATTGGGGGTTATAACTTTTTCCGCCCCGTCTTCACTCTATTTTATATTCTTTTCAAACTCCGCAACTATGAGACACCCCCGACTTATCCCCGTTCTTCTTCTGATCATCATAACGAGCCTGGCGACACCGCTCCAGGCGCAAATCGTCCTGAAAGGTAAAATTACCACCGAGAAAAACGAACCGGTCGCCTTCGCCCCGGTCATTCTCCAGCAACTGCCGGATACGACCCGCTACACGGAAGGCGTGATAACCGATATGGCCGGCAATTACCGGTTCGGAAAACACCGTGCGGGCCGCTACCTGCTATCGGTTCGGACAATCGGGTACAAGACTCTTTACGATACGGTGCTTCTTCGCAAACCTTCGATAGGCATGACGGAGGTCGTCCGGGATTACGTCCTGTCCGAAGATGTCGCAGAGATCGATGCGGTGGTCGTCACGGCCAACAACACAGCCAGCTATTTCGACCGGACGGTATATACCATCACCAATGAAGACCGGAAGGCGGCGGTCACGAGTCTCGATCTGACCAACAAGATTCCGCAGATCAGAATCAACCGCCAGACCAATCAAATCACCGCGTCCGATGGCAGTGTGACGGTCTTGGTAAACGGTATCGCCTCTTCGGAACAGGAATTGACGACTCTGCGGCCCGAAGATGTCCGAAAGATCGAATACTACGATCTGCCGCCCATCAAATTCGGCCTCAGCAACGGCAATAAAGTCATCAACATTATCACGAAAATTCGGGAAGACGGAATATACGGAAGTGTGGAGCTGAACCAACATCTGACTTCGCCCTGGTTGAACGATAGTTTTTTCCTGCAATACAACCGGGGACGGCATCAGTTGGCATTTACTGCAAACATAGGCTACGGATCATGGGATGATCAATATGCCTCGGATGAAATGGAATATACGCTCGACGGGGTGGATTTCCGGCAGGAGGAAGAACGGCAGAGTGAAAACAACTTCTTAAGTCCTCAATTTAGTCTCAAATACACGAATCAACTCCCCGGAAAATATGTATTTCAAGCCCGCTTTTTCCCAAGTTATGATAAGCATTCTCAACAGACCGATTCCCGGCTTGCCTTTATTCAGGATGGCATAGGTTCGGACCGTTACGGAGTGAAGGAAAGCGAGTCCCACTCATTCAATCCGACGCTCGACCTGTACTTCTGGAGGCAATTCCGCAACCGGCATGAACTAATGATAACACTTCGAGGCGATTACATAAATTCTGTTTCCGATACCTATAAGAACCAATACGCATTATCGGACGATACGCCTGTATTTGAAGATTTTCTTAATATGGACGGAGACGGCTATCAGATGAACGGCCAAGCTCTCTATACCAAGACTTTCGACAAGCTGACGCTTTCATTCGGAGATTATTTTTACTATGATATTAGCAAATATCGAATAGACAACACGTCGGGCTATTCCCGGGAAACTAACAGCATTCTGAAAAATTATTTTGCCGGAGAGATCACCGGAAAGATCGGGCCTCGGTTTACTTATCGTTTTTCTTTGGGAGTAACAGGGACACGAACAAAAACAAACGACAACGATATTTGGCAATGGGTCTTTGCGCCTCGGGTAGATATCGGTTATCGTATTTCACCCTCTTTTATGCTGAAAGCCGGATTCGTCCAAGCCAATATGCAGCCAGGACTGGGACAACTCAGCGAAGCCACTTCGTTTTATAATCAAAATATTATCGTACACGGGAATCCCGAGCTGGTCGGCGGCCGTGCGAACCAGACGACTTTCAATGTCGTATATCATAACAAATGGCTCAATATAAATGTTTCATACAGCTACTTATATTACAAGAATCCAATCGACTACTATTATCAGTATGAACAGCCGTATATCGCATACTCACCGATTAATGACAACTGGGCAGATGTGCACTCCGTACATTATGATTTGAGACTCAGCCCATTCAAAAACGACTTGCTGGCATTGAAATTAGGCGGAGGATTCAGTTATACAAAAGTCGATTCGAAAGTATTGGGGAGGGTGACTCATTTTCAGGCTCCGATGTACTATGAGCTGACTTTCAACTACAAAAACTTTTCCGCATATTATCAGGGTGCGATACCTTGTAAAGGATTGTCTATTCCGATGATATACGACAGTGAATTATCCTCTGCGATAGGTGTGAGATATAAATACAAAGACTGGGCATTTCAACTCTCCTGCGACAATTTCCTCACCAATCCGGAAAGCCATTACCATTCCATCGAGAACAGTATCGTCAGAACACAAGGGACTTCTATATAAAAAAATGCCTGGAACAGAGTAATGTTGAAAATCAACTTCCGTTTCGGAAAAGGTAAACAGTACCAGGAACCTGTACGGAAAACCGTCGAGGAGGGACTATAGAAATTTTGTGGCTACAATATTGGCCTAATTTGTTATTGCCCAGGCATCCGTCTCATACAGCCCGACAAATTATCGCGACAAAAACAGAACTCTCCGACTACCAGAATCACCATCTTTGAACATATTCTAGATAGAATGCACCTCAGAAAACCGGGAACAAGTTCCCGGTTTCTCCTGGCTTTCAATATATTTGCAAGAGCGAAACCGAATCGAACACCTTATGTTTACTGCCAGAAAAGCCTCCGTCGAAGATTGCGGACTGATACGCGAAATGGCCTGCGTCGCATTTCCCGACACCTATAAAACCATCCTTTCGCCCGAACAGTTGGACTACATGATGGAGTGGATGTACTCCCCCGAAAACCTCCGGCGGCAGATGGCCGAAGGGCACGTATATTACATCGCCTACAAGGACGGCACTCCCTGCGGCTATCTCTCTGTCCAGCCCGAAGCAGACGACCTCTACATCCTGCAAAAAATCTACATCCTGCCCCGATTCCAGGGTGTGCACGCGGGGAGCTTCCTCTTCCGCAAGGCTATCGAACACATCAAACAGCTCCACCCGGCTCCCTGCCGGATGGAGCTCCACGTAAATCGCCATAACAAAGCCGTAAAATTCTACGAACGGATGGGTATGCGCAAATTGCGCGAAGGCGATTTCGAAATCGGAGGCGGATTCTACATGAACGACTATATCATGGGGCTGGAAATCTGATCGGATTCCGGCCCGAATACGAAACGACGATGCCGATGATTTTTCGATCATCGGCATCGCTTTTCCATTACGGGAAACGCCGCCTCCCTACGAATTCACCTTGGCGTGGTCTGCCAGGAACTGCGCCAAACCGATGTCGGTCAGCGGGTGTTTCAGCAAACCCTTGATCGCCGCAAGCGGGCAGGTCGCCACGTCGGCCCCCGCCTCGACACACTGGACGATGTGCTGCGTATGCCGAATCGAAGCCGCCAGCACCTGCGTATCATAACCGTAGTAACGATACATACGCACGATCTCGGCGACGAGAGCCACCCCGTTCTCGCAAATATCGTCCAGACGGCCTACGAACGGCGACACATACGTCGCACCGGCCTTGGCTGCCAGCAGAGCCTGACCGACGGAAAAGACCAGCGTGCAGTTGGTGCGGATATTCTTGCCCGCGAAATACTTCACGGCACGAATACCGTCGGCCGTACACGGGAGTTTGACCACGATATTCTTGTGCAAGGCCGCCAACGCTTCCCCTTCGCGGACCATACCGTCGAAATCGGTGGCGATCACCTCGGCGCTCACATCGCCATCGACGATGGAGCAGATTTCGAGGTAATGGCGACGGCAGGCCTCCTCACCGCGAATGTTCTCCTTGGCCATCAGCGAAGGATTGGTCGTCACCCCGTCAAGCACACCCATTTCGTTAGCTTCCCGGATCTGGGCCAAGTTAGCTGTATCGATAAAAAATTTCATAGTGGGAAATATTTAAGTAACATGAAAAAGCAAACCAATGAACCGGAATGAAGAAGTAAAACCATCGTTCCTAGCCGAATTTACGCCGCATAAAAGTACGAAAAAAAACGAAACCCGAACACTCCTTGCCGGAAAATTCCGCAAAGACCCGCAGGAAACGCCACCGCCCCGTATCATACGGCCGGTAACAGAAAACAGAAATCGGCAGCCCGGTCGCAGCTATCGAATTTATTTCGTCGTTATCGATAATCCGGCGAGATAATTACTACCTTTGCGGCCGAAAAATCGAAACATCATGAATTTCATCACCCTTCTCGACTATGTCGGTACCTTCGCATTCGCCATCAGCGGCATCCGGCTCGCTTCGGCCAAACATTTCGACTGGTTCGGAGCCTATGTGGTCGGATTCGTCACGGCCGTCGGCGGCGGTACGCTGCGCGACCTGCTGCTGGGCCTGCCCCCTTTCTGGATGCAAAACGTCTCCTACCTGGTCGTATCGGGATTCGCCTTCCTGTTCGTAGTCGGGCTACGCAAATACGTGATCCGGCTCAACAACACCTTCTTCATTTTCGATGCCGTCGGACTGGGACTTTTCACCGTCGTCGGCATTCAGAAAAGCATAGCCGTCGGCTATCCGATGTGGGTGGGTATCATCATGGGTACGCTGACCGGTGCTGCGGGCGGTATGCTGCGCGACGTGCTGCTGAGGGAAATGCCGTTCGTGCTCAAAAAGCGCGTGTATGCCGTCGCGGCGATTCTCGGCGCGCTGGGCTATGCGCTGCTGCTGCGCGTCGGTCTGGGCGAAGTCGCGGCTTAGCCCGTGATCTACTATCTCTGTATGTATCTCGCCCTGCCGGCGGCCCCCACGCAGTTCATCGCCGCCTGCTCGGTGATCCTCATTCGGATTCTGGCGGTACGGTACGGCATCTCCCTTCCGGCACTCAAGGGCGAAACCAGACCGGCACCCAAGGAGAAATAACGAATCGTTTCCGAAATACCGGTCCGGCGGTCGCTTCGACAACACGACAATTCCGCCGACCCGCAGAAAGGGATCGAATAGCAAAAAAGAATTACGGATCTTATTCCGCCGCCACAGACGACGGACGGCTGATTTCGGCCGTTTCGCCCCCGACGAAGCGAAGCAGATCCTGCGGAGCGATCCGGATCTGCAATCCCCGAACTCCCGCACTGACATAAATGACGGAGTGTTGCAAAACGGAAATATGGAAAAAGGTCGGGAACGGTTTTTTCATCCCGATCGGGGAACAGCCGCCCCGGATGTATCCGGTCGTCGGAAGCAACTCCCGGACGGGAATCAGATCGGCTTTCTTGTTACCCGAAATGCGGGCGGCAGCTTTCAGATCGACCTCGTGATCTCCAGGGACGACACAGACGAAATGGCCCGTCCGATCACCACGAAGCACGAGCGTCTTGAAAACCGCAGCAACATCTTCGCCGAGCTGTTCGGCCACGTGAGTCGCGGCCAGATGCTCCTCATCCACCCGATACGGGATCAATTCGTAGGCGATTTTGGCTCGGTCGAGCAGACGGGCCGCATTGGTCTTTTCTATTTTGACGTTCCCATGTTTCATTCCGCAGAAAGTAGTTCCATCCGGATCGGCAAAAATAATAATTTTTGACAGTCCGGTAAAATCTTTGTATTTTTGGGTATATTTATATTTTAGGAAAATCCGAAACGACATTCCGGAAAGGCTTCGATGAAACGACTCTGCGGCATACTCCTCGCTCTTGCGGGACTATTTCTGTACGCCCCCTGCGCCGCCCAGAACACCCGGGTGCGCGGTACGGTCACGGACGCACAGACGGGCGAGCCGATTCCCTACGCCGTCGTCCTGTTCCCGGGTACGACCACCGGCATCACCACCGACGACGAAGGGTTCTACTCGCTCGAAAGCCGCGACACGTCGAGCTACATCCGGGCGGAAATGGTCAGTTATGAACCTCAGATACGTCCGGTCCACGTCGGGGGCTACAACCAAATCGACTTCCGGCTCACTCCTTCGCACCTGGAAATCGAAAGCGTCGTAATTACCCCTGGGGACAATCCGGCCCATCCGATCCTCGAAGGCATTATCCGCAACAAAAAATACAACGACTCCAAGGAGTACGACCGCTACATCTGCCGCACCTATACGAAAATGGAACTCGGACTGGCCAATATCCGGGAATTCCGGAGCAAAAAACTCCAACAGAATTTCGGTTTCATCTTCGAGCACCTAGACACCTCGTCCGTCACGGGACAGCCCTACCTGCCCGTGATGATCTCCGAAACAGCGGCGGATTACTACCACAGCCGCACGCCGTCCGTCGCCCGCGAGGTAATTCGCGCCAGCCAGATATCCGGTATCGAAGACAACAGCGTGCTGGCGCAATTCACCGGACACCTGCACGCCGATGTGAATCTTTACGAAAACTTCATCGACCTGTTCGGCGTGAAGTTCGCCAGCCCCCTCTCCAACTCGGGACGCTCATTCTACAAATACTTTCTGGTGGACAGTACGAACGTGGAGGGGCGCAAGACCTACAAAATCCGGTTTCACCCCAAAAGTGTCGCCACCCCGGTACTCGACGGCGAGGTCAATATCGACTCGGCAAGCTATGCGCTGCGTTCGGCCCGCGTAAAAATGGCCAAAGGAGTCAATGTAAACTGGATTCGCCACCTGGCGATCGAAGCCGACAACCGATTGACGGCCGACTCGCTGTGGTTCCCGCAGCGGGAGAAGATGACCGCCGATTTTACGCTGACCAAATCCGACTCCTCGAAGATGATCGCTTTCCTGGGCAGCCACGAGGTAACCTATTCCGACGTAAAGTTCGACACGCCGATCCCCAAACAGGTTCTGGGTACGTCAGCCAGCGTGATCCTCTCGGACGATGCCATTTCGGGCAAGCAGGTCGAATGGGACTCGCTGCGTCCCTACACCCTCACCCAAAAGGAAAAGGCCATCTATCAAATGGTCGATTCGATCCAGCAGGTCCCCCTCTATAAAAACATATACACCGTCCTCAATACTATCATCGGAGGCTACTACAACACCAAATACGTCGGCATAGGTCCCTACTCCAAAGTAATCAGCTTCAACCGACTGGAGGGCGCCCGTTTCCAGATAGGCGCACGCACGACCAAAGAGTTCAGCCGCCGCGTACGGCTCTCGACCTACCTGGCCTACGGCACCCGCGACGAGGACTTCAAGGGAGCTGCGGAGGTAGAGTTGATGCTGCGCCGACAACTGCTGCGCAAACTGACGGTCACCTACCGCAACGACGCGATACAGCTCAGCTCGGGTGTCAGCGCCCTCTCGGAAAACAACATCCTAAGCTCGATCTTCTCCCGAGGCGGCACCTCGCGGCTTTCGACTATCGAGGAAGGGATCGCCCTCTACGAACACGAGTGGCTGCACGGGATCAGCAGTTCGTTCGAGCTGCGGGGCCGTCACATCTCCTCGAACCGCTACGTACCGATGATCCTGCCGGACGGGCGTTCGCTGCATGGCATCAACGACGCTTCGATACGGATCGGGCTGCGGCTGTCCAAAGACGAAACGATCGTCCGCATGCCGTTCGAGGTACGACACATGGGTTCGAAATACCCGATTTTCTCCTTCGACTTCACGGGGGCAAAAAGAGGAGTCTTACCCGCCAGCTACGACTACCTGCGGCTCGAAGGGCGTATGCAATACCGGCTCAATCTGCCTCCGATCGGTTACTCGCAACTCATGCTCGAAGGCGGCAAGATCTTCGGCAAGGTTCCCTACCTGCTGCTGAAGCTGCACGAAGGAAACGGCACCTATTTTTACGACCGCTACGCCTTCTCGTGCATGAATTTCTACGAATTCTCGTCGGACGCCTGGATTTCGTTCTTCTACGAACACCACTTCAACGGGTTCCTGTTGGGCCGCGTACCGCTCCTCAAAAAACTCAACTGGCGCGAAGTCTTTGTTTTCAAAGGAGTTTACGGCACTCTCTCGGCCCGCAACGACGGCAGTCTTCCGAATACGAAAGCCGTTATGCTCTTTCCGGCAGGAATGTCATCGGTCGAACATCCTTACCTCGAAACCGGCTTCGGCATCGAAAACATCTTCCGTTTGCTGCGCGTGGATTGCATCTGGCGTCTGACGCATCACCGCGCCGTCCCCGGACTGTCGATCCCGACCTTCACGGTCAATTTCAGTCTTAACCTCAAATTTTAAGCGTGAGTATATATTAGGTACCTCTTCAGGTACGCAGCGTCCAAATCCTCTCCGAAGAGGGGATTCAGGAGAGGATCGGAATTACGGATGCGGCCACAGGCCGCAATAAACGGACCTCGAGTTCGATGCCGCGATCGTCGGAAAGGGTACTAAAAAACTACAATCGCCATTTTAGACTACGGCCCCGCCTCGAAGTGCTACGCTGCAATTTCCCGGTCGTTTCGGCGGCAACTCCCGGAAATATGATTACTTTTGCGACTCAAAAAACAACAAAATGATACGGGGAGTCCTGTTCGATATGGACGGCGTACTGGTAAACAATACCCAGGCACACGTCAAGGCATTCGAGATATTCTGCGAGCGTTACGGCGTCGAAGATTGGCAGCACAAGCTCCAGACCGCTTTCGGCATGGGCAACGACGACATCATGCGCCTGATCCTGCCCGAAGAAATCATCCGCGAAAAGGGAATGAAAGCGCTCGGCGAGGAGAAAGAAGCCATCTACCGCGAAGTCTATGCTCCGGAAATCCGTCCCGTACGGGGGCTCGTGGAACTGCTCGAAGAGTTGCGTCGCCGGAGTATCCCCTGCGCCGTCGGTTCTTCGGGCTGCCGCAAAAACATCGATTTCGTCCTCGACAGTTGCGGTATCGCGGACTATTTCTCCTGCATCGTCAGCGGGGACCGGGTGACCCGCTGCAAGCCCGACCCGGAAATATACCTGCTGGCGGCCGAAGGACTGCACCTGCCTTCGGCCGAATGCCTTGTATTCGAGGATGCCCGGGTCGGCATCGCCGCTGCCCGCCGGGCCGGAGCAGGCCGCATCGTGGCCCTGGCAACGACTCTACCCCGTCATACGCTCGCAACCCAAACGGAGGCCGATGTCGTCATCGACGATTTCGCCTCGATAACCGATCTCAATACTCTGCTATTATGAGCCGTGCCCTCGCCACCATCGCCCTGCTGATCCTTTCCAATACCTTCATGACATTGGCTTGGTACGGGCATATCGCTTTCAAATCCAAAATAGAGCGCTTCGGGATGCTGTCCATCATCCTGCTCAGCTGGGGCATCGCCCTGTTCGAATACTGTTTCCAAGTCCCGGCCAACCGTATCGGCAGCTCCCAACTGGGAGGCCCCTTCTCGATCTGGGAGCTCAAAGTGATCCAGGAAGTCATCTCCCTGCTGGTCTTCACGGTCTTCGCCGTCGTCTTCATGAAATCGGACACCCTGCGGTGGAACCACCTGGCGGGTTTCGTCTGCCTGATTCTGGCCGTCTATTTCATCTTCCGCAAATAGTCGTTTAACAAAACCATGTTTTTCAATGAATTACAAAATTCATTGAAATTTATTTCCGATTTCGTTTGCGAATAATCCCGGAAAAGCAAGGCGTATAGGTCATTTCGGGTGCTAAAATCGTTGTAATACTGGTGTCTGTCAGTA
>OGPE01002438.1_pt1 | contig 10514 bp, 8 predicted proteins | sample 1552881 | NCBI WGS metagenome assembly OGPE01 (sample SAMEA2580236, study PRJEB22360) | human gut metagenome | biome: human gut; feature: human-associated habitat; material: faeces | place: Denmark | collected 2008/2010 | reverse complement strand
TTTCTTGAACATTGGTTATAGATTTTAAGAATGTGTAGTTATCAATCCAAAACAATAAGAAAGGAAGAAACAATTATGAAGAAATTACTATCTATATTATGTACCGGATTGCTGCTATGTGGCGCAGGTCTCACTTCCTGTGAGAACTATGATGATCCGGTGACGGGAAATGCTTATGGCAATAATTCAATCCCGGAAGGACGCACCATTTCAATAGCTGCGCTGAAAGAGAAATACAATGATTTCATTGATACGAGTACTGATACGTATACTACTATTGAGGATGAGACACGTATTGAAGGTGTAATAATTGGAGATGATGAAAGTGGAAACATCTACAAACAGCTTGTCGTTGGTGATGAAACAGGTGCTATTATTGTAGGAGTTAATAATTCCGGATTATATGCCTTCTGTCCGGTAGGTCAAAAAGTCGTAATTGACTGTAAGGGATTGCAAATCGGTAGTTACCGTAAGCTTGCACAAATCGGTTCAATTTATGAAGGCAAAGTGGGACGTATGCCCGAATATGTATGGAAACAGCATGTACGTTTGATTAATGAACCGAAGTTGTTTTATGATGAATTAAGACCTTTAGAAATCTCTACGGCTGCAGAATTGACCGCTGTGGATATGAAGCAGGCGCCATTGCTTGTTACATTAAAAAATGTAAGTTTTCCGGATGCAAATGGTACTACAACTTATGCAGCAGAGGAAGATGTAGCTAATCCAAATCTTTCTTTTGTAGAACGCAATATCAACTATGCTGATGGTACTAAGTCTGCGGCTGTGGCACATACCAGTATCTATGCTAACTTCTCAAAAGATATTCTTCCGCAAGGTACTTTAAATGTGACAGGTATACTGACCCGATATAACAATGCTTGGCAATTGATTATTCGTACTGGCAGTGATGTAAAACGCAATAAATAATTCAAATAACAATATACAATTATGAAAAAGATTCTAAATGCTTTATTCTTGACACTGCTTGCAGTGTTCACATTTAGTTCATGTAGTGATGTACCGGCTCCTTATGATATATTGGGAGAGGGTGATGTTCCGGGGCTGACGGGTGATGGTTCTAAAGATAATCCATATACTGTATCAGATTTAAAGGCTAAGGCCGATGGTACTACTGTAGCTTGGGTACAAGCATATATTGTAGCAGGTATTAAGTCTTCTACCGATATGTCCATAAGTTCTGAAAATGATGTTGTTTTTGGAACACAACCCACAGGTGTGAAAGCTACTGCATTTCTGATTGCAGATGACCGTGGAGAAAGCGATTATAAGAATTGTTCAGCGGTTAATTTAAGTGGTAAAACTGCTGGCTGCTCTGAAGTTAAGGCAGCTTTAAATTTGGTTGATAATGCAACAACTCCTCTTCCTCGTTTAGTGACTTTGAAAGGAACCTTAGTGAAAAATACATGGGGATTACCGGGATTGAAAGAAGTTACAACTGCGATATTGGAAGATGGCACTATTATTGGTGAAGGGGGAGATGAGCCTACGCCTCCGGTTGGCGGAGTTACATTCTTTGAAGAATCATTTGCTTCAGATAAAGGTACATTTACTATTGAAGATAAGACACGTCCTACTAAAGTAAGCGAAATCTGGAAATGGGAGTCTTATACACCGGAGACTGGCGGAACTGCCAGCAAATATATGAAAGCTAGTGCTTATATCTCTGCAACAGAAAAAGAAGCATCAGAAAGCTGGTTGATATCTCCTGTTGTAAATCTGACAAAAGCGACCAAAGCTTCATTGACATTTGAACATGCTCATAAATTCTGTGGTGATCCTGCAAAAGAGTTGACTATATGGGTGAAGGAAAGTACTGCTTCTGATTGGACTCAAGCTACTATACCAACTTATGGAACTAATCAGGATTGGAAATTTGTTTCTTCTGGTAATATTGATCTTGCTAGCTATATTGGTAAAAATATTCAATTTGCTTTCAAATATATAAGTACTACTTCTAATGTAGGTACATGGGAAGTGAAGAATGTGAAGATTGTTGGAGAAGGTGAAGGTGGTGGACCTGTTGATCCGGACCCAACCGAAGGGAAGTTGATCTTTACTGAAAAATATGGTTCTGATGTAGATGCCAATATATTGACAGCTACGACGGCTATCTTTAGTTTTACTCATTGGGATAATAGCTATTCATACTCGGCTACTACAGCTGATATTCGCGCCATTGCTCATAGAACTCCTGATAATACGACAGAGACGAAAAAGGTGAATAATATTTGGTTCCCAGCTAGTAAATCTGCAGAATTTGTAATTAGTGGCATTAATATTGCTGGACATACCAAGTTTATTGTTGCTTATGAAGTTGCTTCTAATGTTTATGCGACAACTGAAACAGATAATCTTAATAATTTAAAACTTACATTGAATGAAAAAGAAGTTACTCCTACCAGTAAGGAAGTCGTAGGAAATGGTAAGGCTAGCGGAATATTCCATGAAATGCAAGTTGAAATATCAGTAGCAGGTACAGATAATTCTACGTTGAAGTTTTCTACTAATGGAACAGATAATAAGTTTGGGCTCCGTCTTTATAATATAAGGTTATATGCAGCTGAAAGTGGAGAAACTGATCCAGAACCGGGAGAAGGGACAGAAGTTCTTTTTGCTGAAGGATTTGGGGTAATGGCTGATTATGCTAAAGAGAATAAAACGGCTATAGCAAATTGGACACATTTTGATACCCAATTAACTATTGTGGATACAAAAGCGACAGCGGATATCCGTGTTCCTGCCAAAACTTCAACCGATGCATGTTTATGGTTGCCTTCAAGTTTTTCGGGTACGGACAAATCTACAGAAATAGAGATTTCCGGCTTTAATTCTACTGGATATACAAGTCTTACTTTAAGTTACGATTTGGCATGTGGAAAAGGAAATACATCGCAAACTGTTATTAAGGTGAAATGCGATGGAACAGAAGTTGCAGTGCCTGCTGTAACTCTTGAGAAAGCAAATGTTTTCTATCCTGTATCAATTACAAATATTCCAACCGGAACTAAAAAAATAACATTTGTTTCTGACAGTGAAAATACAATGGGATTCCGTTTGGATAATATAAAATTGGAAGGTATAAAGTAAAGACGAAATTCTTTATATACATAATGAAAGGGGTGTCTTGTAAGGCACCCTTTTCTTTCATAAAGTTTTTGAATTATAAGGAATTTAATATATAGTTTTACGATAATGAAAAGGAAGAACGAACTCTTATTGAACATTATGAATAGTTCTATACTTGTTTCTCTGAAATTATAATTTATAAAAAAAGATTTGGAAATGAAATATATTTTGAGATATTTTTGGTTAGGGGTATTTTGGGTGTGCTTTTATTCTTGCAGTAAAGACGAGAATAACAACTCCAATAATTTTGCCACCGGCATCGTAGAACTTCCTGCTCTCCGCAATGGAGCAAACGATGTATTCATAACCCACTCTACTACTTTCAAAGGGCAGAAAGTAACCTCTTTCAGTATGGAATACGATAAGAGTAAGAAACATTCCCGTTGGATTGCTTTTCGATTTGACAATCAAACTAGATTGCAAGAGGCAACTCGTAGTGATGAATTTATTCCGGACCCTTCTCTTGATATGGAATATCAACGTACTCAAGTAGATTTTGGGAAAAAAGGTTATGATAGAGGGCACCTCTGTGCTTCTGCCGACAGACTTTATCAACAAGAAGCTAATGACCAAACCTTTTATTATACGAATATGAGTCCGCAACGGAACAATTTTAATACAGGTGTTTGGTTGGCATTGGAAGGACAAGTACAGTCATGGGGGCGTAGCTGTACAGCTTCAGATACCTTGTATGTAGTAAAAGGCGGAACGATTGATAAGGAAGAACAAGTCAAAGAATATATAGGTGGCGACCGTAGCAAGCCTGTTCCTAAATATTATTATATGGCTTTGTTGTTTAAAAAGGGAGATTCTTTCAAAGCAATTGCTTTCTGGATGGAACATACAGACAGCAAACCGTCAAAAACAATAAAACTTGTTGACTATGCATTATCAATAGACGAACTGGAAGAAAAGACAGGAATCGATTTCTTCCCGAGTCTGAATGATAATTTAGAAAATGCGCTTGAGGCTACGTATTCAACAAAAGCGTGGCCGGGATTGGAATAAGATCACCACGTTAATAATAACAGTCTCTTTGTCAAGGCAGGGTATACTTCAGACTTCTACCACCCATTTTTCGATATTACGGGTTTTCTCACTGAAGTTAATTCCTATCTTGAATAGTTTGCGTCCATCCGCTTCGAAAGGCAGCGCATAGCGTTTGTTGTTAATCTGCTGCAAAGCCTCTTCTGCTGTTCCGTTTAGCTTGAATTCCATAATATAAATGAATTTGTCTGTTTGCAGAATGAGATCTACACGTCCGTTATTGGTGTGGTATTCCACTTTGGTATAGAAACCAACCAATTTGAAAACAATGAAAAGTACGTTCTCATAATGTAGTTCCTGCTCCCGGATTACTTCGTAAGTCGTATCGGCAAAGAAACTCTGCAGGCGGTGGAAGAAAGAATCATAATCTCCCGTTTCTACTTCACGGACGAATTTTTGAACTTCAAATGGGGATTCCACCTTATTCACATTCGCGTAAAAAGGAAGCAGAAAGCGAATGAATCCTTCTTCTACTTCACGGTTGGGGAAACCTAAACGGTATATGCCAAAACGTTCGTCATATCCTTTAATGGTGAGGTATCCGCTTTGGTAAATCACTGGAATCGGGTTGGTTGATTCGGAGTCGATGCTATTCAGTACTTGTGCATCAGTTTCTTCGTGTGCCATCCGTTCCAGATCATAATGATGCTTTTTTAGTAACTTAACCAGATAGGTAGGTGTGCACGTTTCAAACCAATAGCTACCGAACTCTTTATATTTGAAAGCATTGAGCAGACTAAACGGATTATATATGCCGATAGAATTATGCGTAAAGTGATAACCGTCATAACAGTCTTTTAATTCTGTACAGAGCCTATCATATGTTATTCCGCGTGCATCTGCGAATTCATGAAGTTCTGTTTCCAGATTTTCGTGAATTTCCTGGTCGCTGACACCGCAGATTTCAACATAATCCTTCCGCATTGATATGTCATCCAGATTATTCAAGTCGCTGAACACGCTGACTTTGCCGAACTTGGTGACACCGGTCAAGAACGCGAACTTTATGCACCCATCCATTGTTTTAAGTGCCCCATAAAAAGGTTTTAAAGTATCCCGGAATTTCTTTTGTAGCTCTTCGTTACCGATGGCTTGCAGCATAGGTTTATCATATTCATCTACCAGAATGACTACGCGCTGTCCTGCCTGCTTGCAGGCGCGTTCAATGATGCCGGCGAAACGCAGGGAAAATGACCGTTCGGATGGCTCGGCTCCATAGAGCTTTTCCCAAGCAGTCAGCGATTTTTCGAGTATATTATCCAGGCTCTCCAGAGTGTCATATTTCTCGATATTAAGGTCCAGATGTAGTATCGGATATTTAATCCAATCCTTTTCCAACCTTTCTACAGCCAGTCCTGCAAACAGTTCCTTTTTTCCTTGAAAATAGGCTTCCATCGTAGAGATGAGCAGGCTCTTCCCGAAGCGGCGTGGACGGCTTAAGAAATAGTAACTACCGGTTTTTACCATTTGATACATCAATGCCGTTTTATCAATATAGAAATAACCGTCATTACGAATCTTTTCGAAATTCTGTATACCAATGGGATAAATTTTAGTGCTCATATACTCCGGTTTTATAAATCAATTACACAAAGGTAATAAATTTCCGGGTACTTCATAGCTTTTAAAAAAAGGAAAGTATAAGTATAGCACGGCTTTTTCATTTAAGAAATATTGTTCATCGCTTGTAATTGTAGTAAAAATGCTTATATTCGTGCACAGCGATGCGGAAGCACCGCCTTAGGTGTTTCTTCTTATCGTTCATTTTTATTTTTTTATAGGCGGAATTCAATAGAATATGATGTTGATATTGTCTTCCGCCTTTGTTTTTGCAATAGCAAAAACACGATTTATTTCATTGATATACAACTTTTTATACGCAATATTACTAAAAAAGAAACACCTTGACTGTCTTCGTGGCAGCATCATGACTCATTTGAGAAAATTTGTATCCTCAGTCCCTGAATACCGCAGAACAAGCAGAGGAAACTTCAAACACAAACTTGAAGATATACTCATGCTCGTAATATTGGGCAGACTCAGCAAGTGTATTACCAGAGCTGAAATACTTCAATTTGGCAAACGTCACTTGAAACGCCTGCAGTCGAAAGGGTTATTTCCGTATGGGTTACCCTCAGAAGCTACGCTCTGCCGTGTGTTTCAAAGCATCGACGATGAAAAGATGGCTGATCGAATGTCTGCTTTTGCAGAGGTTTTCCGCAAGGAAATATCCGCTTCGGCAACTGACATCATTTGTATTGATGGCAAGGCCATGCGAGGTACCTTGTACGACAACGGACGCAACCCTAATATCGTCTCTGCATATTCACTCCGTTCCGGCTTTACTTTGGCTACTGATGTTTGCAAAGAGAAAAGTAATGAAATCAAATCCGTGCCCCGACTATTGGATAAACTAGATGTGTCAGGATGTGTCGTCACAGCAGATGCCATGTCATGCCAAAAGGGGATAATAGACAAGATTAGAGGTAAAGGAGGCGACTTCGTGATCGAACTCAAGGCGAATCAAAGATCTTTGCGCTATGGGCTTGAAGACTCTATAAAAGCCACCACCCCAACTGATATCTACAAGGAAGGTCCATACTTGGAACACGGCAGGATTGAGTCAAGGGTATGCCGTATATACCGTGGGGAAGAACTGATTGCCGACAGGGAGAAATGGAATGGAAATTTGACAGTTATAGAAATACTCACATCTACGGAGAAAAAGTCTGATGGCAGAAGTACGTCTGAACAGCGACTGTATATTTCAAGCCTGGATAGCAGTGCTGAGCGGCTTAGTCAGATAACCAAACAGCATTGGGCTATTGAAAGCATGCACTGGGATCTTGACCGCAACCTCCGCCAGGACAGCATAAAGCGTAAGGCTGAACGAGCGGCTAGGAACCTGGATACAATTCAAAGGATGGTGTTGGCACTGATTGCCGTTTGGAAGAACAGAAGGAAAAAAATATCAGATAAGCAAAAGGGAACGGCGCAGATAATAAGGGAGCTGGCGGTAAGCTTCACTAACGTGTTGCATTTTCTGGCTCAAAAATGAGAAAAATTCAGATTTGATATATTCGTAACGCATTGATTACCAATAATGGTATTTCCGCCCATGCCGCATTGGCATGGGTATGGGAATGGTACGCCCAATTCAAAGCTTAAATGAAAAAGCCGTGTAAGTATAGTTGCTTTTAACTGAATGAGGTGTAGAAAACAGTACGTACTGTTTGTGCAGAAACGAGTTAAACGTTGCGCTAATGAATGGGTCAAGGGTGAGGGATGGTGAGGGTAGATTTATAACTTTCGTATTTTTTTTTATAGATAAAAAAGGAGATAGTATAGAAAATAATAAAATAAAAAAGTTATAAATCTACCCTCACCAACCCTCACCTTTGACCCATATCTTATAATAAAAAGATAACGGGGAATCTTAAAAACTCAATCGTCTTTTTCAGATTTATCACAACGTTTTCAGAATACTCCATTATTTTATTCAAAACAGTCTGGAATGAATCAAATTTCAGGGATATGGCTGTCCTGAACCAAATCTCCCAGGAGTTACAATTGGGCCGGTTTGCTGAATATACATAACTTCCAGCATTTATTCCCATATTTCCACCACATAAAAAAAAATATGTATATCTTTGTCGTACGCTTTCTGCTCATCAGCGTGATGAAACTAGTAGAAGGCGCTATATATTACTTAATTGAGTATATGTGTATTATCTCTCTCTTCCTAAAATTAGCAACTTTTGTACGGAGAGATGATTCGACAGATACTCCACGTTAACGACTGTATATCAACATATCCGGTAAAGATGTGTTATATATAAACGATTGACGTGGGTGTCTGTTGTTATCATTGTCTAGTACAAGGGTATTGCTAGCCTTAGGAGGTAGATAATGGTGCAACAGCATCCACGTCTTTTTTGTGTCCGGTCGGTTATGATTACCCCTAAAAGTCTAACCTAAACAATTCCCCGTCCGCCCGAAATACAGAAAACGTGGATGCACGTTGTGCCACATAAACAAAATAATACTCCATTTTTATTGTGGAACACATTAAAACAAAAGCATTATGCCAAAATGGATTAGCGTAGAAGAAGCGGCGGCCAAGTATGGAATCAACAAAGAAGTAATCTGGCTTTGGGCGGATATGAAAAGATTCCCGATGTCGTATGAGAAAGGCATCACCACTGTTGATGAAGAAAGCCTTATCGGATTCCTGCATCAGAATAAGGATCGAGTTACAGCCGAGTATATCGACACATTAGAGGACCTGTGTATTGGAAAGACAAAGATTTGTATTTTATATGCTGAAATCATTGGTTATCAGGATAAAGAACTCCTGAATCAAAGGGAGCAAATCGCTCGAATGAAAGAGATACAAATAGTCATGAAAAGACAAAATAACCGGATTCGGGATTGCGAGAAATTTTTTGCAAAATATGAGAAAAACTTTAGTGTTTGTTGGATGGGAAGGTTGTGTGCTGGCTTGAGGCGCCTGATACGATGACAAAGAATGGAGGCAAGCATCTGATAAAAAGTATATCGGAGTTGTACCGGAAATTTCCAATAGCTATTTTTCAGGTACGGATTACACAGTTTTAGCCAATCAAAAGACCGCATAATCCGTATCTGGTAAATGTTTCATGTTTATCTTACCCGGAACTTAAACCATCTGTACGTGGAAGATGATAAATATTATAGGTGTAACTTATCAGATGTTATTTTATTTTGCTTGGAAACTTTTTGTTTGTACATCACGGGAGTTCGGTCCTACCATAACATCAAATTCTCCGGGTTCGTAAACATAATGTAATTCGGAATTATAGAATTTCAAGTCATCTTCCGTAATAACAAACTTAACATCGCGACTTTCCCCGCTCTTCAGGAAGACGCGTTCAAAACCTTTCAGCTCCTTCACCGGACGGGCGATCTCCGCATAAATATCACGAAGATACAGTTGTACAGTTTCGTAACCATCGTAGTTCCCCTTGTTTGTTACAGTGACAGACACAGTCAACTCACCATTTTTAGGCAAGGTTTCCGAGCTAATCTGCAACTCACCATAAACAAAGTCCGTATAACTCAAACCATATCCGAACGGATACAGAGGTTCATTGCTCTCATCCAGATAATTGCTGGCATAGCGGTTGAATATATGACTGTCGGGATCAGGACGACCTGTATTCAAATGATTGTAGAATAACGGCAGCTGTCCCACCGAACGCGGGAAGGTAGTTGTCAGTTTGCCACTTGGAGTGATCTTGCCAAACAATACATCGGCAACCGCGTCCCCTGTTTCGCTACCGCCAAACCAGACATTCAATATGGAATGAACATTCGCATCCTCCCAGTTTAAGACTAAAGGACGTCCCGTGAACAGAAGAAGTACGACAGGTTTGCCCGTCTTCACTAAAGCCTTCAATAAATCCTGTTGTGCATCGGGTATCTCAAGACTGGTGCGTGAAGCCGATTCACCGCTCATTTCCGCACATTCACCCAAAGCGGCAACAATGATGTCTGAACGGGAAGCTACGCGTAAAGCCTCGTCCAACAGTTCCCGGTTGTCTCCACGTTCCAGCGGGCGAATGCCCGTAGCTGCTTTTTCTGTTTCCGCATCATAATATATGTTGCTGCCTTTCGCATATAGAATTTCAGCCTTGTCACCCGCTGCCGCGCGAATTCCTTCCAACAATGTTCTGTGACGAGACGGCGTACATGTCATGCTCCACATACCGCACATATTATTACGTGCGTCTGCCATTGGACCGATCAGGGCAATCCTGCCTTTTTGTTCAAGTGGAAGCAGGTTGTTGTCATTCTTCAACAGAACAAATGTTTCAGCTGCAATCGCACGTGCAGCAGAACGGTGTTCAGGCGTATAAAGTTTCTCTTTGGCACGTAGGGCATCGCAATATTTATACGGATTGGAGAACAGTCCCAGTTTATATTTGGCTTCCAATACATGGCGACAAGCCATATTAATCTGTTCTTCCGTTACCTTCGCTTCTTTCAGGGATTCCTCCAATGTATTGAGGAACCCGCATGAAACCATATCCATATCCGTTCCTGCCTGTAAAGCGCGAATGGAGGCTTCCTTCAGAGGGGCGACACCATGGGAGGACATTTCGGCTATCGAATTGTAATCTGTTACCAATAGCCCTCCGAAGCCCCATTCATTCCGGAGCAGGTCGGTCAGTAACCATTTGTTGGCTGTGGCTGGAATACCGTCAACGATATTAAACGAGCTCATGATGCTGCCTACACCAGCGTCAACGGCAGCTTTATAAGGAGCCAGATATTCG